>Ga0182021_10008653_pt1 | contig 12055 bp, 9 predicted proteins | sample 612E3MmetaG_FD_120493 | JGI IMG/M metagenome (GOLD analysis project Ga0182021, IMG submission 120493) | Permafrost microbial communities from Stordalen Mire, Sweden - 612E3M metaG (Illumina Assembly) | ecosystem: Environmental > Terrestrial > Soil > Wetlands > Permafrost | place: Sweden...
ACCCTGGCCCCCGCAGCGTCAACCGTACCTATACCCTGGTCTATACTCACCGAGTTAGCTCCAATAACACTCCAAAGCAAAGTTGGCGTGCCACCGGGAGTAATCGTAGATGGATTACTGCTAAATACTATGACAACCGGGGGCGTTCCAACCACGGGTATCTTCTCCGATGTCTGCGTTTGAACTGTAATACAGCCCGGGATGACAATGAGAATGAGTAAGAGCAATAAAGGAAGAAAAAGGAACCTTTTCAATATAGTTACCTCTAAATTTTTATTTACTGCGGCATCGACATGTCGCTAAGCAATTACAAGTATCTGGCCATATCATTACAATGTTTTCATCACTATCGTTGCCACCAATGCGGCTTATATAATTTTCGTATTAGCCAGATAACTATCAGAATGACTCCAACAACAAGCGCTATATAAATCAGTGAACCCAAGGAAGGAAGAGCGAATAAACCAAGCAGCCACAAAGCCACGAGAATAATGCCAATAACTAACAATATGTTCATATCTACCTCCATTTTCTATCAATTACGTTTTAAATCACGGCCATTTTAATTGAATGCTGCCTGTTGTTAAGACATGTCAGTCACAAATAGCAATTGAAGGAAGCTTATCATTCGAGATATTGATTAGTAATATAATAGGAAGGCAGGAAATTAAATAGTTATGATATTTTGACAAAGGAGCAGGCTCTGATTAAAGCCTTTCAGGCTAAAATAGAATCAGGACATACTCTAATTGGACATGCAGGTGAATCAGGTAATCCTGTCTCCTAAGTGGAGACAGGATTACTATTATTTATTCTCTTCTATAACCTAACAATATCTTAGGGCACACATGTAAGCGTAAAGCCGATTGGACTCGATACTTCGTCATTGGGCGTAAGAACATGGAGGCGTTGCCATCCTATACCTCCCCCGCGAGTCCATGTTGTAGCAACCGTCTGGGTACCAGCGGAAGTGAAGATGATGGTCTGCGGAGTCATGTCAGTGGCATTATCGCTTCTCTCCCACCTGTAAGTAACCGGGCCAGGACCACTGGCAGTAATTGTTGCCCAAAAATTGACTGTCGTGGGACAGGGGCCTGAATAGATATTTGGATCAACATTCATAACGATACCTGTCACCAGTGACGCACTAGCACAGTTGAGTGTGTAATTCACCCGATCCGATGCTGTATCATTGGGAGCCAAAACGTGGGCGCGATACCACCCGGAAGACGTCCCACTCAGATCCGACTGTATTGTGGTTGTTTTTGTTCCGGCTCCGTAAAATGTGACGCTTTGAGGGTCACTATTTCTACCATCGTTTCTTTCCCACCTGTAAGTAACTGTGCCGGCACCGTTGGCAGTGATAGTAACATAAAAGGTGAAGGTTTTGGGACACACACCGGTGAAGGTCAATGGATCAATATTGGCTGTAATACTCGTTACCGCAAATGGGATAGCTGCAGGAGGTAGCGGTGCTGAGTTGACAGTAGTCACCACTGACCTGGTAACGGTACCAGCGGAATTGGTAGCGCTTATAGTATACACTGTTGATGTAGCTGGTGATATTACCCTGGCTCCCACAGCACTAACCTGGCCTATACCATTGTCAATGCTCACCGAGTTAGCTCCAGTAACATTCCACATTAAGGTCGTTGTTCCACCGGGATTAATCGCAGCGGGATTGCTGCTAAAGGTCCCAACCAAAGGCGTTCCCGACGGTGGTGTTACCGGTGATGGCTGAGTTTGAAATGTAAAACAACCCGGGATGAAAACCAGTAATAATAATAGAGATAGAGCAAGAAAAACTGATCTTTTCAATGTATGTACCCCCTAAAATATGTTGCCTGTGACATCGACACGTCCTTAACCTTTGCATTACTAACAGTTGCTATAAACTTCTTATGCATTACGTCAATACCTCTGGCCTCCTCTTGAGCTCTTTATTATTGTTACCTGTTATTAAGACGTGTCAGTCACAAATAGCAATTATAAAAAGCTTATCATTCGAGAAATGGATTAGTAATACAATAAGAAGACAGGAAGTTAAATAGTTATGATATTTTGACAAAGGAGCAGGTTCTAGTCTCAGTCTTTTGAAAAATACGCCGGCAGATGCTCCGGGCTGCTGAATAGCATATTAGAATGGCAGATACTTGCATTCTATACTTGAATACAATTCGCCAGCCAGGTTCGAATAAAAACTACAATAACAGCCAGATTACTCTCGTAGTGACGTATTGACTAATCAGGATACAGTATGCGAAAATATGTAAATTAGGTATGCGATAATAACTGCTCGTGTATATAGGAGGTTTCTAGTGAGAAAGGGGAACATAGCTTGGGTAAGTGTGTCTGTAATGATGATACTTGCCATTACACTGGGGGCAGCCTGTGCGCCAACCCCAACTCCGGGCGCCACCGCACCCACGGTAATTTCCACCAGCCCGGGTAGCGTACAAAATGTGCCCGCAAATACCACAATCACCGCCACCTTTAGTGAGGCGATGAACCCAGCCACAGTTAATAGCTCAACATTTAAATTGATGCAGGGGAGTACGCCTATTTCAGGAACGGTGACCTCCTCTGGCAACACAGCGACTTTTATACCAGTACCCGGTCTCGCACTCTGCACGACATATACTGCCTCGATTACTACCGGGGTTAAGAACATGGCAGGCAGTGCGCTGGCAAGTGACTATGTATGGAATTTCTATACATCATGCGCAACATCCGGACCAGGGGTAGGAACTACGACACCTCAATCAGGTGGTGCTGTTAGCAGCTATACTGGTGGATTACCCCCGGATTTAAACCAACTTCCCGAGCCCATACCCACGGTGCGTTCCACCAACCCGACTGCCACCTGTGTGGCCATTGATAGTAAAATTACCGTCGTCTTCAGTGAGAAGATGAAGCCCTCAACAATTAACACCAACACATTTACCTTAATGCTGGGAGCTGTTCCTGTTTTAGGCACGGTGGCCTACTCCGGCCTCACGGCGACCTTTACGCCGGCAGTCCTTGTACCCAACTCATTATATACTGCCACCATTACCACCGGGGCCAAAAACCTGGCCGGTAATGCCCTGGCAGCTAACAAAGTGTGGACCTTTACCACATGTGCTGCCCTACCCACGGTGATTTCAACCATCCCGATTAATAACGATCCCGTCTGCTTATTCACCGACTATTCTATCAGCGCCATTTTCAGTACACCTATGAAATCTTCGACGATTAATACCTCCACCTTTATCGTAAAGGGACCTGGTAACACGCCTGTTAACGGCACAGTGGCCTACGCTGGCCTCACGGCGGTCTTTACACCCTCACCCATTCTCCTGGCCAGCACCCAATATACTGCTACGATCACCACCGGCGCTCAGGACCTGAACGGCAACGCCCTGGCAGCTAACAAAGTGTGGACCTTTACCACATGTCCAGGCACTGACCCCGTCACCACACCCACGGTGCTTTCCACTATTCCGGTTGATGGTGCCGGTACCGGTATGTTGCCATGTGTGCCCATGAACAGCACAGTCACAGTCACCTTCAGTAAGCTGATGAACGCCGCGACGATCACTGCTACCAGCTTTACCTTAAAGAAAACGTCGGATTCTACGCCTGTTACCGCCCTCTCGATAATCACAGTTGGCAACATTTCGACCTTTACGCCGGCGGCCAATCTCCTACCCGGCATCCAATATACTGCCACGATCACCACCGCTGCTAAAGACCTGGCCGGCCATGCCCTGACCCCGGCTAATTATGTATGGAGCTTTACCACATGTGCGGTAGCGCCGCCGGCAGGCCCAGTACTACCTCCACTCTTGACGGCCGACCATTACGCGAATCTGACAATGGCAGGAATCACAAACACGGGAGCCTCTTTGATTACTGGAGATATGGGAGTAAGTCCACTCCCTGCGGCTTCCATAACCGGATTTGGGTTAGCACTGGATCTTTCTCATCAATTTTCGACAACAACTGGCCCAGGCATGGTTACCGGGAGAGTTTATGCGGCTGACTATGCGGCTCCCACTCCAGCTAACCTGACCGTGGATATACTTGCCATAACAAACGCGTACACTGCCACCGCCAACACAGTAATCCCCGCCCCTACTGTTAATATAGGCAGCGGACATCTTGGCGGGTTGAACCTGGTTCCCGGTGTTTATAAATTTAACACCAATGTTGATATCAACAGCCATCTCATTCTCACGGCTACCGGCGCAGACGATACCTGGATCTTCCAGATACCGGGAAATCTCACTATCGCCACTAATCAGGTTGTTACCCTGGCCGGTGGTGCCCAGGCCAAGAACATCTATTGGCAGGTGGCTGGCAATACGACCCTCTTCCCGGGCTCTACTTTTCAAGGAGTTATACTAGGTTACTCGTATATTGCGTTGCAAACCGGCGCAACTCTGCACGGCAAAGCGCTCTCACAGACTGCAGTTACCTTAGACGCTGCTAAAGTTCTACTACCGTAAGACATTATAATTTTCGGGGTAACACACAGGCATCACGGCACAAAGGCCGTGATGCCTGTGTCATTTTCTGTGCCGACGTTCAATCCCGGCAGGACGGCGATCACTTGCTGGGCAATGAGATAATAGAGATAATTGCAGGAATGTGTAACCGTTTTTTAACACGACTGCTGCCTTAAGTCTGGCGGGAATCCAAGAGGTCTTCTACCCTGGCTTTCAGTCAATAGTTGCCCAGTTGGACGATCTCCTCCCCAAATATAAGGCCTTGAATATTAGATTTGAAGTGTGGCCATTGGAGAGCAGCGCTATGGGAGGCGTTCAGGCCTTTTTGAAATCGATAAAACCTTTTTCCACGTCAGTATGGACCAACTGTACCTTCAAGCGGGTACCGACGTCGACGCCCTGAAATCCGCTGACCAGCCGCCCTTCAATGGGCGGTTTGAAGACGCGCACCCATGTCCCCTTGTCCGCAGCACCCGTGCAGATTGCATCGAACTGGTCTCCTATCCTTGAAGAGAGCAGCATGGCCGCAGCCGATTTAGCAACCTGCCGTTCTACCTTCTTGGCATCATCTTCTTTCAATGTACAATGTGCGGCCAGCTCTACCAATTCATCCTGTTTATAAGCAATTGGTGACCCTGCCAGGGTTGTCTTAAGCATGCGCTGGGTAATCAGGTCGGGGAACCGCCGGTTGGGAGCCGTGGAGTGTGTGTAGTCCTGGACAGCGAGGCCAAAATGACCCGGCGCAGTCTCGTTCGGGAGCTCGACGACGTATTCACCTGATCCCAGCAGCTTGATGATGGTGAGGGAAAGGTCAGGAAAAGCCACCGGGTTGGCTGCTCTCTGTGCGGTCAGAAAGAGATTAAGCGCCTTCGAATCCGGTACTGCGGATAGCTGGTAATTATGCTGGGCAGCGATCTCCACGATCCTGTCCCAACGTTTGGGCACCCGAACTACACGTCTCAATGATGGGATCTGCTTATCGTGGAGAAAACGCGCTGTCACGTCGTTTGCCGCTATCATAAAATCCTCGATCAGCTCCGTGGCCCTGTTCTTTGCCTCCGCCTGCAGGTCTTTGATCACGTCACCTTCAAAGACAGGGCGGGCCTCCATTGTCTGTAAGTCCAGGGCACCGTGTTCATGCCTTTTGGCCTTCAATTTCTGGGCTACCCGATCCTGCATCCGAAGATTATCGGCAAGAGCGGGGACAGCCGTAATAGCATCTGGAACAGGCCCTGTGCCTTCCAGCCAGGCCCCTACGCTCCTGTATGCCAGCTTGGCATAGTTATGGACCGTGGCAGGGTATATATCGGGGCTTTGTAACTCGCCGGCATCGTCGATCACTACATCAATTACGATGGCCGGGCGATCTTCCTGAAAATTGAGGGAGGTGAGATTGGTAGACAGCTTCTCAGGCAGCATAGGAAAAGTCTTACCGGCCGTATAGATCGAAGTCGTATTCTGGTGGGCATGCTCATCTATGGCCGTGTCCCTTTTTACCAGTATGTCTACGTCAGCCACTGCCACACGGATCCTGACTGCATTATCCGGCAAGGCCTCCGCCACTGTTAGCTGGTCCAGGTCAAGGGAATCGTCATTATCGATCGATGCCCAGGGCAGACTGCGCAAGTCCTTTGTGGCAGGTCCCGTTTCTCCATGAACTTCCTGCATCTTCGCAAGCTGATTAATGGCCTCCGTTGAAAAATCGGGCTGAAAACCGCGCTCTACCATCACACGGCGGGCGATCCGCTCCAGTGTATCTCTTCCTTTCCCATCAATATTATTCATCATAGTTAGATTATAGTATGTTTCCAGAAAATGGTGACATCATGTTACATAGCCTTTCGGCATGAAAGAAACTGTTGACATGTTTCCTCGCCATCACTATGCTTGAGAGGTACATGACATCACTTGGGAAGTGGATTATGGTGAAATCCAGGTTATCCATTGGTATCGTACTCTTAGGCATATTGGCTGTGTTTTACGGCTCCTGCGCACAACAACCTGCGTCGACACCAACGCCGTCAGTTGCCTACTCGCTGCCCGAGCTAAAATACCTTCTGTTCTCAAATTTCGGTACTGTATTCTACGTAGATCCCGATTTTTATCCGGTTGCGCGAGTGGGACAAGAAGAAAAGAATGCACTGGAACAATTCCCAGGCATTAAAACAAACACCAGCGAATTTACAGCGATCTTAAAACACCTGGGCCTCCCGGATAAACCCGGCTACAGCGACGAGGAGAAATTGCTTATATACCGGGAGCATAAGAAACTCACCCGGGCAGTAGAGATCACTCCTGCAGGAGATGCTTACCAATTTGTTCTGAGGGTGGGAGAAAACAAGGGGGAACGCATAACGGGAACCATCACTCCATCTGGTAAGATTGCAGTGCTGAAACGGGAGCCAATCTTCAACACGTATCCCATCTGCCTGGCGAAGGGTACACTTATTGATACACCTGGTGGGCAGGTGCCCGTGGAGCAGATACGCAAAGGGATGACCGTTTGGACAATCGACGCCTCCGGAGAACGTGTTCCAACCGCGGTGTTGGAAACCGTAATGACCACTGTGCCCCCATCCTTCCGGGTAGTAAGGATCAGTCTGAGCGACGGACGCACAGTGTCCGCTTCGCCGGGCCATCCGTCAGCGGAGGGGCGCACACTGGGCGATTATCACACGGGCGATACCCTGGACGGCGCACCTGTGATCACGGTGGAGTATGTGCCCTGCGATGGCGATGCGACATACGATTCTCTGCCTGATGGCCCGACAGGCCTGTATTGGGCCAATGGGATCTTATTGAAAAGCACCCTGGCCGCCAAATGAGAATCCAAAGGGTTTGGCCAAATCAAGTCCTCTGACTATTTCCGCCCTACCCCTGATACCCTGGCTCTTTTGCTGTATTGCTGCAGCTTATCCATGAGAAGCCTAGATATGGATTAGTAATATAATAATAAGCCAGAAAGTTAAATAGTTATGATATTTTTAATGACTGAGCAGGCGGGTGATCCGCTCCAGGATATCTCTGCCTTTTCCGTCAATATAATTCAACATATTTAGATTATAGTTCGATTCTAAATAATGGGGACATTACATTGCGTAGCTTATTGATAAAGTCTGCCTGGACTGTATCTCGATTGCCGATGCACCATCTTGTTCTATGAATCTGAAGTATTCTCTGTGAAAAGCTGCACGCAGGCATCCACAATATCCGGATCATATAATTTGCCCTTGTTCTTCGATATTTCCTCCAGTGCCTTATCTATTCCAAGTGCCGGCCTATAGGGACGGTTAGAACTCGTGGCTTCAACCACATCTGATACAGAAAGAATCTTCGCTTCCAGGCATATTTCCTCACCTTTAAGGCCGTTGGGATACCACGAACCGTCCAACCGTTCGTGGTGTTGCAAGATGGATTGGGCAACCGTGAAGGGGAAATCGATACCTTTCACAACATCATAGCCGCCCTGGGCATGGATTTTCAGCAAACCGTATTCAATATCAGTAATCTTTCCTGGTTTGCTGAGGATATCAGCGGGAATATATATCTTACCAATATCATGTATTACTGCCGCCATGCCTAGTTGCTCAATCTGATTATCTCCGCTGTATTTCAGATTTTGACACATGGTACTATTAACTGCCAGGAACGTACCATTAAGCTTAACAATAAATATGCCATCTGGACTCTGAGTGATGAAGTTACGGTATTTCTCCTCGCTCTCGCGTAACACTTCCCCCATTTGTTTGAGCCTGCGCCGGTCCACCGAATCCTGAAGTGCCTGTTCTACGGCGGACGCCAGGGGGGAGAGCCTGTCTTTCAGCACGTAATCATGCGCTCCGGCCTTGATTAATGCCACGGCGGTTTCTTCGCCGATGGTGCCTAAGACGATGATAAACGGGATATCCTGACCACTTTGCTTAAGTAAGGCCAGGGCTCCGGGCACATCAAATTGCGGTAGGTCATGATCCGAGATGACTATATCAAAGGCCTGTCTAAGCAGGGCTGCTTGCATTTCATACGCGGTGTCCGCCACAGTATAGGTGACCCAATAGCCAGCCGCTTCCAGCGCCACGTCCCTGTTCGGCTCCTCTATTATCAATTACTTGAGCGGTATGTCCATGAACACCTCACTTCACTGCTGCGGCGGCGACTCGTTCAGCAACAACCAGTAAAAGCCCAGATTGCGCACGGCCTCGGCAAACTGGTTAAAATCCACTTTGCATATGTAGCTGTTAGCTCCCAGCTTATAGCTGGCGATTACGTCTTTTTCCTGGTCAGACGACGTGAGGATCACCACCGGGAGGAGGCTGGTGAGCTCATTGGCACGTATCTTCTGCAAAACCTCCAGCCCGTCTACCCTGGGCAGTTTCAAGTCCAGCAGCACCATGGCCGGGATAATCCGGACGTCCCTGCCTGTATACTGGCCGGTGCCGAAAAGGTAGTCCAGCGCCTCCACGCCGTCCTCGGCGACAATTAGTTCATTGGTAATTTGATTCTGCTCCAGTGCCCGTTTGGTCAGCTTGACGTCGCTGGAATTATCTTCGACCAGAAGAATAACTTTGTTTTTCATGTTGCCTCCTTTAATGTGAAGTAAAAGGTTGCCCCCTCGTTTACCTTCGCCTCGGCCCAGATGCGGCCGCCGTGCCGATTGATGATACGCTGCACGCTCGCCAGGCCGATACCCGTCCCCGGAAACTCCGATGTCTTATGCAGGCGCTGGAACACCCCGAACAGCTTATTTGCATATGCCATGTCAAAACCCACCCCGTTGTCACGCACGAAAAAGGTTTTTCTGCCTTCCTGTTCAACCTGGCCGAACTCGATGACCGCGCGTGAAAGCTTGCTGCTGAACTTCGCTGCATTATCCAGCAGGTTCTTCAGAGCGATCTCTATCATGCCCGCATCCCCCAGTGCCCTCAAGCCCGGCTGAATGATAAAGTCAGCCTGGAGGGTGGGGTTTTGCTGCTGAAGGCGGGCAACGATGGATTGAGCCATGGCCGTCATATCCAACTGCTGCTGGTTCATCTCGGCGCGGCTTTGCCGTGAAAACATCAGCAGGTCATCAATCAACCGGCCCATTATCTGCGTTTCTGAACGCACAAGGTCGATGTACTGTCGTCCCTGCTCGTCCAGTTTATCTTTATAGTCTTCTAGCAGTGCCAGGCTCCAGCCGTCAATGCCGCGTAAAGGTGCGCGCAGGTCGTGGGAGACAGAGTAGGCAAAGGATTCTAATTCTTTGTTAGCGGCCTCAAGCTGTGAGGTGCGCTCGAGCACGCGCTGTTCCAACTCGGCATTGAGCCTGTGAATTACCTCCTCCGTCTGCTTACGTACCGTGATGTCCTGCAATGTACCTATAAGCCTCACCGTCTTCCCCTCTAACATCTGAGGAGAACAGATTGCCCGGATCCATAGGTGGTTCCCCTTTTCCGAGATAAAACGCATCTCCATGTCCCAGGCTTCACCAGCATTAAGTGAGCGCTGAATTGAATTCGATAATTTTTGGCGTTCATCAGAATGGAAATAGTTGATGGCCTCTTCCAGCGGAGGTTTATGTCCTGGGGGGAGTTCATAAATGTGGTAGATTTCCTCAGTCCAGTTTACCTCGAGGGTTTCGGCGTCAACCTCCCAACCACCGACTTTTACCATCTTGCCGGTTGCCTTAAGCAAAGCTTCGCTATTCTGCAGTTTGCGCACCAACTCATCCTTCTCTTTGGTCCTCCTGGCTACCTCAGACTCCAGTTCTTTCCGGTAATTGTTCATCAGGTCGTTGTAGGCCTTAACCTGTAAAAGAGACTTGACCCGGGCTAAAAGCTCCACCTTATCAAAAGGCTTGGAAAGAAAGTCATCACAACCGGCTTCAATTCCCTTTACCCGGTCTTCCGTTTCCCGCAGTGCAGTAACTAAAATTATCGGAAGCAGCCGATGCTTATCGTCTTGCCTGACCCTGCGGGTGACTTCAAAACCATCCATGCCAGGCATCATTACGTCCAGCAGGATCAGGTCGATGTGATCACCGGAGAGTATCTCGAGCGCTTTTTCACCGCTTGCCGCCTTGACAATTTCATAACCCTGCGGAACAAGATATGCTTCGATAAGTTCAATGTTCTGAGGCTGGTCATCGACAACTAAAATTAGTGGCTTGTCTTTCATTCTCTATCTCTTTTATATTTACCTTTTCAACATATTGGTAAATTCACTTAATAAATTCACTAATCTCTTTGGCAAAGGTGCGCGTATTTATCGGCTTTCCTATAAATCCGCTGTTAGTTATGGTTTTTATTTCCTCTTTGCCTTCTCCCATCACAGAAGCAGTCACAAAAACAATGGGAATATCGCTTGTCTCTTTGTCTTCACGCAATATTTTGGCGGCTGCGGAGCCGCGCATATCCGGAAGCCGTATATCCATAATTATGATATCCGGTTTTTCTTTCCGGGCAATAGCAATTGCGTCAGCAGCATTTTCAGCTACAAATACTTCGAAGCCGGCGACCTCCAAAAGGTCTTCTTCCAGCATCAGATTATTTGCATTATCATCGACAACTAATGCTCTCTTGCTCATCTCACATCTCCTTCCCGGATACAACAGGCAAAGTAAACCGTACCAATGTACCTTTATTTAGCCCCTGTGATTCTACGGAAAACTTCCCGCCATGCAGCTCAACCAGCTTTTTAGAGAGCGGCAAACCGAGTCCCGTCCCCTCAGTTACCCGGGAATATGGCGTATCGACACGGAAAAACCCCTCAAATATTTTCCCCATGTTTTTAGATGCGATACCAACCCCCGTATCCCAGACCACTATTTCTATCTCGGAACCGGCTTTCCTGGCCCGCATTCCGATTTTACCATCTTCGGGCGTAAACTTAGCTGCGTTTGAAAGCAGGTTGTAAAGTATCTCTTTTACCTTCAGCTCATCCGCCTCGATATCGGGCAGATCTTCGGCAATTTCAAGCAACATTTCAAGCTTCTTTTTGCTGACCATATCCGCTACCAGCATTGAAATCTCATTTAACAGGCTTTTCATGGGTAATCTGGATAATGCCAGCTTCATCTTGCCGGCTTCTACTTTTGCCATATCAAGAATCTGATTTATCAGTAAGAGAAGGTGCTTCCCGCTGGTTAGCACGTTATTAACGTATTTCTTCTGCTTCTCATTAAGCGGCCCGAAAGTCTCGTCGTACAATACCTCAGAGAAACCGTTAATGGAGTTGAGCGGAGTCCTCAGTTCATGCGACATGTTGGCTAAAAATTCAGATTTTACCCGGGCGGTGCGGTTTAACTCGGCGGCCAACTCCGTTAACTCTGTATGGGCTTTTTCCAGGCCGGCTTCTATCTCCTTACGCTCGGTGATGTCCTCAATGGCCAGGAGGATGATCCGTTCCTTGCCCATCCCTCTTTGTATCTGACGGGCATTCAGAAGCATTACGCGCCTGCCGATAGTGGCAAAATTGTGTTCAACCTCATAGTTATCAAAGGTGGCTTTTTGGGGAAGGATGGTTTCCAGCAATTCCCTCAGCTTGGGGATATTCCACTGTTTATTGCCCAGGTCATAAATAAGCTGCCC
>Ga0182021_10008655_pt1 | contig 12052 bp, 9 predicted proteins | sample 612E3MmetaG_FD_120493 | JGI IMG/M metagenome (GOLD analysis project Ga0182021, IMG submission 120493) | Permafrost microbial communities from Stordalen Mire, Sweden - 612E3M metaG (Illumina Assembly) | ecosystem: Environmental > Terrestrial > Soil > Wetlands > Permafrost | place: Sweden...
ACGGAACATATTCTGGTCACCTACTGTTTCAGGCATGAAAAAGGGATTGTCATCGCGGGAGTAGCTGGCACAGATGGACTCGAAGCTTCTGGAATCATCCTGGTAATTGTCCGGTCCTACAAGGTCAATATGCGGCGTAAACCACTTGTAGATATCCAGCACTTTTGTGACACCGCCACCCGATGGATATGTTTCTCCTGCAATTGCCCCCTGCCCCTGTTCCATTACCCAAACATTGATGTACATTGGAATGTCATAAACCGCTTTACCAGACTCAGCGATGGAATTAACGTATTTAGCCCCACTCCATGCTGTCATTAATTCGCCAGCCTCCCAATTGAATAACTGAGGCCATGTACCGGATTCTTTCCTGCCGGCTTTTTCCCATATGTCATATACTCTACCTTTGCCGGCTGTTTTCATAGCAGTCAACAATTTGAGAGGTACAGCGCGATCGAATGTAGCCTGAGCTTCAGGACCGTAATCGCGATCACTACCTAAAATACCCAATTCATTTTCAATCTGAAGGGCAATGACAGTCTTTTCAGCGCTGTCTTTAGCTTTCAAGTGCTTGCAGAGTGTAACGAACGCTTTTTGATCTGCTTTGAGGTTTGCCTGGCAGTGTGAAGAAAGCACCCATATATCCTTACCGGCAGATGATATTACCCGTCTGAAGCGCTGTTTATCGGTCTTCACCCAGGCCGGAGCGTAATCCATGTTACCATTCTTCCATGTGGCAAACCAAAGGATGATGAGCTTGACTCCGTTTTGTCTTGCGCTGGCGAGCAGGGCATCTACAGCAGTAAAGTCAAACTTGCCTTCCTCAGGCTCAATCTGGTCCCAGTATACCGGGATTTGCAGGGTATTACCATGGAGTAATTTAATCGCCTTGAAGGCTGTCTCGGATTCTTTATCATTGTAACCGCTCGAATTACGGGATTGTCCACCGATTGGATAGAATGGCTTCCCGTCGACCATAAATACACGCTTGACCAATTTCATTAATAGTTACCTCCTTATTAAAATATACTAATTACTAGAGGAAGGTTGGCTATACCACCAACCCCGATTACTCCCAGGGCTTTATCACTTGAGGGGCATCAACTAAATTTAGCTGCGAAGTCCAAATCTACAATCTCCCAGTACTCTGGCGCTCCCCACGGTAGGACATCCTTATTACATGTAATCATTGATATTAACAGCTAACCCTGATTATGACAATTGCCAAATTATGCCAGCTTGTATTCAGCATATTTACTATCCATTGACAAATGGTTCGTTGTTCCTCTTCATTATTTCAATTAAATATTCGATAGATTGTTCTATAGAACTTGTGAATATGCTAGCATCGCTTTTTACCTTTGTCAACAAGCATTTTTTAGGTATATATTTCGGGTTCTCATTTTTATGGTACAATTTTAGCGAGAAACTCATATTGAAATTTTCTCACTAAATTTTTAAAAAGGAAAATTAATAATATGGAGAAAAAAGCCTTAGAGCTATCAAATTTTCAATTATGGTTATTAATCGGCAAGGTAAACTATTCAATATTTTTAGCTAGACAGAGAGAATTGAATCGATATCATATCCCTGTTCGACAACTTCATGTTTTGCGCGCCATACACGATCTCGGTTCAAAAGCAACGTTATCTGAAGTAGCCGGGCGAGTCGAACGAGAAACTCACTGGATTTCCAGACAAGCGATCAGCATGGAAAAGGATGGATTAATAACGAGAAGCAGGGACATCCCCAAATCAAAAATATTGAAATTAGAGTTGACAGAGACGGGACTTCATATGGTTAAAATTGCCAACAGGAGTAAAACGATTGACGCGGCATTATCTGTTCTTAACAAGAAAGAGCGCCAGCAACTGGCATCAAACTTAAATAAAATACTAGTTAATTTGAAAGAATCTTAGTACATTTCATATGAAGCACAAAGCTGAATCCGGCAAAGGTAAATATTAGAAGAATTTTAGAAGATAAACATATCGGTAAACAATGCGGGGTTGATGACAAGTGACGCTACCCCCTAAAATAACGGCACGTTGAATTAGAGTTCACCGCTATAATAAGACGAAGGGAGGACTACCTGAAGTAATTACAATGGATTAATCCCGTGATATTATGTTTTTATCAAAGGGCAATTTTCTAACAGATATTGATATAAAGATTGAGAAGAGAATACAATCAGATATTGTAGTAGCGCTTAACGAGAAAGAAATAGATGAAATAATAAGGAAGGGAAATTATGAAACCAAATAGACTAAGACAACTCTTAAATGCAGGAAAACCGACATTCGGCACCAGAATGGTAATACCATGGCCCAGGCTTGTAGAAATAATAGGGCAGACCAATAGTTTTGACTATATTGAGTATATCAGTGAATATTCTACTTTTAACCTTGAGCAATTTGAGAATTTTGCGCGGGCTATCGAACTCTACCCCAATATGTCCTCGATGATCAAGGTAGAGGAGCAAACAAGGGGTTTCATCGCACAAAGGGCACTGGATGCCGGTATTCAGAATATACTTTTCAGTGATTGCCGTGATGCCAAAGATGTTAAAGAATGCATCCGTTTTGTCAGGCCGGAAACACCGGAAGCCGGCGGTATACACGGTGCGGCGAGCCGCCGGATTAATATCGGCTCTAATACCGCGGAATGGGTTAATGCGATGAACACTGCCGTACTTGCTTTTATGATAGAGAAAAAAAGCGCGGTAGACAATATGGAAGAGATATTGTCAATTAAAGGTGTCGATATGGTCCAGTTCGGTCCGAATGATTACTCCGTAAGTATCGGTAAAGCAGGAGAAGGAAAAATCCCGGAAGTACAAACTGTACAGCAAGAATTGATAAAAATGGCGCTGCAGAAAGGGGTTGCTCCTCGAGTTGAGATAAACAATCCTGAAGATGCCAAACCATATATTGAACTTGGGGTCCGTCATTTCAATATGAGCAGCGATATTTCAACTATCACCAATTTTTGTAAACGGCAAGGACCAATCCTCCGGAATATGGTACCCTGAAATATTTGCATCCATTATCAAGATAAAGGGCAATTAGCCACGTAAATGACGAAACACGATTTAGCCTGCAGGTAGGTTTTGGCGATCGAGTATTGTTTTTGCGGGAAAATTGTATTTATGTTTGGGGATACAACAAAACCATATTTGAAGATTAAGAGCTGAAATAATATAGGATAATGGACTACTTATAAGAAAGATCAATATTAAATTAAGGGACTTCTCCAAGAAGTCCCTTAATTTAATATCAGCATTATTTAATGAAAAGCGAAGCTATCCCCTGCAAGTAATACTCCACAACAAAATAGATCGTTTTTGGATTCAGTGATTATGGTAGAATTGCATATTTTACGTTAATTTTAGGTACCTGCTACCTTCCATGTATTCGCACTTAAATCCCCGCTTGGCATTTTTGAGTAGACCACCTTACCGCCACGTTCTCCCTCACCTGATGCATCGATGGCTATTACCTTGGCAACACCTTTGCCGATATTAATTACAGAATGTTTTATATTCGAAGGGCAGTAGATCAATGTATCGGCACCAACAATCTTTTCAACATCTCCCACTTTAGCTCGAACCCGCCCGGAAATCACGTAATATACATGATCAACAACAGGAGGTTCGTGGTAATGCTCTTCAATTTCACCACCCGGTCCGACTTTATCCATATTAAACATTAAGTGCATTGATGGTTCGGTCCCCGGCGGAATATTTTCAGTTTCCGTGCGTAAGAACCCGTAAAACTCAATATTTGTGTTGCCTTCGGGAATAATCGTATGCGTTGCTTCTGAGATCGGTAAGATGAATCCTTTTCTGTTTTGTTTCATTACTTTTCCTTCCTTTTATTTAATAGATGCTTATATGATGGAGACTATTATCGATGTGTAATTGAGGCATTTACGCCGTTTCTTATTATATAATTTCGGTATTTTAATGTGTGTTTCTTTTTTCTATTTCACTCCAGATGCCTTTCCCTCTAAGCTTTTGTAAGTAGTCAGCCGCAGGTCCTTTGCCCGGTTGGGAGGTGAAGGTTTGCGGAGGAAGAGTCCCGGTGTCATGGTACTTTTGATAGAAATCCAGAGCCGCTTCCGCGACAATAAAATCGATTCTGCCATTGACCCATATTTTTGTTCCAATGTCATCGTAGTCCTGGGCAGTCATATTATCCGGCCCCATACCCCAAACCATCACTTCCGGCGCACCGATCTTTTTATAAAACTGTTTCAGGTTTTCTTTACCAACTTCTTTGGTTTTTGGTTCGGACGGTGCGGGAAGCGCGAATATTACATCCGCCCCTAATTCTAAGCAGGCTTTTGCCCGTGCGATCACTTCTTCATCTCCCAGCTTGGCGGCACAGTCGATCCTGGCAGCAATGATAAAATCTTTATCTTCTTTATTCCGGGCTTCCACTACCGCGCCGATCTTCCCGAGATACTCATTTCTCGGAAGAACTTCCACGACATGATGTCCGGCCGTCGTCTTTACGACGGGCGTTCGGTCGCTTATTGATAAACCGGCAGCTCCAGTTCTGATGACTTCTTGTGTCGTGCGATAAGCTGCCAACATAGGACCGAATCCATCATCTCCCATTACCAGAAGCGGGATATTGATCGAGTTGGCTATATACCTCATGATATTTATGACCTCACTCGCGGAGGCTATACCGATGTTCGGTAAACCTAAAACGGTATCAAACATGCTAGACCCGGCCATGCACGCTGCTTTAAACCCCACGGCCTCTGCACACCTGGCGGTAAGGCAGTCCTCCACACACGGAATGACCTGGAGTCCCGGCTCTTTTAGAAGATTGCGAAGTATCGTTGTTTTTTTCATTTTATCTCCTCTTTATTGTTAATTGATATGATCTATTACAATTATCGTTTCGATAGCTTTTCGCGCCAACCGACTGCTATTCCGACTGTTTTTAACAGGTAATTAATATATCTAAGCGCTCAAATTATCGCAAACATAAATTTAAACCTTTGATTCTCTTATAGACTTCTTGAGTTTTTGGTCGATCCAGAACCGCGCAGTATAAAAACCAAGATTCTGCGGACTGCTGCCCTGGCCGCAGACGGAACCGAATTGACCGTTGTAGCCCTTTAGCCACGGCTGATACAGAGCATACTGCATCGGTTCCAGTAAGGATATCGCGAAATGCTGCCGCGCGACATATTCGTTGGCATCTTTCAGAACCTGCTTTACCTGATCGACACTGGTAGCTGCCATTGCTTTGGTATAAAAGCCATCGTAGACCGGGTCGCTGACCATTAAAAAGTTCGCAGAAGAGCCGGTCTGAAAACGGGTGAGTTGCCTCAGAGGTTCATGAACACGGCCCAACGATGACGATGCGTGCTGCGCAATCTGGTCGTGTTTTTTTTCTTTTTGGACGAAACTGTCCCAGGCAAAGGTTTCCATCGGTCGTATTTCCATGTCGATGCCGACGGCGGCAAAATAATTTTTAACTAGTTTTAGTAAATCCATGTCCCCGCCGATTTCCCATACGATGTTTGTCTTAAAACCTTTGGGGTAACCTGCATCTGCCAGCAGCTGTTTGGCTGCGGTCGGGTTATAGGCATATTCATTCTTCAAATCCTGCGGCCATTCCTCGTAAGGGAATCCCCAGCCCTTCATTTTTTTTGAAGTAATGGATGAAGGATACGGCTCTACTCTACCGCCGTAGTATGAACTGGCGATAGCGGGCAGATCAATCGCCATCTGCATCGCCTTTCTGACCCTGATGTCGTTAAAAGGCGGTCTGTCTACTCTAGGGTCCACGCTGATAGCGGACATCGGAATGGGCACCTGTATTATTTCAGGGTTGGTCTGCTGCATCGCCTGAGCCTGCTCGTAGGTAACACCATCCATAACGTCAATCTTGCCCTGGCGCATGGCTTCCAGTGCGGCAGACTGATCGGTGATAATCAGTAGTTTCAGTTTATCGAAGTAAGGGAGCTGGTTTTGCGGATGGCGCTCATCATGTCCCCAGTATTTGGGATTTTTAACGAAGGTCAATGAATTGCCGGGCACAAAATCCTGCAAAATAAACGGTCCGGTGCCGACAGCATGGCGCCAGTCATTGAGGTCGCCCCATTTTTCAACAGCTTCCCGCGCCTCGATAGCCAAGGTCGGGCTGATAATCGCCAGCAACGTTTCCTGTATAAATTCCCGATTTGTTGTCTTCCATTTAAAAACAGCAGTGTATTTATCCTGGGCGGTCACCGATACCAGGTATCTGAAATTGGCAACGGTGGCATGATAGGGAGCCGGTTTAGAAAAGCCGCTACCGAGGCCGTATAGCCGATGAAAATGATAAGCCACATCATCGGCGGTAAATTCACGACCATTTACCGGCGGGATATCCTGCCAGTGAATTCCTTTACGCAAATGAAAAACGAAAGTGCTGTCGTCGATAAATTCCCAGCTTTCAGCGAGATGCCCTTTGACGTACTGAAGAGGGGAGACGATACGAAAATCAAAAACGGCAGGATCGAGTGTCCAGTCCTCAGCCTGCATTCTTTCCAGCCAACCTGAGTACACCTGAGCAATGTGTTCGCTTAAATACGGGTCGAAATTTACGATGTTATTAGTCATGCGAATGACCATTTCACCGCCATACTGCGGTTTACCGAGTGTTTCCCACCATGTAGTAGTTTTTAGCATAATTCCTCCTGAATGTATGTGATAATGATTTTCTATTTCTTTTTGATGTCAAAACAAGTAGTAAAGTTTGTTCAATACTAACAATGAATTTTAAAATTGTCAATAGATAGATCCCATAATTTGGTTAAGTGCCCGTTCGGTCGAATTAGCTAATTTCCTCGGTATTACCCTGATTTGGTTTTGTTCGGGGACCAAGTATGAATGTTTACTCTCATGACCAACGAATCGTAATTAACCCATAAACTGATTATTTGAGGATTGTATAGACTTCCCCGGTCGGGTATTAGATCCTCACGTGTGTTATAATGAACGCAAATTGAAATAGTCAGGGTAGTCAGAAAAATTTTCTACTGCCATTTACGGATATTGATGGTGATCAGTCCATTCAACTCGTAAGGGAGAACAATATATGAACCAGGCAGCAAAGCAAAAAAGCTGGGGTTGGATGATTGTACTTTATATCTTCCTTGCCGGCCTGGGCGGTGGTACTTTTTTATTCAGCTTTATTTTGCTCGTTATGGAGAAATATGAATCTGTCGCCAAAATAGGAGCACTGGCAGGTCCACTGGTAGTGTTGTTTGCTTCAATTCTTTTACTTTTTGATCTCGGCTCACCGGTCAAAGCTTACCGTCTGTTTACCACACCAAAAACACTGATGTCTTCCTGGATGACGCGCGGCGCATGGATTTTAACCGCTTTTATTATTCTCGGCTTGGCTTACGCGTTACCGGCATATAATCTTTTTAAATGGTTACCATGGAGTCAGATATCCGGTTGGGGACGGGGTCTTGGTATTGCGGCTTGCCTGTTGTCAATAATCGTTCCTGTTTACCCGGGACTGCTTCTCGGGGTGATTAAAAGCATTCCACTTTGGAATACGTCGGTTTTACCCCCCATCTTCTTTTTATCCGGCTTAGATACCGGAATTGCCGTTCTTGTATTGCTGTCCATTTTCTTGCCGGCAGCAATTGATGTTGCAGGATTTCATTTATTAGGGACAATCGATATTGTACTGATTATTTTACTGCTCGTGGCGCTCTTTGCCTACGTTGAAATCATGCGTCAATCGAGCACGACTGCGGCGGCATCTATCCGTTTACTAAAAACACCGCTTTTTATCGGTGGAGTGGTGATTGCCGGTTTAATATTACCTCTTGCCCTGTTGATTATTAGTGTTTCTATCTCCGGCATTCAAACCATTAGAATTATCGATGGAATAACCGGAGTTCTAATATTAGCGGGGGCTTTATTATTGAGATTGAGTGTGGTTACTTCCGGATTACATCGTCCTCTGGAACTCTGAAAATATGGTTATGATTTTTGCATGAGTAAATCGGGAAAAAGACGGTTGTGGAGCCGAAATTTCAGGGAGGAATAAATGGCAAACAAACAGAAAAAATCCTTGATATTTCCTCCCGTTAATGAGACAGGAGGAATTCAGGAAAATGTCTGGATACCTGCGGTGTGTCACGCCCAATGTGTTGACCAGGGTTGTTTGATGAAAGTACACCGGGTTAACGGGGTGGCTGTCGGTATCGAACCGAATACCGACATAGAAAACTTCGAAAAGCTTGTCAGGAATCGGGGTAAGTTATGTCCTAAACCGTATATGCTGCTGCAAAAAGTCTATAATCCACACCGAATAAAGACTCCATTGAAAAGAACAAGCCCTGAAAAAGGGGTAGGGATAGACCCAAAATGGGTTGAAATAAGCTGGGACGAAGCTCTTGATACAATTGCCGGAAAACTGAAACAAATTAGAGGTTCAGAAACTATTAAGCTTGCCGAAGCTCGCGGAACAGCATCAATTCGTAATGAAGGCTGGTGGGCATTCCTGCGCTCTTACGGGCCTACCCAGGTACTCTGGGGAGGACGTTCCACCCACTGCCGTCAAGCGCAGCATGCGTTCGGGGACAGGATTCATGGCGGTTCGGCGTGCGTGCCCGATCTCGACTATTGCAACTATCTGGTGATCTTCGGCGCTAATCCTGCGGCCGCAGGTGGCGCCGCGGAAAATCCAATATTTGCCAAAGCCAGAGAGAGAGGCATGAAAATAATTGCCATCGACCCGGTACTTTCAGCAACCGCCGCAAAAGCTGATGAATGGCTCCCGATTAAGCCGGGTACCGATTGTGCTTTCATTTTAGCGATGATTAACATCATATTGCATGAACTTAAGGTCTATGATGTGCCGTTTCTCAAAGAAATGACGAACTCACCTTACCTGGTCGGGCAGAATGGTTACTGGCTGAGAGATAAGGCGACGGCGAAGGCACAGGTCTGGGACCCCGTGGACCGAAAAGCAAAAACATATGATGACCCCGCTATTAAAGATTTCGCCCTGGAAGGAGTTTTTGAAATTGAAGGGGTGCAAGGTAAACCGGCATTCCAGTTGCTCAAGGATCACATCAAACAATACACACCGGAATGGGCCGCTGCCATTACCGAGATTTCCGCGGATAAGATAAGGCGAATAACTAAAGAGTTTGTAGACGCGGCAAGGATTGGAAGCACCATCGATATCGAAGGGGAGTGTTTACCTTTGAGGCCGGCCACAACGCATGTTGGTCGGGGTGTAACAGGGCAGGTTCACTCTTACCAGACGGTATTAGCCGACCACATCCTGGCAATTTTGATTGGCGGTCTTGAAGTGCCCGGCGGACATATGGGGGGTAGCACTTTTGCTAAAGGTGTACGGACAAAAGAGGGTTTTCTCTTCAAGGGTAACGGTATGAGCAGCGGCATCGAAGTCGGAGATGACGGGATGCAGGATACACACCATCGATCTTTTCAATGGCCTCCTATCAGTTACAGCGGGTGGGAAATGTTAATTCCTTTTATGGATGACCATCCATATCCAAAACCTCCTTTTCTGAATCCCGCAGAGAGTCTTTACAGTATGGACCATCTTGATTGGTTAAACCTGGTAAATCCCCCGAAGGGACTGCCGGTCCCTCCCTTGCCGGAAGTATGGATCAGACACCGCTGTAACCCAATACTGGCGCTGGGCGAATCAAAGTATGCGATTGAAGTCTTAAAGAAGATTCCTTTCACCGTAAGTATCTCATATACCATGGACGAGGTTACCGACTTTGCCGATATAATATTGCCGGACCAGCTTGAGTTGGAGAGCCTTGTCCCGATTTTCTCAATTAGAGAAGCCGGCCACCGGAAGGGCTTTATGATGCCGTTACAGCAACCAATTGTTGAACCGCTCCCAAATATGATGAACATTAATGATGTTTTGACCGAATTAGCTGACAGAGCCGGCTTTCTGGATGAATTCAATAAACAGATGAATAAAGTGATCGGATTTAATGATAACGATCCTAACAAGTTGGAACCGGGCAGGAAATATTCGTGGGAAGAGGTCGTTGACAGAAAGTGCAAGTTCTATACAAACGGGACATATGATCTGGAGTGGTTCAAAAAGAACCACATTCTGATTAAGCCGGTCAGTGTAGAGGAACAATATGACATCTATTTCAGTATGAAGGCTAAAAAACTGAGATATCCGGTTCCTTATATGGAGGTGGTGAAGCAGTCGGGAGATGAACTCAATCGTAATTTGGTCGAAAGAGGCATCGATTGGTGGCCAACGGATGAGTATACCGCGCTCCCGGTATATTTTCCGCCGGTATTGGAAGAGGCTCCTCCTGAACACGATTTCTATGTAGTTAATTGCCGTGTCGCACCGACCTCCTGGGGAGCAAATGTCGGTCTCCCATGGGTGAACGAAATTTCAGCACAGCTAAGAGGGGTGGGCGACGTCTTGATGAACGCTAAGACGGCAAAGAAAAGAGGAATTACTGACGGGGACGAAATATGGATTGAATCAACAACGGGCAAGATAAAGCAAAAGGTGAAGTTGTGTCAGGGGATACGTCCGGATTGCCTGTTAATATCCGGCCAATTCGGTCAATGGGCAATGCCGGTAGCCAAAGAAACAGGGAGAGCCACTATTTCGACACTTTTACCGATTAGTTTAGCCTGGACGGATAAAATGACGGGTAACCAGCAATGGATAGTCGTGAAAGCCAAAGTCTATAAAGACACTTGAGAAAGGAGCTCAGAAATGAGATACGGCATGGTTATAGACCTTAAAAAATGCGTCGGCTGCATGGCTTGCACAGTAGCTTGTAAGGCTGAGAACCAGACCCGTCCGGGCATCTTCTGGAACATTGTGAAAGACCAGGAATTTGGCGAATATCCTGCGGTAACCAGGGTTTTTATGCCTGTCATTTGCATGCATTGTAAGGAGGCGCCCTGTGTAAAGGTATGTCCGACCGGGGCGAGCCACCGCCGTAAAGACGGTATTGTCGAGATCGATGATGATAAATGCATCGGCTGCAAATATTGTATCGAGGCCTGTCCCTACGGCGCTCGCTACTTTAATGGAGATGCAGCGGGATATTTCGGACAGGAACTGACTGAAATGGAGAAGATTGGCTTTGCACAGCACAAGCACGGAGTGGTGGAAAAATGTACTTTCTGCGTCCATCTGCTGGAAAAAGGTAAAGAGCCGGCCTGTGTCCAGACCTGTATCGGTAAAGCCAGGTACTTTGGAGACCTGGATAACCCCGATAGTGAGGTTTCAAGATTAATCAGAGCCAGGCATGCTTCTCAGCTTCTCAAAGAGCTTGGGACCGAACCTTCGGTTTACTATCTGCCGGCATGACCCGGCATAATGAAGGTACCAGTGCATTGGAACTATTCTAACCAGTGAGTGGAGGAGCTTTAGGTTCAAAGGAACTATTCAGCCATTTTGCGATATACCATGTTTCAGATATAAACCAACTTTCCTCCATCTCTTCGAATGGCAGCAGAGAACCGTTGAACCTGGACTTAAAAATCAAGCGAATGCTTCTATCTGTACCAAACATTATATCTGCTCTCAGGGTTTTTGTTTCAAAGCTTAGTTTTTACCATAATTTTACTTTTCACGCCGCCGGCAACATACTTTATTGAAATCGGCAGTGATAATGACAATATTTTGACCAATCAAAAAAGATGCTATAATTCGGCTAATACTAATTTATGAATCAATAGATTGCTTGAGCCGATGCTTTCCGGGAGGAAAAGATTTTTCTTTGCCTCCCCATATCAAATAAATACAACAGGGAGATTTCGCTATGGCAAAAATTGTGCTCATTGGTGCCGGAAGTCATGTATTCTCTAAGGCCACGATATGTGATATCCTTTCTTATCCCGAGCTAAGGGACAGCACAATCACACTGATGGATATCAATAAAGAAGCATTAGATCTTATCTCGACTTATGCCAGGAAATTGGTTGAGCAACACGGATTTAGAACACGTATAGAGTCAACCGTTGACCGCCGTAAAGCACTGGATGGCG
>Ga0182021_10008656_pt1 | contig 12052 bp, 14 predicted proteins | sample 612E3MmetaG_FD_120493 | JGI IMG/M metagenome (GOLD analysis project Ga0182021, IMG submission 120493) | Permafrost microbial communities from Stordalen Mire, Sweden - 612E3M metaG (Illumina Assembly) | ecosystem: Environmental > Terrestrial > Soil > Wetlands > Permafrost | place: Sweden...
GACATAATGTCCGAGGATGCTGGCGTTGTACTGGATGGCTTCCACGATCATGTCGGCAACGGCCGGTTGGCGAAGGTAGAATGCGCCGGTGCGGGTTTCGTCCAGCAGTCGATCCATGGCGTGAAAGGCCTGTCCGGAGTTGGGCGCGGCCGTCGGGAAGGCACGGTTGGGCGGCAAGCTGTCGTAGAGACGCCAGGTAATGAAGACGGGCTGCCGCTGCGTTTCGTACAGGTGTGGCAGTCGCCGCTGGTAAAACGTCATACCGGAGTAGTTCCCCAAACACAGCGGAATTCTCGCAATTAAACTGGCCGACCGGGGGGTCCGCCCTACTGAAGCGCCGCCCGCGTCTCCCGTAGCGTGCTGGCGAGGCTTTCCCGCGGCAGGCTTCGAATGATCGGTTCGATCAGCCAGCCCAACCCCGTGGGCACATCGCGCGTGAGCGAAATGGCTTCGCATTCCACCCACGTTCCACCATCGCGCTCCTCGAAGCGCCAGTAGGAGTTCAGCCGCCACAGGTACCCGGCCCCCGTTCCCGGCGGCAGTACGCGCTCGTTCCGCTGGCCGGCGTTCTTCACCTCCGCGATCTTCGTGCTGCGGGAACGGCTGCGCCATCGTGTCCCGTCCACCCGTTCGTAGTGCGCGTCGTGCTCCGTGTCGAGCACCACGGTGACGATCTTCTTCTTCAGAAGCCGCAGATAGACGCGAAAATCGTTGCCCGTGTGGGCCAGCATTTTAGAGTCGAGCACTTCGGGCCGGTAAATGTCCTTATGGCGGTTGTAATCCTGGCCCGCCGCCAGGGTTTGGCCCAGGGTCGCGCCGGGGAGGAACACCGCGCCCACCCAGTCGTGCACCAACCCGTCGAACACGGGCGTTTCGAGCGTCCCCGTAGCCGGCTCCACCACAATCTCGCCCTGCCTTACACGGCGCGCGCGCGCGGCCGATTCTCCGGCCCACAGAAAGTTCTGCCGCCCCTCCAGCTTCTGTTCGGCCTGCTGGATGTAGCGGTCGAATGCCGCCACGGTCTGGGGCTTCAGTTCGGCCGCCGGGGCGCGCCACGGACCGGCGGCCACCAGCAGCGCGGCCACGGGAATGCACCCGATTGGTAAGATCGTCACTATGGATCTAAGTTACCCCATCGGAGGGTTCGACCGCCCGGAATCCGTCACCCCGGAGATGCGTGCGCAATGGATCGGCGAAATCGAAGCTGCCCCGGCGTGGTTCCGGGCGGCGGTTGAGGGGCTCACCGCGCAGCAACTCGACACGCCCTATCGCCCGGACGGCTGGACGTCCCGCCAGGTGGTACACCACGTCGCCGACAGCCACCTCCACAGCTATATCCGCTTCCGCCTGGCGCTCACCGAAGACCAGCCTACGATCAAGCCCTACGACCAGGCGAAATGGGCCGAGCTTCCCGACGCGCGCACGGCCCCGGTGGAGGTCTCGCTCCAGCTCATCGACAGCCTCCACCAACGGTGGGCGGTTCTGCTGCGCTCCATGTCCGACGCCGATTTCGCCCGTACTTTCTTCCATCCCGAGCGCGGCGTCATGGTCTTGGATACCACCCTGGCCATGTACGCCTGGCATTGCCGCCACCATCGGGCGCACATCACCGGGCTGCGGGAACGGATGGGCTGGTAATAACAGTTACAACCAAACCACGCGCGGGAGCGTCCAATGTGGTGCAGGGGGGTACCGCCTGCCAGGGTATAATGGCTTAGGGCCTCAGGAGTTTCCGACACCTATGAATAGCCGTATCAAGTACCTCATCGTGAGCGCGTCTTCGTGTCTCGCGGTTCTGCTCCTGATCGGGAGTGTGCTAGGCCAGGGCGCATCCCCAACGGACGACCCCTACAAGCATATCGGCGTCTTCAGCGACGTGGTCTCCCGCATCAAGACCGAGTACGTCGAAGAGCCCGACATGAAGAGCGTCACCATGGGCGCTTTGAACGGCATGCTGGAAGCCATCGATCCGTTCGCCAGCTATCTGAACGCGGAACAGTACAAAGACTACGTCAAGAACAAGGACCTCAAGCGGGCCGACGTAGGGTTGATCCTGTCGAAGAAATCCGGATACGTGGGGATTGTGGGGACCGTGCCGGGATCGCCGGCGGCCAAAGCCGGCCTCTCCACCTACGACATGATCGAGACCATCAAGGGCGTGGCGACGCGCGACATGCCGCTGGCCTATGCCGGCTTGCTGCTGCAGGGCGAACCCGATACCACCGTGGAACTGACCGTGGTACGCATGCGGCGGCCCGAGCCGCAGACCGTGAAGCTGACCCGCGCCAACCTGACGCTACCCTCCGTGGAGGGCAAGATGCTGGCCGGCCAGGTGGGCTACATCAACGTCGATGCGCTTTCCCCGGCGCAGGTGAAGGAAACCGCCGCCGCCATCGAGAAACTGCAGAAGGAGGGCGCGCAGAAACTGGTGCTCGACCTTCGAAGCTGTGCCGTGGGCACGCCGGATGACGGCATCGCCCTGGCCAATCTCTTTCTGAGCAAGGGCCTCATCACCTACGAGCAGGGCCAGCGCGTGCCGCGGCAGAACTTCGAAGCGGATCCATCCAAGGCCATCACCAGCTTGCCTCTGGCGGTGCTCACCAACCGTGGGACGGCATCCGCCGCGGAGATCGCGGCTGCCGCCCTGCTGGGGAACAAGCGGGCCCAAGTGGTGGGCGAGCGCACCTACGGCAACGCCTCCGTGCGCCGGACCCTCACCATGGACGATGGCGGAGCGATCATTCTTTCGGTGGCCAAATACTACGGGCCCGATGGCGGCAAGGCCATTCAGGACGCCGGCGTGACCCCCGGAGTGGTGGTCAACGAGCCGGAATCTCAGGTGGACGTAGACGAGAACGGCGAGCCGCTCCCCGCCCCGCCGGAGGCAGTCCCGCCGCAGCAGAAAAAGGCGGAAGACGATCCGGTGGTGAAGAAGGCCCTGGAAGTCCTGGGAGTGAAGGCGTAAGACTCCAGTTGTTCCATGCGCATTCGCGGTGCCCGCAGTCGCGTCCGAAGCTGTATAGTTGAAGAGTGCCAACGAAGATGAAAATCCGGGTTGCGCAAGATGGGCGCGCGTCCCGAACTTTCATCGATCCGAATGCTCTTTTTGCCGTCCTTTTAGGAATGTCGCTGGCGGTCACCGCCTGGGCCCAAACCCCCATTCCGCAACGTCGGGGTTGGGAAGCCCACATGCTTCAGCAAGGCGCCAGATTCTGCAATCAGGCGGATATCGATGCCGCCATCGGAAGCGGCGGAGTCATCACCGAGGGCAACGTCTGGTACTACGATGGGGCCAGGGTTTACGACCAGATCGCCGTGTACACCGGCGATCCGTCCTGGTACACCTGCGCGGGGTACTCGAACCAGGCATACAGAGACTGGGTTCTTGCCACGACCGCGGGGGCGCAGTGGCCAGTTGGGGCACTGGGTGGGTGGCGCGTGTTTCCGGACGGTCTGCTGAACGATTATCGGCGAACCGGTGACTCGAACTCGCGGGACGCAGTGATCCGCCTGGCTCAGAACTCCGCTTTTGCGGGTAGTGGCGGGGCAGCACCATGTATAACCAGCCGCGAGACGGCATACATCATCAACGCTTATCTGGCCGCGGAGGACGTGGGCCAGCCTCGCGACCCGCTTCTGGCCACGGCTGTGAATTACGCGCTCGGACACATCGACCAGTGGTTCGTCTCCAGGACGTGCCCGGACGTGATGCCGTTCATGGTGGGATTGACGATGGAGGCATTGATCAACTACTACGAAAAAACCGGCGACGTCCGTATCCCACCCCAAATTCGAATTACGGCCGATGGATTGTGGAGTACCGCGTGGGTTCCCGCAAGCAGCTCTTTCTATTATGAGAGCCGCGGCGACCAAACGGTCGGGATCGCCGACCTAAGTCTTCTGATCGCGCCTGCTTACGCCTGGCTGTGGCAGAAGACCGGCGTAGCAAAATATCTTGATCGCGGGGACCAGGTATTTGCCGGGGGTGTGCTGTACGCAAATTTCTGGAGCGGCAAACAGTTTTCGCAGAATTACCGCTGGAGTTTCGATTACGTGAAATGGCGGAGCGCCAAACCCAATAGTCTCGGTGTCGGCAGCACCGGCTTTTTGTTCAGCCGGGTTACCGGCACCTTCAATGGCAAGATAACCGTGACCAACACCGGCGGCCAAGCCGTGGCCGGCAACATCCTGGTGGAACTGCTCAATCTGACGCCGGGAGTGACGCTGGTGAACGCGACGGGAACGAGCGGCGGAACTCCCTTCATCGTGGTGCCGGGCACGGGCAGTCTGGCGCCGGGGCAATCCGTAAGCGCGACCGTGCAGTTCAGGGATCCGTCGAACGCCTTGATTAACTTTGCGCCTGTCGTTTATTAGGGGAAGGTTTGGAGTATGCGGCTACCACGGAACAATCCGATTCTCCGGATCGCGGTTGTTGCGGGACTCCTTGCGCTTCTTCCGGCGGAACAACTCTTCGCGGGTCCCATCGCTTATCTGGTAACCGTGAACACGGGCGCGATCAGCGGCACGTCGGGATTCCTGGATTTTAGCTTCGCCCCCGGAAACGGCTCACAAGCCGCATTTGTATCTATTGGCAGCTTTATTCCGGGCGGTTCGCTCTTTGGCTCGCCAGTGGTTCACGGCGGCGTGTCGGGAGTTTTGCCGGGCACGGTAACAATCGACAACAGCACGGCGTTCAACGACTATTTCCAAGGGTTCCACTTCGGCACGACCATTCAGTTTCTGCTGTCGTTCGGCGGACTGGCCGTCACGTCGCCGGATGGAACGTCGTCGGGGAGCACCTTCGGTTTCGGGATGTTCGAAAACAGCGCGGGAACGATCCCCTTACTGACGACGGACCCGTTCGGCAATGCATTCACGGTGGACGTCAATCCGGACGGATCTACCACACCGACCGTCTTCCCAGCGGATGTGCTGGGCGCCCCCCCTGCAGCGACGCTAGCCACGCCGGAACCTGCATCGTGTGCCCTCCTGGCGCTCGGCGTGTCTGTCCTGTTCGCCAGGGGCCGGAGAGCGATCAAGCCCTCCACAACTCTTTAGAGCGTCTTCAGATAAGCGATCAGGTTGTCCTTCTCCGCGTCGGTCAGCATGTCCTTGTAGGCGGGCATTCCGTTTCCGCCGTTCTCCAGCTTGGAGCGAACGTTGGCGTCGGTGGGCTTCTTGCCGTCGGCCAGTTTTGCCTTCGCGAACAACCCCTTCAGACCCGGTCCCATCTTCTTTTGGTCGCTATCTGCGTTGTGGCAGACGGCGCACTGCTGAAACACGGCCTTCCCTTTGACAGCATCGCCTTTGTCAGCAGCCAGAAATACCCGTGGGCCCGCGGTCAAGGCCACACAGACTAAGAGAGTACGAAATCGATCCATACTGAACATGATATCAGGCGAAGTCAGGCCAAGGCGCGCCTGGGCCGTGGGAGGTCGGCAATGCTGACCACTGAATTCTCGAAGATGGTCATGTCCCGCACCAACCGGTTCACGTCCGCCCCGTCCCCCAGCGGAATCTCGTGCTCGATCCAGTCGGAGAGCGGAATGTTGCGGAAGAACATTCGTTCCTGAAGCACCAGGCTCTGGCGGGCCGGCGTGTATTTTTTGTTCTCGCGCGTGTAGTGGCGTTGCTCGACGCGCAATTCCGCCAGGAAATTATCGAAAGCCTGGCGCCGCGCGCCCTCCTCGGCAGCGCGCAGAGAGGTATCGAGCGACCCTTCCATGGCCGTCCTTTCAGCCCGCAACGCCCCTCGCGACTCCGCCAATTGCTCGCGCAGCCCCGCCAGCGCCACTTCCATGCGCGACTGCATGACGAACCATGCCAGCAGGCCCGCCGAGACGGCCGCGAAAGCGGGCAGGAATATCCAGAACAACGTATCCATGGGGTCAATGTTAACCCCACAGTACGCCACGCACTAGATATCAAAGGTTAATGGTAGGGGCCGGGCATGGCCGGCCCGGGATCCTCAGAATTGGGTGCCGTCGATCTTCTGTCCCGGCAGGGTGTAGCGCAGCTCGCCGAAGCGGAAGGCGAGAAGCGGGCCGAAGACCGCCGCCAGCCGCGCCCGCAGACCGGCCCCGAAGCCCCGGTACTTCCCCAGGAAGACCGCGCGGCCGAGCAGAAAATCGGCACGCTCCATGGCCGAGTATGCCTCGCTCCCCCGGTGCCGTACCCGCGCCGCGGGCTGGAGGAGGATCTGCTTGGAGGCCCTCAGGATCTGCGCCGCCAGGTCGGCGTCGGCGCCGGACTGGCCGTAGCGCTCGTCGATCTGGCGAACCGCCCGGATCATGTAGACGCGCATCATGAGGGCCGCGCCGCGCGGGTAATCGACCGGCTCCGGTTCGCTGCCCGAGAGATCGGCCGCGAGCCACTGGCCGTCGGGTGGGAAAGTGCCCAGTTGCGGCGCGGGCCGGCCTTCGTCATCCACCAGCAGCGGGCAGGCCGCGCCTGCATTGGGGCTGGCATCCAGCGTCTCGGCGAGGCGCAGGACCGCCCCCGGCTCCACCTCGGCATCGTCGTGGAGGAATAGAACGTAGTCCGCGTCGGCCGCGCGCCACCCGATGTTCATGGCCTTGGTGAGTCCGAAGTTCTTGGGCAGCCGGATGAGCTGCACCTGCGGGAAATCGGCGTCGAGCTCCGCGCTGCCGTCGCTCGAGCCGTTGTCCACCACGACGATCTGGAGCGTCTCGCGGCCCTCGGACTTCTCGAGGGATTCCAGGCAGCGCCGCAACAGAGCCGCCCGGTTGCGGGAAACCACGACCACGGTGACGCGCGGCGGCCGCTGTTCCTGCTCCTGGTTTTGCTGGGGTGTCAAGCCACATGATAACGTGAAACCTCGCGTGAAGGCTTGCTAAACTGTAGATACGCTATGGCTATCAGCAAAGATCTGCTCGAGATTCTGGTGTGCCCCGTCTGCAAGGCCACGGTGGAACTCAAGCCCGACCAGAGCGGCTTGAAGTGCGTCCAGTGCCATCGCGTCTACCCCGTTCGCGATGACATCCCCGTGATGCTGGTGGACGAGGCGAAAATCGAAGAATAGGCGCGCGGTGCAAAGCGTTCTGGAATGTCTGCCGCGGGCGAGCCGGGTGGGAATTCTCCGGCTACGGTCCCTGGGGGACTGCGTGCTCACGACACCCGCGCTCGAGATTCTCAAACGCTCGCGTCCGGACCTGCGCCTGGCGGTGATGGTGGAAGACCGGTTCCGCGCGGTGTTCGAGGGCAATCCCGACGTGGATGAGATTCTGCCGCCGGCCCTGGGCGCGCTTCGACGCTGGCGCCCGGCGTTGTGCCTGAACCTGCACGGTGGCGGCCGCAGCGCCTGGATGACGGCGCTCTCGGGCGCCCGGTACCGGGCGGGCTTTGGCCATTTCCGATATCAGGCGGTGTACAACGTGCGAATTCCGCGAGCGCAGGAGATATTGGGAGTGGAAAGGAAGGTGCATACGGCGGAGCATCTGGCGAGCGCGGTGTTCTACCTGGGGGCGCCGATCGGGGAGGTGCCGAGGGCGAAAGTGGTATTGGCCCAACCGCTCTCTTACGTTCGCGGCTCCGTTTCGGGCATATCGCACGCATCGGGCTTGACGGGCTTATCCGAGCCGCGAACGTCAGAGAGCGGTGCCTATGCCACAATTCATCCGTTTGCTACGGCGGCGAGTAAGACCTGGAGCGCGGGCGGGTTCCTGGCGGTGGCTCAGCACCTGAAACAATCGGGGCTCGAGCCGGTTTTCATTGGCGGCGGGGCGGACGACTTCTCCCCTTTTCACGCGTTCCGAACTGTCTCCGGCGCGCCGCTCTCCGAGATCAAGTCGCTGCTGGCCGCGGCCTCGCTATTCGTGGGCAACGATTCCGGTCCCGCCCACATGGCGGCCGCCCTGGGAGTTCCCGCAGTGGTGATCTTCGGCGCCTCCGATCCGGCCATCTGGGGCCCGTGGCGGACCGCGTCGGAAGTGGTGACTGCACCCGGCGGCGTGGCGCAAGTGATCGACGCGCTGGCACGCCTGCGGGTGGCCGCATGACGGAGCTGCTGCGCCTGCTGGCCTACGCGCGCCGCTACTGGGCGTCGCTGGCCGCGTCCGTGGTGCTCATGGCCGCGGCGGGCGCCTCCACCGCCATGATGGCGCTCCTCATCGGTCCCATCTTCGACCGGGTGCTCAACGCCTCCGCGGCCAATACCCCGGTGACGCTGTACACCGACCCGATCTTCCACCACAGCTTCTATCTCAGTAATTTCGTGCCCTCCACCATCCACAACGTCTGGACCATGGTGGCCTTCGCCATCCTGGCGGTCTTCCTGGTCAAGGGCGTCTGCGACTATTTCGGCAACTACCTGGTCAACAAGGTGGGCTTCTCGGCGGTAACCAACCTGCGCGACGAGGTGTTCGACAAGGTGCTGAGGCAGGGCGCGGAGTTTTTCGAGTCGCATTCCACCGGCCGGCTCATGTCGTCCATCATGAACGACATCGACAAAGTGCAACTGGCCACTTCGCACATTCTGGCGGACCTCTTGCGGCAGACGTTTACGGCTGTCTCGCTGCTGCTGGTGGTGACCACCAAGGATTGGAGGCTGGCGCTGGCCAGCCTGACCGTGCTGCCGTTCGTGGCGGTGCCCACCACGCGCATCGGCCGCCGCATACGGCGCACCAGCCGCCGCACCCAGGAGCGCCAGGCGGAGCTGAACCAGATCCTCCAGGAGACCCTCAGCGGCCACATGGTGGTGAAGGCGTTTGGGGCCGAACTTTACGAATCCCGGCGGTTCCGCGCGGCTTCGCACAAGCTCTTGAAGACCAATCTACGGTACGTGGCGCAGCAGGCGCTCTCCTCACCCCTCATCGAGATGTTCGGCGCCATCACAATTGTCTGCCTGCTCACCTACGCCCGCACCCAGATCAAAGCGGGATCGTTAACTGCCGGCGATTTCACCAGCTTCGTATTCGCCCTGCTGATGCTGTATGAGCCCGTCAAGCGCCTGGTGGGCATCCACAACATTTTCGAGCAGGCCCTGGGCGCTTCGCAGAAGGTTTTCGAACACCTCGATCACGTCGAAGAGATCGTCGAAAAACCGGGCGCGCCCAATCTCGAGAAGTTCGAGCGCGGCATCGTCTTCGATCACGTGTCGTTCCGCTACCCGGGCACGCCCAACGGATTCCAGATATACGATCTCGACTTCGAAGTGAAAGCCGGCGAGGTAGTGGCGCTGGTGGGCCCCAGCGGCGCCGGAAAGACCACCATCGCCAACCTGGCGCCGCGCTTCTACGACGTCGTCAAGGGCACCATCAAGGTGGACGGCCACGACGTGCGCGACCTCAACCTGGCCGGACTGCGGCGGCTCATCGGCATCGTGGCGCAGGACACCTTCCTGTTCAACGACACCGTGGCCAACAACATCGCCTATGCCCGGCCCGGCGCACCCATGGAAGAGATCCGCGGCGCGGCGGAGACGGCCCTGGCCCATGAGTTCATCCTGCGAATGCCGGAGGGATACGAGACCATCATCGGCGACCGCGGCCTGAAGCTGAGCGGCGGCCAGCGGCAGCGCATCGCCATCGCCCGCGCGCTGCTGAAGAACGCGCCCATCCTGATTCTCGACGAGGCCACCTCGCACCTCGACACGGAATCCGAAATGCTGGTCCAAAAGGCGCTGGCCAACCTGATGGAGCACCGCACCGTCATGGTGATCGCCCACCGTCTCTCGACCATCCGCCGGGCCGACAAGATCGTGGTGCTGGACAAGGGCCGGGTGCGCGAGGTGGGGACCCACGAAGAACTCATCACCCAGGGCGGAATCTATCGGCGGCTTCACGACCTTCAGTTTGAGGATGCCGGGGCGGTATTGGATCTATGAGTCTGCGCAGCATGACGGGCTTCGCCCGCGTGAGAAGAGACATTGGGCAGGGCGAGATTGTGGCGACCCTGAAGAGCGTGAACCACCGCAGCCTGGACATGCACTGCCGCATGCCCGCCGAAATGGACGCGCTGGAACACGACGTGCGCGCCGTCATCAAGGGCGGGGTGGCGCGCGGCCACGTGGAGGTCCAGGTTTCGTTCACCCGGACGGCGGGCACCGCGGCCACCCTGAACCGGCCGCTGCTCGACGCCTATGTCCAGGCCTTTCGCGACGCCGCCGCGCTCTACGGCATCGGCGGCCAGCCGGACCTCAACTCCGCCCTGAGCATTCCGGGCATGCTAAACGCCGCCGCCGGCGACGAAGAGGTCGAACCGGAGGTTGCCAAGGCCGTTTTGGAGGCCGCCGCCGAAGCGCTGGTCCTGCTCAACGCCTTCCGCGAGCGGGAGGGCGCCGCTATCGCCCAGGAAATGCGGCAGCGTTGCCGGAACGTCTGCGATCTGGTGGGCCGCATGGAAGAGATTCGCGCGGGCGCGGGCGCCGCCTTCCACAAACGGCTCAAGGAAAAGCTGGCCGACTTGCTGGAAGGCGCCGGCATGGAGCCCCAACGCCTGGCGCAGGAAGCCGCCATCCTGGCCGACCGCAGCGACATCTCCGAGGAACTGGTCCGCTTACGGACCCACGCCGCGCAACTCGACGCCCTGCTCTCCGGCGACGGCGAAGTGGGCAAGCGCCTGGATTTCCTCTTGCAGGAGATGAACCGCGAATCCAACACGGTTCTTTCGAAGACCGGCGGCCTGGGCGACCTGGGCCTGACCATGACCGAGTTGGCGCTGGCCGCGAAGTCCGAAATCGACAAAATCCGCGAGCAATCGCTGAATCTGGAATGACGAAATGGAAATCACCGCAGAGACGCGGAGACGCAGAGAAAACAAGAATAAAAACCTTGATGTCCCCCCAGCCGCCGGGGGCGCCAGCCCAACGCTTCCCTCTGCTCCCTCTGCGCGCCAACCCGAGGGCTCGTGCAATGCCACAAACCTCGCAGACGCCCTCCTTGACCTGCCTTTCTTCTCTGCGTCTCTGCGTCTCTGCGGTGAATTCAAGTCCTTCACATGACCACAGTCTTCATCATCTCCGCACCCTCCGGCTCGGGAAAGACCACCCTGGTTTCGCGCCTGCTTGCCGGGCTGCCCGGCCTGATGTTCTCCGTCTCCTACACCACCCGCAAGCCGCGGGGCGGCGAGGTCGAGGGCCACAACTACCACTTCGTCTCCCGCACGGATTTCGAAGCCATGATCGGCCGCGACGAGTTTCTCGAATGGGCCCAGGTTTTCGGCAATTACTACGGCACCCACCGCGGCATCCTCGAGGAGGCCCAGGGCCAGGGCAAGGACTTGGTGCTCGACATCGACGTGCAAGGTGCGCGACAATTGAAAGGTAAGGTTCCCGAGGCTGTTTCCGTCTTCATCCTGGCTCCTTCGCGGCAGATTCTGGAGCAAAGGCTTCGCGCCCGCGGCGAAGACCGGGAAGACGTCATCGAAAGACGGCTGCGGGACGCGGCCGAGGAGATTCGGGACTACAACCGGTACGATTATGTCGTGGTCAACCGGGATCTGGACGAGTCCGATGCCACTCTACGCGCGATCGTGCGCGCGGAGCGGGTGCGGCGGACCAGGATAGAAGAGCAGATTCGGCCCATTCTGGACACATTTCAAATTTGAAGAGGTATCGACATCATGGGTGACCCAACCCCGCGGAACAACGCCCACTGCACCATCCCCGACGACGCCGAGCAGAGCACGTACCGGTTCATCATCGTAGCGGCCAAGCGAGCCCGGCAATTGCAGGGCGGCGCGCGTCCCGTATTGCCCACGTCTTCCAAGAAGCCCACCATTATCGCCATGGAAGAGGTGCGGCGCGGCCTGGTGAAGTACAGCCTCACCGGCCCGGCGCCGGAGGAACCGCGGCCGGAAGCGGCGCCGTAAGCCGGCATGAAGATCATCCTGGGCGTCGGAGGCGGAATTGCGGCCTATAAGTCCGCCGAGATTGCGCGGCTGATGATGCAGGAAGGCCATGCGGTGCAGGCCGTCATGACCCGCGCCGCGCAGGAGTTCATCAGCCCCCTGACCTTCGCCGCCCTGACGGGGCGCAAGACGCTCACCGATCTGTTCGCCATGGAGAGCGCCATCGAGCACATCGCCGTGGCGC
>Ga0182021_10008657_pt1 | contig 12051 bp, 10 predicted proteins | sample 612E3MmetaG_FD_120493 | JGI IMG/M metagenome (GOLD analysis project Ga0182021, IMG submission 120493) | Permafrost microbial communities from Stordalen Mire, Sweden - 612E3M metaG (Illumina Assembly) | ecosystem: Environmental > Terrestrial > Soil > Wetlands > Permafrost | place: Sweden...
CACCAGGCCGTCCATCTCCGGGGTGATCGCGATATCGGGCCGCCGCATGCTGGGCGGCACCGGATCCTCCATGAGGTGCTTGGTGAGCATGGTCATGAACGACTCGGCCACGAAAGGCGTCTGCCCCGTGATCAAGTGGTACATGATGCAGCCGACGGCGTAGATGTCGGCGCGGTGATCGGTGTCCTTGCCCTCGGCCTGCTCGGGCGCCATGTATTCGGGCGTTCCGAAGATCATGCCCGTGCGGGTCAGGCGCGGCCCATTGGGATCGAGTCCCATCACTTTCGCGATACCGAAGTCGAGGATCTTCACGAAATGGGGCTGCCCCTCGCGAGCAACCAGGAAGATGTTCTCCGGCTTCATGTCCCGGTGGACGATGCCCTTGTCGTGCGCGGCCCGCAGCGCCCGGCAGATCTGCAGGACGATGTCGCGCGCGTCCTTCCATTCCATCGCGCCGGCGGTGCGCACGATCTCGCCGAGATCCTTGCCGTCCAGGAACTCCATCGCGATGTAGACCAGGCCGTCGGGCGATTGCCCGAAGTCGGAGATGTCGATCACGTTCTCGTGGCCGATACGCGATGCACTCCGCGCTTCTTGCAAGAAGCGGGCTACGAGGTCTGACCGCCGCGCCAACTCGGGCGCAAGCACCTTCAGGGCGAACTTTTTCTCGATGACGACGTGCTCCGCCAGATACACCGACCCCATCCCGCCCTCTCCCAACTTGCGGATGACGCGGTAGCGATCCGCGACCAGTTGTGAAATGAGGGGATCGACGCTTTCGGGTGGACTGTCACCAACACTCATTCTCCTGCACTTTACCACGGACGCCGGTAGAATGACGCCCGTCTCGCATGGCCAGCATCGTCGCCTACATCGAGCTACGCGAAGGCGCTGTCACGCGGCCTTCGCGCTATGCCGTGGCCGAGGCGCGACGCGTTGCTGATGCCGCGGGCGCCACCGTGTACGCCCTCCTCACGGTCGGGCCATTGGGCCAGGCGCAGATCGACCAACTGGCCTCCGAAGTCAGCGCCGCTGGCGCGGATCGCATCCTCTGCTCGTCCGCGGATGCGTTGGCCGGCCCACCGCTTGATACCACGCACGGCCCGTTGCTTGCCCAGGTCGCCGAGCACCTGCGGCCGGTGCTCTTGCTCTTTCCGGCCGGGGGCGTCGGCGCCGAGCTCGGTCCGCCGCTGGCCGTGCGTATCGGCGCGGCCTACCTGGCGAACGCCAGCATCGAGTTGGTCGCGGAAGAGCGCGCACCCGATCTCTCCTCGCAGCGGGTCGTCCTCACTCGCTGGCGGGCGGCGCGCGACGGACAGCGACAGGTCGACGTCGGCGATCTCGAGCGGCCCGTGGTCGCGAGCCTGGCCTGTGGGATCGCGCCGGCTTCGCTCGGCGAGCCCTATGCCGAGGTGGAGATGCTGCCCTATCCCGAGTCGAGCCACGCGGGGCCGTCTCTGCTCGCATCGAAGACGGACGACGCGGCCGGGCTCGAACTTTGCTCCGCGCTGGTGTGGTCCCGGTCCGGACTCGACGGCGACGCCCGGACAGCCCTGCCCGCCGGCGCCGCGCTCGTCGTCGCCAGCGAGACGATCTCGCCAGCCCTCGCGGCCGCTTCGCCCATGGAGTTGTTCCTGCTTTCGCCGGCCGCGCCTGACGAGACGCTGCCGCTCTCCCTTCTCGCTCCGGACGCCGCCGTCCTGCGGGTTCGCGCCAAGCACGAGGTACCTCCGTGATCGTCCTGGTCTGTCTCGAATCCCCCGCGCCCAGCCGGGCCAGCCGGGCGGCCCTCGCTCTCGCTTGCACACTGGCGACGGACGCCCAGGTGGTGGCAGTGTCCGCCGGCGGATCGGTGGCGAGCCATTCGCTCGACCTGGCGCGCACGTGCGCGCCCGTCTCGCGCGTGCTCCAGATCGAGGATCCGGCGCTCGACCAGGCCGACTTCCTGACCACGGGCATGGTGCTCGCGGAAGCCGCCCGCCACCTGGAGGCGGGGCTCGTCATCGCTGGCGAGCGCTCGGACCACGAGGGACAAGGCCTGGTCCCGGCGGCGCTCGCCCATCACCTGCACGCCCGTCTCATCTCGCGCGTGCAATCCGTCCGGCTCGCCGCGACGCCCGACGCCATCGAGGTTACTCTGCGCGCGGGCGGAAAGATCTGTACCCTGGCGTGTCCCGTGCCCCTGGTGCTGACCACGCCCCCGGGGCCAAACATCGCCGCGGAATTGCCCGTCGGCGCCTCGCGCGCCGTCGACTCCCTTCCGCTCGCCCAGCTCGGCCTCGATACTAGCCGCTTGGTTCCGCGACCCAACTTGCTGGGCACCCTCGTGCCCGCGCCCGGAAAGCGCCCGCGCGAGATGACCTGGGAGGAGGCCGCCGCAGCGCTGCTCCACCATCGCTAGCGCCGCTAGCCCATCGCGATGCCATTGCCCATCACCGTCCGGAAGCACGCGGCCGCCGCCGCCCTTGGCGCCGTCTTGTTCGGATTCGCCATGCTCAAGCTCTACTCGCTGAACTTCGTCAACGGCGACGAGCACATGTACTTCTACATGAGCCTGCTCGTGTCGCGCGGGAAGTGGCCCTACCGCGACTTCTTCTTCTCGCACCCGCCGCTCCAGCTCTACGTCATGGGCGCGCTCTACAAGCTGTTCGGCTACTCGCTTGCGCTCTCGAAGAGCGTTCCCAGCCTCGCGGCCATGGTTTCGGGCCTGCACGTCTACCTCATCGGCAAACGGTTGGTGGGCCGGTGGGAGGGCGTCCTGGGGGCTTCCCTGTTTCTCTTCACCTTCGACGTCCTGCGCGGCTCGTCCCATTTCACGGGCGCGAACCTCGCCCTTGCCCTCGGCATGGCCGCCGTCTACCAGGCCAGCATGGGCCGGCCGATCCTCGCCGGCATCCTCTTCGCGCTCGGCACCTTCACCGGCGTCTACGTGGCACCGCTCGCGCTCATGCTCGTGGTCCTCCTCGCCTTCCGCTCGTGGCGGGAATCGCTGCGACTCCTCGCCGTGTACGCCGCCGTTTGTCTGGCCATCTGCGCGCTCTTCGCGCTCGCCTCTGGCTGGCAACCGTTCTGGTACCAGATCTTCGGCTACAATCTGCACAAGATCGCCTTCCGCTATTCCTGGTACGCCAAGTTCCGCAACGTCGCCTATCTCAACTCGCCGGCCATGAGCGGGTTCGTACCCGGGATCGCGTGGGCGGCCTCGCTGTGGATTCTGCGTGGCCGGCCGCGCGGCGAGCCCGCCCTCCCCGGACGGCTTGGCCGGTTCGGCGCCTGGCTCCATCTGTGGGGCGGCGACCGCGCGGCGGCGCAGATGATCTTCGCCACCCTGATCTGCGGCTACTTCTACTTCTTCTCCACACGCGTCGACTACTACTCGTACTACTTCATGCTCATCATGCCGTGGATGGGCCTTTCGACTGCCACCGTCGCGATCGATGTCGTTCGCTTCGTCGCCGAGCGCAACCGCGGCGCCAGGCCCGCCGAATCGCCGGCGCCCCGCGCCGAGCGGCGGCGGCGCGAGCAGGCGAGCCGCAAGCAGAAGCGTGGAAGCGGCCACATCACCGGCGCGAACCGGCCGGCCTGGAACATCTGGCCGCTCGCGGTCTGCGCCTTGACTCTGGTTTGCGTGTTCATCTACCGGCAAGGCATTGGCAAAGATCGACAGGTCGAGATGGGCGAGGAGGGGCTGCACTACCAGTGGCGTGACAGCCCCTACCTGCCCTCCGCACTGAACGGCCCGGTACGCGCCGTCTTCTGGGAGCCCAAGAGCGATCCCGTTCATCTGCCCAATGCCGTCACCTACTACCTCCAGCACGAATCCCTGAGCTCGGGCACGGCCGACGGCTTCGTGGCCGCGGTACGCTCGGAATGCCGGCCCGGCGAGCGCATCTTCGGCGAGTACTCGCTCGGCCCCTTCGCGGCCGCGCTCGGCCCCTGCGTGCTTGCCGCTAACCTGGCGGACACCAACCCGCACCGCTTCAAGGTTCATGAGAGCACACCCGAGGACTGGGTGCGCGCTCTCGAGCAGGATCACCTCGACATCGCCATCATCGTGCGCGGCGACAGCATGCTGCGCGAGCCCGCGCTGCGGGACTACTTTGTCGGCACCTTCCCCCGTGTGGTCGCGACCTGGGACGATCCCTACGCCGGCCACGTCGAGTTGCACCGCCGCGCGAAATAACTGCACCCACCATCCCGCGCTCGTTGCTGGAGGTCGTGGCCGGCATCCTCACCTTCCGGCCGAATCCCGCACCAATCGTTCCAGCGTCTCCCTCTCATTGAGGCCCGGCTCGTCGAGCACCTTCTCGAGCAGCTCTTCAAGCACCTCGCCCACCCGGCGGCTGGGCGGAATGTCGAGGATGCGCATCACGTCCTTCCCGTCGATGGCAAGATCCGTCACCCTCAGGGCGGCATCCGCCGCCGCCACTCTGGCGATGCGTTTGCGCAGCTCGCGCGTCTCGGCCTCGCGGTCCTCGCCCTGCCCTCGGCTGGCGATGTCGGCCTCGCGCAGGGCGAAAAGTGGCGGGACCAGCTCGGGGCCGACGCGCTTGACGAAACGGCGGATGGTGCCGTCGGTCCAGTCGGGCGTGTAGAAGAACATGTGGCCGCTCACCAGGCGGCAGATGATCTCGCGCTCGCTGGTGGCAAGCCGGAGCCGCATGCAGATCGCCTCCGCGATATCGACGCCGACTTGCTCGTGACGGAAGAAGGAAAACTCGCCCGGAGCGTCCTCGCGCGGCGCCTGGGTCTGGGGCTTGCCCAGATCGTGGAGGAGCGCGGCCATGCGCACGATGAAATCCGGGACCGCCGCGTCGACGGTCGCCAGCGTATGCGCATACACGTCGTGCTTGTGGAAACGGTTCTGCAGGCAGCCGATGGTCGGCAGCAACTCGGGCACCACCTCGGCAAGCAATCCCGTTCTCCGCATGGTTTCGATCCCGACCGAGGGCACGGGCGAAAGTAGGAGCTTGCGCAGCTCGTCCCGGATGCGCTCGGCCGAAACCTTGCGAAAGGAATCCAGCGTGAGCGAAATGGCGGCCTCGGTGGCGGCATCGAGCGTGAACCCGAGCTGCGCCGCCTGGCGCACGCCGCGCATGGGGCGCAGACCATCCTCGGAGAAACGCAGCACTGGATCCCCGACCGTGCGGACGAGCCTACGGCCGATGTCACCCCGGCCATCGAAGGGATCGACGATCGTCCCCGTGGCTGGATCGTAGGCGATGGCGTTCATGGTGAAATCGCGCCGCGAGAGATCCTCCTCGAGCGTCGCGCTGAAGGTCACGGTCGAGGGCCGCCGGCCGTCGAGGTAGGCGCCCTCGCCACGGAACGTCGTCACCTCTACGTGACGCTCGGCCCCAGGTTCGCCCGCGAGCACGGTCACGGTCCCGTGCTGCAAGCCGGTCGGGATGGCGTAGCGGTTGCCGAAAACGCGCATGGTCGCTTCGGGATGGGCGCTGGTCGCCACGTCGAAATCGCCGGGGGCTCGGCCGATGAGCAGGTCGCGAATGCTGCCGCCGACGATGAACGCCGCGTGCCGAGCCTCGGAGAGCCGCTGGCAGACGGCCAGCACCTCCTGCGGAATGTTCGCGAGCATCGCGGCTGGCTACCCGGCTTCCATGATGGCCAGCGCTTGCTCGGCGGCGTTCTGCTGCGCCTCCTTCTTCGACCGGCCAAAGGCGCGGCCGTATTCCTTGTCGCCGATGAGGATGGCGACCTCGAAGGTCTTCGCATGGTCGGGGCCACGTTCGGACAGCACCGTGTACGAAGGCGCCATCTGCAACTTGGCCTGCGCCAGTTCCTGCAGTCGCGACTTGAAGTCCTTGTTCGCCTCTGCGGGCACGTCCGCCAGGCCGGGCTCGATCAGCTGCCCGGCGACGCGGTAGGCGGCCGCGAAACCGCCATCGAGGTAGACGGCGCCGACCAGCGCCTCGAAGGCATTGGCCAAAAGCGAGCGCTTCAGCCGGCCACCCGCCTGCTCCTCGCCACGGCCAAGGAAGATCCACTGACCCAGGGTCAGTGTGTCCGCGATGCGCGCCAGGCCGGCTTCGTTGACGATGGCGGCGCGCGCCTTGGAGAGCTCGCCCTCGGGCTGCTCGGGAAACCGCTTCATGAGAAGGTCGCTCGACACCAGGGCCAGGACCGCGTCGCCGAGAAACTCCAGCCGTTCGTTGTCCGTGCGTAGGGTGTCCTGGGTTTCGTTCATCCAGGATCGGTGGGTGAGCGCCGTCTCGACGAGCGAAGCGTCGCGAAAGACATAGTCGAGCTTGTCTTCGAGGATGGCGTAGGGGGATGGCTCTTGGGTGGACGGCATAGCGTGGGAGTGAAACAATGATAGCCCAAGCCATGGACGTGGCTAGTCTCAGCACCTATCGCCTTCTGCTACGGGCCTTGACCATCGGCGCCCTGGTCCTGGGGCAGGGCGTGCGCTGGCTCATCGGCTGGCTGGTCCTGTTGCTGGCTTTCGCCGGCCCGGCTCGCCGCCGCGCCTGGTTCGGCCAGTGCCTCCTCGACCTGTTTCGCCACCTCGGCGCCACCTTCATCAAGGTGGCCCAGATCATGAGCACGCGCCCGGATCTGGTGCCCGAGCACATCACGGCCGCTCTCGCCCACCTGCAGGACGACGTTGGCCCCTTCCCTTACGAGGCGGTGGCGCGCACCATCGCGGAAGATCTCGGCCGCCCCATCGAGCAGATCTTCGCCGAGTTCTCGCCCCGCCCCCTCGCCTCGGCCTCGGTGTCCCAGGTGCACAAGGCGCGCCTCCCCGACGGCCGCGTCGTCGCGGTCAAGGTGCGCCGTCCGGACGTGGTCGAGATCTGCGCCTTCGACCTGGCCGTCATGCGCAAGGTGGCCCGCCTCCTCACCAAGATCCCGTCGCTGGCGGCGGTGTCGCCGGAATCCTCGATCGAGCAGTTCGGCCGCGCCATCCACGACCAGCTCGATTTCCGCATCGAGGCGCGAAACAACCGCCGCTTCCGCGAGAACTTCCGCGACGAGCCCGACGTGGTGTTCCCGGAAGTGTTCGCGGAGTTCTCCTCGGAGCGCATCCTGTGCATGACCCACATCGAGGGCGCCAAGATCCTCGACACGCCCAAGGGCTCGAGTGACGGCAAGCGCATCGCGCGCCTCGGCCTGCGCGCGCTCTTGAAGATGATCTTCGAGGACGGCTTCGTGCACGCCGACCTTCATCCCGGTAATATCTTCGTCCTCCCCAACCACCGCATCGCCATGGTGGATCTCGGCCTGGTTGGCGAGCTGGACCCGCCCCACCGTGCGAGCTTCTCGCGCTTCTTCGCCGCGTGGGCCAAGCGCGACGCGGACACCATGGCGCACCTGCTCTACTCGCTCGCGCTCAACCCCTCGGAAGGCGGCGCGGAGTTCGAGGCGTTCCGCGCGGCGCTCGCCGAGCTGATCGCGCGCACCTCCGTGCATCGCATGGCCGAGGTCCACCCCGGCAAGTTGCTGCTCGACATGCTGGGGCTGCTGCGCCGGCACCGCGTGCGCATGGCACCGGCCTTCACTATCGTCAACATCGCCATCGCCGTCACCGAGGGCATCGGTCGCCAGCTCGACCCCGACCTTGACCTCATGGCCGAGGCCATCCCCTTCTTCATGGCCCACCCCGGGCTCTTCGATCCCAACAGAGCACAGGGTTAGTGGAAATCGCAGAGGAGTCCGTCGATCCGGGCTCCGGGCCCTCTCTCCTCAGCGCAGCGTCAACACGAGTTGTTCGCCGTCGCGGACGAAGATGAGTTGGCCGCCCCCGCCGCGAGTAAGGCGCTGCTCCAGCTGCTTGAGCAATGCCGGAGTCGGCACCTTGATCTGCTGGCCGAGGACCACGCCGGTGATGATGTCGCCGGCTTGCAAGTAGCCGCTGGCCGGGCTGCGCCGGTCGATGGACGCGACCTTGAGACCCGGGATCCCGGACCCGGCCGCCTCCGATGGGGACAGCGGAACGAGGAGAAGGCCCAGCGCGCGCGTGCCGGTGAGCGACGGATTCTCCTCGAGCACGACCTTGGCCACGAGCCGCTGGCCGCCGCGCAGGTAGGCAACCTCGACGGTTTCCTTGGGCGCGCGGGCTTGCACCACGCGCTGGAGGCCGAGAGTGCCGTCGATGCGCCGCCCCGCCACCTCGATGATGACGTCGTTCGAACGCAGTCCCGCGGCCGCGGCCGGCGAACCAGGGCTGACCACGTTGACCAGCGCCCCGGGCTCGAAGCGCATGCCGAGCGCCGTCGCCTTCTCGGCCGTCAGCTCCTCGGTGCCCACGCCCAGGTAGCCGCGGGCCACGTTTCCCGTGCGCTGGATCTGCTCCGCAATCTGGCGCGCTAAGTTGATGGGGATGGCGAACCCGACGTTCATGGCGACCGCGGGATTGAGAATGGCGGAGTTGATGGCGATGACCTCGCCCTTGAAATTGAAGAGCGGACCGCCCGAGTTGCCCTGGTTGATGGCCGCGTCGGTCTGGATGAAATCCTCGTACTGGGTGACGCGGCCACCGAGCGCGCGGTTCTTGGCACTCACGATACCCATGGTCACGGTTTGTCCGAGGCCAAGTGGGTTGCCGATGGCCAACACGTAGTCGCCCACGCGTACTTGGTCCGAGTTGCCGAGCTGGGCCGGCCGCAGGTCGGCCGGAGGATGGGTCATCTTGACCACCGCGACATCGGTCGATGGATCGCTCCCCACCACGCGCGCCTCGAAGCGCCGCTCGTCGGCAAGCTGGACCCAGACCTCATCGGCGCCCGCAACCACGTGGTTGTTGGTCAAGACCACGCCCGCCTTGCTGACCACGAAGCCCGACCCTAGCCCGCGCTGGGTCTCCGGACGCCCAGACGGGCGACCGAGCCCGAACTGCCTGCGGAGGTAGTGCGTCATCGGGTCCTCGCTCACCACCCTGGGAATCAGCTTGGTGCTCTGGATGGTGACAACCGAGCCCTTGACCCGGTCGACCAGTGGCGCGACGGAAGCGCCCATCTCGGCCGGCGTGGGCGCGGCCTGGGCGAGAAGCGACATCAGGATAGCGGGGGAAAGAAACATGACCCTCCTCGCGGCTCGCCACGCGCGACAGCGCGGGGCTCATCGGATACCTCCCTAGCTAGCCACGGTAGACGACGATCCCGCGCGTGGGATCGTAGGGAGTCAGCGCGACCGTGACCTTGTCCCCGAGGACGATGCGAATGCGGTGCTTGCGCAGCTTGCCCCCCAGGTGCGCGAGCACCTGGTGGCCATTTTCCAGCTCAATACGGAAGTTCCCGGCGGGCAGAACTTCGATGACCCGGCCTTGAAACTCTATGTGCTCTTCTCGTCCCATCGAGGCGGCCAGAGGCTACTCGCTCCGCCTTCGCGGGTCAAATCGAGAATTCACCACCCACCCCTAGCTGGTACACTCGGGCCAGCCTTGTCTCATCCCTCCCTTGCAGGTCTGCCGGCCCAGGCCCTCCGCTACATCGAGGAGCCGGAGACACTCCTCTGCAACAACGCCGTGCGGCTGCTGCGCAATGGCGGGGAGGCGTTTCCCGCCTGGCTCGCGGCCATCGAGAGCGCCCGCGCCCGCATCTCGATGGAGATGTACATCTTCAACGACGACCAGATCGGCCGACGTTTCGCCGACGCGCTCGCGCAAGCCGCCCGCCGCGGGGTCGAGGTCCGCCTGCTCTACGATTCCATCGGCTGCCGCCACGCCGCGGCCAGTTTTTTCGAGCAGATGCGCGCCGCCGGGGTGTTGGCGATTCCGTACCATCCTTATCGCTTCTGGCGGCCCCGCTTCTGGACCCTCATCCGGCGGAACCACCGCAAGACCCTGGTCTGCGACGGACAGGTGGCCTTCACGGGCGGCATCAACATCTCCGATTGCTGGTGCTCCGAGAGCGAAGGCGGCGGTGGCTGGCACGATGCCGCCGTCGAAGTGCGCGGCCCCGCGGTGGCGACCATCGAGGCGACGTTCCTGCGCACCTGGAACTGGCGGGCCAAGCGACGCTTGCGCCTCAAAGCCAGCCGCCTGGAGCGTGCCCCGCCCGCCGGCCTGGTTCCGCTCGCGGTCATCGCCAATGGGGAAGTCGTGGACCGCTTCTCCATCCGACGGGCCGCGCTGCACGCCATCCGGGCCGGCCTCAGCCGCATCTACCTGGCCAGCCCGTATTTCGTGCCCGATCCGGGATTTCTGCGCAGCCTGGCCAACGCCGCCATGCGCGGCATCGACGTACGGCTGCTCGTGCCCAAGCACAGCGACACGCAAACCGTGGATCTAGCCTCGCGGGCTACCTACAGCCGCCTGCTGCCCGCTGGCGTGCGCATCTTCCAGCACGCGCCCGTGGTACACACCAAGGCCCTGCTGGTGGACGCGGACTTCGTCTCGCTCGGCAGCTACAACATCGACCACCGCTCCCTGGTCTACAACTTGGAACTGGTCGTCAATGCCCTCGACCGCGAGCACAACGAGAAGGTCGCGGCCATGCTCGTGGCCGACATGGCGGCGGGCAAGGAAATACGCTGGGAGGACTTTCGCCGACGCTCACGCCTCACCCGCCTGCTCGAACGCCTGGCCTACGCATTTCGACATTGGTTCTAGAACAGCCTCGCCCCCACTTCCCGCCTCGCCCCGCAACGCGGGGAGAGGCAGCCACGCGGAGCTCGGCGGTGAGGGGCATTCGAGAGAGCGACGCTCGGCTTCGGCGAGCGGACGGCTGCAACGGGTGATGAAGGTTCCCCGCCCACCGGACGAACGCCAACGGCCGCGCTGCGCGCGTCCATGGCGTTCTCGGTCGTCGCTTCGCATCCGGCCGCGGACGGCCGGAGCAGCTCCTCACGCCGGCGGTCGGGGAACCTTCCTCACCCTGCGCGCCGTCCGATTCCGCGAAGGGGCAGGCTCTCGGACATACGTACTTCGGGATCCCTCTGGACAACCGGAACTTCATTCGTCAACGCAAGCAGCCGAGCGCCGCTCTCCCGAATTTCGTCTGCGGGGAAAGGGCGGCTTGCGAATCGCCCCTAGGTGAATTCGGCGATGACCGGCGCGTGATCGGACGGGTTCTGGCCCTTGCGGGCATCGCGGTCGATGGCGATAGAGGTGCAGCGGGCCGCCAGGCTGGCCGTGCACAGGACAAGGTCGATGCGCAACCCCAAATCCTTCGGGAAGGCGAGCTGGCGGTAGTCCCACCAGGAGTAGAGGCCCGCCTCCGCGTGGTGCTGGCGGAAGACGTCGGCCAGCCCCCAGCGGCAGATCTCGCCCAGCGCCGCCCGTTCATCGGGGTGGCACAGCACCTGGTCCTTCCAGCCCACCGGATCGTAGACGTCGCGGTCGTCCGGGGCGACGTTGATATCGCCGCAGAAGGCCAAAGGCATGCCGGGATCGGCGTGGGCGGAGAGCCACTTTCGCCAGCGGCCGAACCAGTCCAACTTGTAGGCGAACTTGTCCGAACCCACGGTCTGGCCGTTGGGCACGTAGACGGTGCCCACACGCACGTCGCCGACGGTGGCCACCAGAAAACGCGCCTGTGCATCCTCGACCGAGTCGCCAAAGCCGCGCACGGCATCCCGCGCCGGCTGCCGGGAAAGCAGGGCCACCCCGTTGTAGGTCTTCTGGCCGTGGCACAGCACGTGGTAGCCGGCGGCCTCGATTTCGAGGCGTGGAAATGCGTCGTCCTCGACCTTGGTTTCCTGCACGCAAAACACATCGGGCTGATACTGCGTGAGCCACGGAATGACGCGATCGAGCCGTTTGCGAATGGAGTTGACGTTCCAGGTGGCAATCTTCATTCTGACTCCGGGAGAGAGGTATGGACGCCGTAAGAGTTTACGTGGGAAGCGATCATGCGGGGTTCAGTCTACGCAAGAATCTGATCGAACGCCTGCGTGGCCAGGGACGCGAGGTCGTGGATCTGGGGCCCGACACGGACGCCGCCTGTGACTACCCGGAATTCGCTTGCACCGTGGCGAACGCCGTGCGCGGCGATCCGGGGTCGCTCGGTATTCTGGTCTGCGCGACCGGGCAAGGCATGGCCATCGCGGCCGGCAAGGTGCGCGGGATCCGCGCCGTGGTGCCCGCGACCG
>Ga0182021_10008658_pt1 | contig 12050 bp, 11 predicted proteins | sample 612E3MmetaG_FD_120493 | JGI IMG/M metagenome (GOLD analysis project Ga0182021, IMG submission 120493) | Permafrost microbial communities from Stordalen Mire, Sweden - 612E3M metaG (Illumina Assembly) | ecosystem: Environmental > Terrestrial > Soil > Wetlands > Permafrost | place: Sweden...
CTGCTGCTCTGAGCCGGTCGACCACCTTTCTGCCTATCAGGGCGCAGGCTCCGTAGGCCACCAGAACGGCCTGCGCATCCTCTGTGAGGTAGAAGTCGGCCTGAGCCTCCTGGGCGAGCATCTTTCTTTTCTCCAGCAGAAGAAGGGCCGTCTTTTCCATTCCCTTCACATCGAGGCGCACCGACGTAACAACGCGCCTCTTTTCCTCCCTGAAACCTGCCGTATGATACCTGGATACATTTTCCTCTTCGTTCACTTCAACCTCTCCCGTCATATGAAAGAGGGCGCTGTCCAGGTAGAAGACGGCCGGCATACGGTAGGCCTCGGCGAGGCCCCTCATCCTGGACAAAAGCAACGGTATCTCCTCCAGAGTGCCGGGGGCGACCACGAGGGGGGGAAAATCGCCTGCCGCGAGCAGGTCGAGTTCGCCCTGATACGGATAGGGGTTCCCGAAACCGGGGATGGCGGTACCCACGTGGATGAGGGCCAAGGGCACTTCGAAGGCAGTGGCATAGGAGAGGGCCTCCATGACCTCGAATATGGCTGTGCCCGAGGTGACGACAAAGGACCGTTCTCCACCGATCTCAAGTCCAAGACACCCATAGGCTGCCTCCTGCAAAGAGAGGGCCGGCCTGAAGGAGCCATTCCTCGCAAAGAATTCGTACAGCTCGCTCACCGGTGGGTGGGGGAAACCGAATACTGTGTGCACCCCCAGCCTGCGCATGGATTCGCCGACAATCTCCGCCCCTTTTCCATAAAAGCGCATCATTCACTCCCCCGCCACGATGGGCTCATGTCTGTAGATCTCGAAACATGCTGAAGGACAGATGAATGCGCAATTCAGACACCCGGTACACATCTCGTCGTCCACACAGACCGCGACGCGGTAGCCGTCCTGATTCACTGTATCCCCCAGCAGAAGGATCTTTTTTGGACAGTAAACAGCGCAGAGCATACACCCCTTGCACCTTGACTGGTCGATCACCACCTTTTTCAAAGACGTGCCTCCGCTTCTTTTCGCCCTGCTTCGAGGACCTCACGGTTCTTGGCGAAGAACTTCCCAGGAACCCGGGTCTGAAGAGCCGTTATCACATGTGGCAAGGAATAGGGACCCACGGAAAAGTGGGAGAAGAAACCGAGAAGGGCCATATTGGAGGCCTGGACCATGCCCATGGCACCCGCAATGCGGTCGGCGTCAAGGGGATACCACCTGATCTGCCTATCCCGGCAGAGGGCCTCGACAGCAGGGGGCAGATCTCTCCTGCCCGTATTGACGATGGCCAGACCGCCCCGTTTCAGGAAGACGAGGTTGCCATAAAACTCACTCTCCTCAAAGGAAAGGAGCACATCCGCGTTCTCCCTGCCCATGAGGGGGCTCTTGCATTCTCCCGCCTTTATCATTGAAACCACGGAACCACCGCGCTGGCTCATACCAAGCTCATCAGAAGCGATGGCGTAATATCCCTGGCTCACCGCCGTCTCCAGAAGAATCGAAGAGGCGAGGAGGACGCCTCTGCCTCCTATGCCTGCGCAAACAATCTCCCACTTCATGCCAATTCGCCTTTATAGAGAAGGACCGCAGGCAGTCGCTTCGCCTGAAAGCCTTCTATCTCCTCACGCGTTTCGACTGAAGAGATCTCGGAGAATCCGAAGCCGCCAAGGACCCTCTCGATCTCCTCTTTTCGTTCCCTGACCTCGATGAGAAGCAGATACGCGGAGCCGTTGTACAGCGTATTGACGAAGGCGGGGAGGCCGGAATGGAAGAAGGCGTCTTCGTTGGTTATGGCAAGAAAACGGTCCCCCTTCACGGAGGCCGCCATCCCGTGGGCCATGTTGATGGACGATGCGGGCCCGAGCACGTCCCTCACGACGCGATAGACGCCGAGGCGCTCGCCGGCAACAGGTGGTCTTTTCTTTCCCTTTGGAGAAGAGCCCCCCGAGGGGAGCAACCTTTCCTCTATCCTGCTTCTCTCCCTCATCTGCATCTCCAGCACCGGATAGGGGCCCTCGTGCAGGGTGACCTTGTCCATACGGGCCGTGAAGGCCTCCACGGTTTTCACGGGAAGAGGAAATACAGTTCCGAGCCTGAGAAGGCTCATCTCTCCTCCGGGGTCTGTATATCCGGCAGCCTTGTGGGTGATAATGCCGGTCCTTCCCCGAAGAACCTGTTCGTTTCCCGTATAGGCCTCAAAATCCTTCCGAATCTGCTCAGTCTTTTCGTTCAACGTCTCATGGAGCTCGTGTCTGAACTCGGGGGTGGCTGCCCACCTGGCAGGATTCTTGAGAAACCTGGAGACTGTGGCCGCTGCCGGAGCACGCTTCTTTGCCTTCGGCGCCCTGCCCCCCGTCAAGGTTTCTACAAGACAGGGAATTTCATAGCGCTCAGATATATCATAGGCAAAAGGAAGAAGTGACGAGAGGTCCGTGAGGCCATCGGCGGTGAGGAGGGGAAGTTTCGAAAAAAGGCTGATGGGGCTTATGTCCTCCTCATCCTCTTTATAGCAGAGTATAAGACAGCCGCCTATCACACCTGTATAGGCAGAACTCATAAGGGGATCCATGGCTTCGAAGAGGCCCCGGGCCGGAAACAGACACGCTGTCCGCTTGGCTGCATAGGCCCCTGCGAGGGCAAGCTCATAGGCTTGCTTCTCGTTGGCGGCCGTCTCAAAGATCACCCCTGGGAATTCTGCGCGCAAGCCCTCAAGGGCCTCACCCGCCTCCCTGGTTGCGGTGTAGACGAGACGGGGCCCCTGTGACAGGAGTAGCCGACAAAGATCACGCATCATGGGTCAGGCGAGACTCCTCATGATCTCGATGCCTTTCACGATAGTTGATTCGTTTGCGGCAAAAGAGATACGCACATGCGACTTTCTGCCGGAAAAAACACTCCCCGGTATTATGAAGAGATTTTTCTCCAGAGCCCGCTCCACAAAGGCATCACCGTCGCCGTCCGGAACCTCCGGGAAGATGTAGTAGGCGCCCTTCGGTTTCACGACCCGAAACTTGTCTTTCAGACCCTCGTAGATGAGGTCCCTTTTTCCGCGATACGTTTCGATCAAGGCGTCCGTATTGTAATCGAGGGCAAAGAGGGCCGCTTTCTGGGCCACCGAATGGACACTGCTGAAGACGTACTGCTGCATGGTCACCATGCTGTCGATGATCTCTTTGGGGCCTGCCACAAACCCGATACGCCATCCCGTCATGCCCCAGTTCTTTGAGAAACCGCCGAAGGTAAGGGTATTTTCGTAGAGCTGGCCCAGGCAGGTGTCGTAGCCTGCGCCCTCGTAGTTGAACCTGTCATAGATGTCATCCGAATAGACGAGAAGGTTCTTTTCCCTGGCCACACGGGCCACCATCTCCAGTTCCTCCCGGGAATAGACCATGCCGCTGGGATTGTTCGGGCTATTGATGAGGAGGATCTTGGTTTTTCTCGTGATCCCCTTTCTCAAATCCTCCTCTTTGAGGGTGAAATCGGGATACGTCTCGAAGAAAACAGGCCGACCCGAGAGAAGGATGGCCTGGTACTCGTACATGACAAAATAGGGGTCGGGGATAACGATCTCGTCCCGTGGATTGACAGTAACCATGAGGGCCAGCAGTATACCCCCCGTAACCCCGGGCGTGATGATCACGTCGTCGCACAGGACGCCTCTTGCCTTCAGGCGCATAAGCACCTTCTGTCGCAATTCGGGTATGCCCCCCGAGGGGGTGTATTTGTTAAAGCCCCTTCGGATCCACTCGATGGCCTCTTCCTTTATGGGGTCGGGTATGTCGAAATCCGGCTCTCCGATGCTCAGGTTGACCGGGTTCTTCATCTTCTGCACCATGTCGAAGATCTTACGCACACCCGAGGGGCGTACACTCAGGACACGCTCAGACAGCCACATCGGATTTCCCTCCCCAGAGAGGCCGTGGAAGGGTTCTTCCTTCCACGGGTCCTTCTCAAAAATACAAGACAGAGTAACCCTTCAAGTACCGAAATACAAGGGGAAAGTACGCATCCCCCAGGGCCGGGAGCTAGGCCAGCTTCTTCAGATTTTCGGTGAGTCGGCCTATTTCGTCGTCCCCCGGCACCGCATCCTCCAGCCTCCCCGAGAGGTAGGCGTCATAGGCCGAAAGATCCATCAGGCCATGACCGCTGAAGTTCATGACTATCACCTTTTCCCGTCCCTCTTCCTTGGCCCTTTTTGCCTCCTCTATAACGCAGGCGATGGCGTGGTTCGTTTCCGGCGCAGGGATGAACCCCTCCGTCCTGGCAATGGTAATGCCGGCTGCAAAGGTGTCAAGCTGCGAGTAAGACCTGGCCTCCATGAGGCCCGTGGCAAGGAGCTTGCTCACAAGAGGCGCCACCCCGTGGTACCGCAAACCCCCGGCATGAATGGGCGCAGGCATGAATGAATGACCCAGTGAGTACATGGGCAGAAGAGGCGTCGTGCCCGCAGCATCGCCGAAATCGTAGACGTAGGGCCCCTTTGTCATAGTGGGGCAGGAGGCGGGTTCACACCCGATTATCTGTATAGTCCGCCCGTGGATCTTGTCCCTCACAAAGGGAAAGGCGATGCCTGCAAAATTACTCCCTCCCCCTACGCACGCCACGACAGTATCAGGGTACTCCCCTATCGATTCCAGTTGTTTCTCCGTTTCCAGGCCCACAACCGTCTGGTGCAGCAGGACATGGTTGAGCACGCTGCCGAGGGAGTAGCGCGTGTCCTTTGAATTGAGGGTGTCCTCCACTGCCTCAGAAATGGCAATGCCAAGGGAGCCGGGATGGTTCTGATTCTCTGCCAGGTAACGCCTGCCCGCTGCCGTATCATTGCTTGGGCTTGCGACACATTGGCCACCCCATGTCTCCATAAGCATCTTCCTGTAGGGCTTTTGCTGGTAGCTCACCCTGACCATGTAGACCTTTAGCCCAAGATCAAACTGATTGCACGCAAAGGCAAGGGCACTGCCCCACTGGCCTGCGCCCGTCTCCGTGGTAAGCCTCTTAATGCCGGCCATCTTGTTGTAATAGGCTTGGGCCACGGCCGTATTGGGCTTATGACTTCCTGCGGGGCTTCCCCCTTCGTACTTGAAGTATATCCGGGCCGGTGTCTGAAGGAATCGCTCAAGCTGGAAGGCACGGTACAGGGGGGTCGGCCTCCAGAGCATAAGCCTTTGAAGCACCTGATCGGGGATATCGATCCAACGGGCCGTTGCCACCTCCTGCTCAATGAGACTCATGGGAAACAGCGGTGCAAGATCGCCGGGTCCAACCGGTTCCATGGTCGCCGGGTTCAATGGTGGCAGCAAAGGACCCGGAAGATCTGCCTGAATGTTGTACCATCTTCCCGGCATTTCCTTTTCCTGAAGCATGATTTTTCTCTCCATGATACCCTCCTCGAAAAGTTTTTTGGGCGACAACAAAAACAAAGAGGGCCATGATATTTACCCATGGCCCTCAAACAAAAAAAGGCCATGAGCGGTTGTGAGACCGCTCATGGCCTTACGGCGGCAGGTCTCACAACCTAGAGCATGCCCACTGTGAGTTCATTGTCGACCTTTTCATGATTATATTTATAGCATGGAGGTCTATGGACAGTCAAGGTTTGCTGACGGCTGAGACCCTGCTTCCTGGTTCAAGATCGCGGTTTGGATGCAGAACCAGAAAATGTTTGTTGCACAGATTGAATGTGTTGGATACAATTGGAGGTAGAAGTTAAGGGGCGTGCAAAAGGTCTCGGACTTGACAAAAATGGAAAGAATGCTATATTTATATAGCGGATTAGTGCAAGGCGAGACGACGAAATGCCCTTTGGCCCACAGGGGCATTTTTTTACTTTGTGGAGATGGAGAAAATGGAAATGAGTATTAAAAACTTCGACCACATCAAGACACTAATCGACATCGGGTCGGAAAAGGGTTTTCTTACTCCGGACGAGATCAATGATTTCCTGCCGCAGAATATTTTTTCTCCTGAGGATATAGAAGATATTTTTGATTTCCTTTCCGAGGCAAATATAGATGTGGTCGAAACAATCAAGGAGAAGACTGAGACCCCCGAGGAAGAGCAGCGCGAGTGGGAGGGGGTAGAGCGATTCCCGTCTGAAAAGACGGACAACATAATATGGGCATACCTGAAGGACATTGGAAGGATCTCGCTGCTCTCTTCCGATGAAGAATACGATATCGCTAAAACCATAGAGGAAGGAGAGACGGAGGTCAGGAATTTTCTCTTCGAGCTTCCCCAAGCTCTGGCCGAACTGCAGGACCTTGCGGCGTTACTGAAGAAGGAAGCCATCAACGTGGTCGATGTAATCAAGAACATCGACGAGATGAATTTTACCAAGAAAGACGAGGAGCACCATAGAAAGAAGGCCATCACCGCCATTCACAGCCTCAAAAATCTATATGAGAAGAGGATCGAGGCGAGGAAACTGCCTCCTAAGCGGGCCGACGAGCTGGTCAGAAAGCAGGCGGAAAAAAAGCTCAAGAGCATCGAGCATAAGTTCGAAGAGACGCTGACGAACCTGAAGCTTCACAAAAAAGTGATCGACGAGATCACGAGGAGAGTCGAAAAGCGGTGCAAATTCCTGGATGACAAGGAAGCAGAACGGGTAGAAAAGCGCCTGAGGGAGATGAACGCCATCGAAAGGGATCTGAAGGTGGTGAAAAACAGGCTCATCAAGGCAAACCTGAGGCTCGTTATCAATATTGCAAAGAAGTATTTGAACAGAGGGCTCTCCTTCCTCGACCTGATCCAGGAAGGCAATATGGGGCTCATGAAGGCGGCCGAGAAGTACGACTACCAGAAAGGGTACAAGTTTTCTACATACTCCACGTGGTGGATACGCCAGGCTATTACGAGGGCTATCGCCGACTATGCCCGGACCATTCGCGTCCCCGTTCACGTACTGGAGACGATGAACAAGATCACCAAGGTGACCATCTCCCTTTTTCAGGAATTGGGGAGAGAGCCGGCCCTTGAGGAGATCTCGGCAAAGGCGGGCCTGCCTCTTGAAAAGGTCAGGAAGATCATGAAAGTCTCCAACGAGCCCATCTCCATAGAGACGCCCATCGGAGACGATGACTCGAAGCTGGGCGATTTCATTGCCGATCCGAAATCTCCGTCGCCCTTTGAAGAGCTGGTGAGCATCTCAACAAAGGAGGAGATCGACAAGGTCCTTTCCACCCTGACGCCCAGGGAGGAGAAGGTCATACGGATGAGGCTCGGCATCGGGGAAAAGACCGACTACACCCTTGAAGAAGTGGGAGACGTCTTCGGCCTTACCCGTGAGAGGATTCGCCAGATAGAGGCAAAGGCCCTGAGAAAACTCAAACATCCGTCCAGAAGAAAGAGGCTCGAGAGCTTCCTCGAATAAGTCCTGCAAAGGTTACATGGCAGACCCCGGGGTGGATCCTCGGGGTTTTTGTTTCTTATCCGGCCGGCTGCCGGCCCCAGCAGTTCTCGCTGAAGCTGTCCTTTCCTTGCATTTGCCCCCGGTTTGATTATATCATTAGGCACATCAGGCAGGGAGGGACTCATGAAAGTTGGGCTAGTAAAGGATGACCTGTTCCTTGAACATATAACCGATGACTTTCACCCTGAGAACCCTCAGCGGCTCGCAGAGATCTACGCCATGCTGAAAGGGTTCGGATTGGACAAGTTCCATGTGCTGCCCCGAAGGGAAGCGACAAAGGAAGAGATTGCCCTTATTCACGAACCTTCCTATATCGCCTTTGTGGAGGGAACCAAGGGCAAAGTCCAGAAGAGGCTTGATCCGGACACGGTGACCTCACCCCGGTCCTATGAGGCGGCCTGTGCGGCCGTGGGCGGCTGCCTCCGTCTTGCTGATGCCCTCGTTCAGGGAGAAGTGGACAACGGTTTTGCCTTGGTGAGGCCGCCGGGCCACCACGCTGAGCGGGCACGGGCCATGGGTTTCTGCATATTTAACAATGTGGCCATTGCGGCCCGGTATCTCCGGGAGCGTCACGGCTTAAAGAAGGTGCTCATCGTCGACTGGGACCTGCACCATGGGAACGGCACCCAGCACAGCTTCTATAGCGATCCGACCGTCCTCTACATGTCCACCCATCAGTACCCCTATTATCCCGGGACCGGCTGGTATGAGGAGGTAGGTGAGGGGGAGGGCAAGGGATATACGGTCAATGCACCCCTGTCCTATGGCATGGGCGATGGTGACTATCTCCACATCTTTGAGGAGGTCTTTATCCCGGTTGCACGCCTCTTCAAGCCGGAAATCGTCCTGGTTTCCGCCGGATTCGATACACACCGCAATGATCCTCTTGGCGGCATGTTGGTCACGGAGAGCGGGTTTGCAATGATGGCGCGCATGTTGATGGAAGTGGCCCACGAGTTGTGCGAAGGGAAAATACTCTTCGGTCTTGAGGGGGGGTACGATCTCGGGGCCCTGGCAAACTCAGTGAGGGCGGTCCTCATGGAGATGCTGAAAACGCCTCTCTATATCCAGGACGAGAAGGATGTTCCCTGTGCGGGGGCCAGACACGTGGTGGAGAAGATCAAGGACGTTCTTAAGCCTTACTGGGGTGACCTCTAGCTCTGTCTCCAAATCGTTTCTTTTAGCTCTTTTCCCACCTTGAAGTAGGGCAATTTCTTCGGCGGTACATTCACCACTTCGCCGTTCTTCGGGTTCCTCCCCTTATAGGATTTGTACGCCCGGAGAGAAAAACTCCCGAACCCTCGTATCTCGACCCTTTCTCCCCGTACGATTGCGTTCTTGATGCCGTCGATAATCGTATCAACCACGATCTTTGCTATCTTCTGGTTGAGATTGGCCTTTTCCGCAAGGCTATTGACTATATCGATCTTGTTCATGCAGGACCTCCCTTCATTTCCTACAGGTTTTGATAGGCGTACTGAAATGCGTTTCTGAATATGGCAAGGCCGGCGCCTTCCGGGGGCAACGCCTCCCGCGTCCATCGGGGATGCTGCGTGTAGTGGACGAAGGCTTCCGGGTGCGGCATGATACCGTGTATTCGCCCCGAAGGGTCGCACAGGCCCGCAATTGCTTCCTCGGAGCCATTGGGATTGTCTGGGAACCGGTCGGCCACATTCCCCTCTTCGTCGGCATACTGGAGAACGATATGGCCGTCCCGCCTTATCCGGTCAATCGTCTCTTTCTCTCCCGCCACGAGCTTCCCCTCACCGTGACGGACAGGAAGATACATCTTCTCAATCCCTTTTGTAAAGATACAGGATGAACCCGGGTTGATCTTCAGATAGACCCACCTATCCTCAAACCGGCCTGAATCGTTGAACGTAAGCGTGACGGTCTGCGTTTCGTAGTCCTTTCCCAGGGCCGGGAGCACCCCTGTTTTCGTGAGAAGCTGAAAGCCGTTGCAGATACCGAGGACAATCTTTCCGTCCGCGACAAACCTGACCAGTTCGTCGAGAAATCGCTTCTGGGTCCCCTTCATCTTCTGATACTTCCACCTGACCGCCTGGGCCTTGCCCGCTCCCAGGTCGTCTCCGTCAAGAAAGCCTCCCGGGAGATTGAGAAAGGTGTAGTCGTGGATATTCCTTGTTCCCTCCATCAGTTCATTGATATGGACAATGTCGGCATCAAACCCAACGAGGCGGTGTGCGTGGGCAGTCTCATATTCACAGTTTATCCCGTTTCCCGAAAGGACAAGGCTCTTCAGTTTCTTCTTTTTCATGATGCGTAGCTATGCAAACCTGAGAGAATGAAGTTTACACCAAAATAGGTGAAAATGACACTCATAAAACCGATAACGGAAAGCAGCGCCATCCTCCTGCCCTGCCAGCCCTTCACGAAACGGGCATGAAGAAAGAGGGCATAGACGATCCAGGTGATGAGGGACCACGTTTCCTTGGGGTCCCAGCTCCAGTAAGATCCCCAGGCATAATGGGCCCAGACAGCCCCGGTCATGATACCCGCCGTGAGCATGGGAAAGCCCACCATAACGCTCCGGTAATTCGTCTCGTCGAGAACCTCTTTTGACGGAAGGAGACTGCCCCTGGGGAGCAGAGAGAAGAGTCCGGAGAAGAAGGAGAGGGCGAAGGCTGCGTACGCGATAAAGCAGGTAAACACATGGATATGAAGCCAGTTGCTCTGGAGAGCAGGAATAAGGGGTTGAATAGCTCTGTCCACCGAAGTGGAGAGGGAGGCATAGCCCATGAAAGTTAGGGACGTTATGGATGCAAACATGGTGAGGATGGGTAGACGGAATGATTTCTTCATTATGATCAGGATGAGTGATATGCACCAGGCAAAGAAGATAAGTGATTCGTAGAAATTGGTGAGAGGGGCATGTCCTATGGAAAGCCTGTAAGACTCGATCCACCGTATCATGAGACCCAGGGTGTGAAAGCCGAAGATCACGTAGAGGGCTACCCAGAGGAAGGGGAGGAGACGCTCTTTTCTAAGGGCGAAATAGAGCAGGTGGAATAGAAAGAGCACGAGGTAGAGGATCGTTACAAGACCGAGTATCTTATCGCTCCAGTACATCGATCTTCTCCTTTATCTTCTCGAATTCAGCCTTAAAGGCCTCGCGGTTCCTGAAAGCCATGCCTGCAACGAGGGTCCCCTCCTGCCTCTGGAGCAGGTAGATGCGCCTGCGATAGAGAAAGAAGTTGACGTAAAGGCCGAGGAGGATAAGGATAAATCCGGACCAGACTACCCACACGCCCGGGTCCCTGGCCACCTCCAGGCCTGTGTAGTATTGGTCCTTAATATCGAGAAGCCGCACCTTTACGCCCTTGATATCCCGCTCTCTCAACCTCGGAACGTCCTTCAGGAACCACGCGGCCGCAGGTTTCTCATCCTCAACATAGCCGATCTGTACGCCCGCCCCGAAATCGTGCACGCTCTTCTCGAAACGCATAGGCATGAGGAAGAGGCCATCCTTACTGTAAGGGGTCTCCTGTGTCAGGGAGACCTGTTCGCCGCCGATGTCGAAAAGAAAGACAGGCGTGCTCCCGTAGGTGGCCTGATAGAAATTGATGCCCCTGTAGCTGAGGGGACTATTCACCCGTATCTCCTTCTCCAGGACCTTCTTCCCTCCCTCCAGTATCTCCACGGAACTCACGTAGTCCTTGGGCTGACCGTTGGGGTAGAAGCTTGCCTTGAAATCATTGCATTTGAGCGTGAAGCCGAGAGGCACCGTTCTCCCCGCTCCGCCCCGAACCTGCACCGAGTCCCGCGTCTCGCCAGGGTGAAGGGTAAGAGGGCCCCGGTACCCGAAGACAAGCCCGATAAGGCTTCCCACAAGGATGACGATGATGCTGAGGTGTATCATGTAGACGCCGTAGCGCGAGATTGCCCCTTTTTCCAGGAACGCTCCCTCACCCTTAGCCTCCTCCTGTTTGAAACCCCGAAGGCAGGCAGATACATCTTCCATGGTTCTACCCTTCGCAAGGAAGCTGTTGCTCATGGCGGAAAGGGCCTTCTCGTCGGGAATCGTGAGGTCCCTGTTCCCCCGTCTCATGCGGACAAATCGCTGAGTCGTACAGAGGACCAGGTTCAAGGCGAAAAGGGTGATAAGGGAGAGAAACCATCGGGCGTGAAAGATATCGTTCAGGCCGAAGAAGCGGATAAGGGTGTACGTAGACCCTGAGTAGAAGGAGAGATACTCTTCGGGCGAAGCCTGCTGTTTGACGACGGTCCCGAAAATTGAACCGACTGCAATAAGCGAAAGCAGAAGTATTGCGAATTTAAGGGAGGAGAGGAATCCGTAGAGGTAATTAACCGGACTTGAGGGGGGAGGGGCTTCCTCCCCCCCGAGCTCACTTTTTATGGCACTCATTACACTTTACGGGCGCTTTGCCTCCCTTTTCCTTGTGGCAGGTCTGGCATGTCTTGTGTAGAGCGTCCTTTGCAACAGGTGCCTTGTCCTTCACCTCCTTGGCATCGTGGCAGGTGAAGCAGGCTTTTGGCTCCTTGGCATCCTTGTGGTGGCAGGTAGCACACTCCACCTTCACTTTGTCTACGTGGGTCTTGTGAGAGAACGTGACGGGCGGAAGCTTTGCTCCTTCCAGCTTGAGAACCCGGTCCCCTTCAGGCGGTTGC
>Ga0182021_10008659_pt1 | contig 12049 bp, 8 predicted proteins | sample 612E3MmetaG_FD_120493 | JGI IMG/M metagenome (GOLD analysis project Ga0182021, IMG submission 120493) | Permafrost microbial communities from Stordalen Mire, Sweden - 612E3M metaG (Illumina Assembly) | ecosystem: Environmental > Terrestrial > Soil > Wetlands > Permafrost | place: Sweden...
CCAGCCGGAGAAACCGCGTTTCCACACGTCGGCGAAGCCGTCGCCGCCGCCGTGCTTGGCCGCGCCTTTCTCGAAGCAGAAGCTCTCGCCGGTGGGGTCGGCGGCGGCGGGCGTGGGGTGGTCAAAGATATGGCAGAGGTCAAGAAAATGCTCTTGCGCGGCGGATCGCTCTTTCAGTTCCACCTGGCGCCACTTCGCTATGAACTCCGGGATGGTCATTGGGCGGGACGGTAGCACGGCGGGAACGGCAGGAACAAGAATGAACCGCCGTTACCGCTGGAAGTTGATCCGGGGATCCACGAGGACATAGCAGAAATCGGAAACGATGTTCCCGATCAGCGTAAGGATGGAGGTGAGCGACAGGATGGCCATGAACACCGGATAGTCGCGGCCGACGATCGCCTCCAGGCTGAGGCGGCCCATTCCCGGAATCTCGAAGACCTGTTCGATCACCACGGAACCGGCAAAGAAAAGAGTCAGGATTCCACCCAGCCCCGTGACGATCGGCACGAGGGCGTTCCGGAACGCATGGCCCCACACCGCGCGGCGCATCGAGCCGCCTTTGGCCAGGACGGTTCGGACGTAATCCCGGCCGATTTGTTCCAGCAGGGAGTTCTTCATGAGCAGCGTCAGGAGCGCGAAGTCGCTAATGACGTAGCAGAGCACCGGGAGGGCCATGTGGCGCGCGATGTCGGCGGTTTGGGCGCCCAGCGACAGGCTGTCGAAGTTGTCGGAATGAAAGCCCGTGACGGGGAAGAGGTCCCACGCGCCCTCGACGGTCCCGCAGAGCAGCATCTTGAGGACCATGCCGCAGGCGAAGGACGGAATGGCGTAACCGATAAAAACGATGGCGCTGGACGCCAGGTCGAACCGGCTGCCGTTGCGGAGGGCCTTGGCAATGCCCAGCGGGATGCAGACGAGATAGCTGAGGACGAATCCGGCGATGCCGAAGACGAGCGAAACCGGGAAACGGTCGCGGATCAACTGCCACGCGGTCTTGTTGGGGTAGCTGTACGACTCCAGGGTCATGCCGAGCCGTTCGTGGACGAGCCACTTCCAATAGCGCTGGTGGAACGGCTTGTCGAAGCCGAAGTGGCGTTCCAGCGCCTTGCGTTGATCCGGCGAGATCGAGCCGATGGCGCCGGCGGTGAGTTTGGATTCGCCGACGCCGACGCCCTTCATCCGCATGAGCATTTGTTCTACCGGCCCTCCGGGGACGAATTGGATGAGGGCGAAGCAGACCAGCGTGATGCCGAGGAACGTCGGGACCACCAGCAGCAGGCGCCGGATAAAGTAGTGGATCCTTTCCATGTGCTCCGCTTCAGGTCATACGCAAAACTGCAATCGCCGATTCGCACAAGAAAGTCAATCCAGGATGTGAGGCCCAAAACTGCGGGAGTTGGAAGACTGGAAGGTTGGAAGATTGGGCAAGTCGTTGAAGACCATAACTCATCGTCCCTGCGCCATTGAGGCGACAAAAAAAAAGAGCAGGACCTATTGACGGGGCGGACAACGAGGGTATATATTGACGAGCGATATGGCACGGGGCGTTTCTTAACGTAGGACAAACAAACTGAGGAGACAACGATGAGCAGGCTTTTGCGCAAGGTGCAGTGGAAAGGGTTTACATTGATCGAGTTGTTGGTCGTTATCGCCATCATCGGCATTCTGGCCGGATTGCTCTTGCCTGCGCTGGCGCTGGCCCGCGAACGCGCGCGCCGGGCGGAGTGTCTGAACAATTTGAAGCAGATCGGGTTGGGTTTCCGGATGTACTCGGGGGATAACCGGGAGCAGTTCCCCAGTTCGTTCACGAATCTCAGCAAGTATGTGGGATCGAACAGCGTCATGCTTTTCAGGTGCCCGAGCGCGGCAGCCTTTCCTGCCGCTTCAACGCCGCCGAGTTCGGTTGTGAGCATGGATTACAATTGGTGTTGCTACAAGATGCGTGTGGGCATGAGCGAGAGCGATTCTCCCAGCGCCGTGCTTGCGTGCGACAATGGCGCCACAAATACGGCGACTCCAGGCGACAACCTGTTCAGCAACAACCACAGGGGCGATGGTGGGAACGAACTTTTTGTTGATGGTCACGTCGAATGGCATAATTCCAGCGATGTTCTCAGCAACCTGGCCGGAACCGCGTGGAGCGGGCAGTAATAGCACGCTGTTGACTTCCAGGAAGCCGGGAACATGCAAGTGTTCCCGGCTTTTTTGTTGTCTTTTCACGGACGCGCGGATGTGGATGCGATGCCGCCATCTGCCGCGCCGTCATTCACGAGAACAAACTTGTTCCCTGGCGGGGCGACGAGGTAACATGAGGCCCAGAGAGCAAGAAGGAGGATTTGATTATGTCATCAATGACAGTGGATATCCCCTCTGAACTCGGGGTCGCCTTGGGCAAAAGGCCCGGGGAGGTGGCGAACGAGATTCGGTTGATGGCGGCTCTGAAACTTTATGAGGCCGGTCGTATCTCCAGTGGCTTGGCCGCCTCGTTGGCTGGCCTGCCCCGCGTCGAGTTCTTGCTGCTATGCGGACAATACGGAGTCACGGTCTTTCAACAGACTTTGGGAGAGGTGTCCGACGACGCCGAGACTGTCTCGAATGCGTGTCATCAGGGATGCTATTCAAGCAGATCGCCCGCAACCTTGGAGTGCGGGACTTCTGTCCCGCCTTGACCGGCGCAGTCAAGCTGCGCCGGAAGAAAGGCGGCAGAGAACTGCCGCACTCCAAACCGCAATCGCTGTGGTGATGCGCGCCAGTGAGCCCGCAAAGAACGTGCCGATAGGCGACTCCATCCACTGGATCACCCCATGATCGCCAAAGTTGTCGTTGATATCGCCGCCGATCGGGAGTTCGACTATTCGATTCCCGAACCGTTGAACGCCGCCGTGAAACTCGGCTCACGGGTCAACGTGTCCTTCGGCTCACGGCAGGTTCAGGGCTATGTGGTCGGGTTCGCGGAGGGATCGGACCGGGCGGCCTTGAAGCCCCTCGAATCGCTTGTGGGCGACAAGCCTTACATCGCCGAATCCCTGATCAAGCTGGCCCGGTGGATGGCGGACTATTACTGCGCGCCGGTGGATGTCGCGGTTCAGTCGGTTCTGCCGGGCGCGGTACGCCGCCCCGCGGCACGGTTCAAGGAACGGCTGTTTGTGAAAATGGTGGAGGATGGTTCAAACTCCAAACTCCAAACTCCAAGCTCCAACATCCAACATTTAACGCTCAACGACGAACACTCACCCTCCACCCTCCACCTTCCACCTTCCACCTTCCACCCTCCACCCTCCCGCGCTCCCAAACAGGCCGCCGCTCTGGCCGCCCTCACGGCGCACGGCGGGTCCCTGTTTCTTCACGAACTCGTCAAGCTATCCGGAGCCGACGCGGCGGCCGTGCGCGCCTTGGAGAAAAAGGGGCTGGTGAGCATCGAGAAGGAACAGGATCTTCGCAATCCGCTGCTCAGCCACCACGTTCTGCCCACTGAACCCTTGGCGCTCATGCCGCAGCAGGCCGCGGCTCTTGACGCGATTCGCCGCTCCCTGGATGCCCCCGCGCCCGTCCCGCTCCTGCTTCACGGAGTCACGGGCAGTGGCAAGACGGAGGTGTATCTGCAAGCGATCGCCCACGCGCTGAGCCAGGACAAAGGGGCGATCGTCCTGGTGCCTGAAATCGCCCTGACGCCGCAGACCATCGAGCGATTCCGGGGCCGGTTCGGGGACACCATCGCCGTGTTGCATAGCAGCCTTTCCGATGGGGAACGGCATGACGAATGGCACCGCCTTCACGAGGGCGTCGCGCGAATCGCGATCGGCGCGCGTTCCGCGGTGTTCGCCCCCGTCCGGCGGCTGGGGTTGATTGTCGTGGACGAGGAGCACGAGCATACGTACAAACAGGAGGAGGCGCCCCGCTACAACGCCCGGGATCTCGCGGTGATGCGGGGCCGCCTGGACGGCTGCGCCGTTGTGCTCGGGTCCGCCACGCCCTCCCTCGAGTCCTACCGCAACGCCAAGACGGGCAAGTATGAGCGCGCCCTCATGCCGCACCGGGTGGATCACCGGTCCATGCCGGTCATGCGCATCGTGGATATGCGCGTCGAGGCCGAGCAGACCGGACATGTGACCGTGTTCTCCCGCGAGTTGGTGGGGGCCGTTCGGCAGCGGCTTCAGCGGGCGGAGCAGGTCATCTTGTTCCTGAACCGGCGCGGTTATGCGACATCGCTGGTTTGCCCCAAGTGCGGCTATGTGGCGAACTGCGGGCATTGCAGCGTGGCCCTGACGTACCACCGGCAGGGCGAAAGCCTGAAATGCCACATCTGCGGCGGTATTGTCCGCGTGCCTTCGTGTTGCCCGGGGTGCAAGGATCCCGCTTACAAACTCGCCGGGATCGGCACCCAGCGTGTGGAGGCCGCGGTAGGCAAGGTGTTCCCCGGCGCCCGGGTGGCGAGAATGGATACGGATTCCACCGCCACGAAGGACGCGCATCGCCGCATTCTCGGCGAGTTCCGCACGGGCAAGGTGGACATCCTGGTCGGCACGCAGATGATCGCCAAGGGGTTGGATTTTCCGAATGTGACCCTGATCGGCGTCGTGAATGCCGATCTCAGCCTGCACATGCCGGACTTTCGCGCGGGGGAACGGACCTTTCAGTTGTTGACGCAAGTGGCCGGCCGCGCCGGGCGGGGAGACGTGCCGGGTGAAGTGATCGTGCAGACCTACACGCCGTTTCACGTGGCCATCCAAGCGGCCCGGCGTCTGGACTACGACGGCTTCTGCGACCAGGAGCTTGCCTTTCGCAAGGAACTTCTCTACCCGCCGTTCGCTCATCTCGTCTGCATCGGCATCCGGGGCGGGGCGGAAGACAAGGTTGCCGCCTGCGCCGCGCGGTTCGCCGACCGGCTCAAGGGACTGCTGTCCAAGGAGGTCGTCATGGACGGTCCGACGCCGGCGCCCCTGGCCAAGGCCAAGAATCAATTTCGCTATCAAATCGTTCTTCGGGCGCGGACCGCCCGGCTGGTGACCGACCCGATCAAGTCGGCGCAGCGGGGCTTCAAGTGGCCGGCCGGCGTGCATCACGCCGTGGACGTGGACGCGGTATCGCTGATGTAGTGCGGCGCCTCGCGGCGCGAAGGTCTCGTTCTCGCGCTGCTCGAACTCAACCATTCGCGCCCTACAGCGCATTCCCTCTGTAGGGCGGGAATGGTCGAAGACCTTCCCGCCGTTGTGGGATGCGGTTGCCGGAACCGTGTGGGTGCTTCCTTGGCAACAAGATTCGGGTGGAAAAGCCGGCCACGGCGCGATACCTTATGCCGCGCGAGGAACACCCATGCAGAAACCGAAGTTCTACGTTACGACGCCGATCTACTACGTCAACGACCAGCCGCATATCGGCCACGCCTACACGACCCTCCTGGCCGATGTGCTGGCGCGTTACCACCGCCTGCTTGGCGATCCGACCTTCTTCCTGACGGGGACGGACGAACACGGCCAGAAGGTGCAGCAGGCGGCCGAGAAGGCCGGGATCAGCCCGCTTCAGCAGGCGGACCGGACCGTCATTCGATTTCAGGAACTTTGGAAAAAGCTCGAAATCACGAACGACGATTTCATCCGAACCACGGAGCCGCGTCACCAGGAGGTCGTGCAGCGCATCTTCCAGACCCTCTACGAAAAGGGGGAGATTTACCGCTCCGAGTACGATGGCTGGTACTGCGTCCCCTGCGAACGGTTCTTCATGGAAAAGGACTTGGCGGACGGGTGCTGCCCCGACTGCAAACGGCCCGTGGAGCGAATCCGCGAGGCCAATTACTTTCTGCGAATGAGCAAGTACCAGGACTGGCTGATTCAGTACATCCAGGACCATCCCAAGTTCATTCAGCCCGATTTCCGGCGGAACGAGACCCTGGGATTCCTGCGGAAGAAGCTGAACGATCTGTGCGTCTCGCGACCCAAGAGCCGGCTCGCCTGGGGGATCGAACTGCCTTTCGATCCGGATTTTGTGGCTTACGTCTGGTTCGATGCGCTGGTCAACTATGTCAGCGCCGTGGGCTATTTGAAGGATGACGCGGCCTTTGCGCGCTGGTGGCCGGCCTCCTACCACTTGATCGGCAAGGACATCCTGACCACGCACACGGTCTATTGGCCGATCATGCTGAAGGCGATAGACGTGCCGCTGCCGGAATCCATATTCGCGCACGGCTGGTGGCTTGTCGGCGACAGCAAGATGAGCAAGTCCGTGGGCAATGTCGTCAACCCGATGGAGTTCGCCGACCGGTTCGGCGTGGAGCCTTTCCGTTATTTCCTTATGGCGGAAATGGTATTGGGGCAGGACGCGAGTTTCACGGAGGAAGCGTTCATCCGCCGCTACAACGCCGACCTGGCCAACGACCTCGGCAACTTGCTCAGCCGGGTGATGAAAATGATCGGGTCCTATGCCGGCGGCGTGCTCCCGGCCTGCGGTGCGATGGGGACTGAAGAAGAGCAACTGAAGAGCGCGGCCTTGGCGGCCGCGTCCGGCATGGCCTCCTCGATTGACGATATGCGCCTGGATCTCGGGCTTGCGGGGGTCGCGAACGTGGTTCGCCAGGCAAACCGCTATCTCGAGCGCAAGCAACCCTGGACGCTGGCCAAACAGGACAACAAGGAGCCGTTGTACACGACGCTTTATTGCGCCGCGGAGACCTTGCGGATCGTAAGCGGTCTGCTGTATCCCGTCATGCCGGGGAAGATGGAGACCTTAAGGGCGGCGCTCGGAATCCGTTTGGGCGCGCCGAATATGGCCGATCTTCAGCGTTGGGGAGCGCTCCCCGCCGGGGCGGCGGTCGGTGAGGTGCAGCCGCTTTTCCCCCGCATCGGCTCGAAGGAAGATAAGGCTTCCCCAGGGCCGGCGGCGGCCGCGCCCGCGGCGCCTGCGGTCCCGAAGGCGGAGGCGCCGCCTGGCGTCGCCTGGATCGAGTACTCGGATTTCCAGAAGATCCAATTTCGAACGGCCAGGGTGCTGGAAGCCGAGCGCGTGCAGGGCGCCGACAAATTGCTGCGCCTCCAGATCGAGGCGGGTGGCGAGAAGCGCCAAATCGTCGCGGGCATCGCCCAGCACTATGACCCCGCGACACTGACGGGCAAGACGATCGTGGTCGTGGCCAATCTGAAGCCGGCCAAGATCCGCGGGATCGAATCGCACGGCATGCTTCTCGCCGCGAGCGCCGGCGGCGTCATGAAACTGGTGACGGTCGAGGGCGATCTGCCCTCTGGCGCTGTGGTGAAGTGACGGGGTGGGGGACAGAACCGATGAAGGGGCAGACACTTGCGCTGGTGGCGTTTGCCTGCGGGTTCGTGGCGGCCTCGGCATGGGCCATTCACTTACGTCAGCAGTCCCGCCGGTATTTCGAGGAACTTTCGGCCGCCAAGGCCGCCCTGCACGAGAAGCAAATCGCGATGGAGACGGACGCGGCGGCGGACGACCGAAGGGCCCCTCGTTCCGGCCTTTCTTCGCGTCGGCGGGTTTCGGACGCGCTTAAGCCCGACTCCGAATCTACGCGAATCGCAAACTCCGAGCCAAACGTCTCGCCGACGAACCTGGCCGTCGCCGTCGCGCCGCCGGGCGGCGGCCGTTCGGCGGACGACCGGCAGCCCCGGTCCTCCTGGTTGGAGTCCTTGAAGCAGCAGGACCCGCAGCGTTACGCGGAGTTGCAGAAGCAACGGCAGGAAGCTCAGGAGACGGCGCAAAATGCGTTCGCAAAGAAAGCGGACTATTTCCTGAACCGCGACACGTCCCACATGTCCGACGGGGAATTGGCGGACTACAACCGCCTATTGACGCTCCTGGACCAGACGTGGCAACTGGCCACGGCACTGCAGGCCGCTGAGTTGCCTCGCGATCAGCGTCGTGAGGTCATGGGCACGGTGCGGAGCAACATGGTCGAACTCGCCCCGCTTCTGGTTGACGAACGGAACCGGGAGTTTCAGGACTACGCGCTGGCGCTTGGGGTCCGCCCGGCGGACGCCCCGGCGATTGTCACCAATTTGAATACGGTGATCGAGGCGACCTCCGTCCAAAATCTGTTTTCCGGCCTGATGCGGGGCGGGCCGTTCGGCAGGGGCGGCGGCCCGTCGGGAGATCCGAATCAGCCCCGGACGACAACTCCCCCCTCGAGGTGAGATGGGGCCCGGGGCCGTCCCCGTGGGGTCCGCCCAACGACATGCAAAGATTCCAAGCCAACACGATTGTTCCTGCGGTGACGGCGATGAGCCGGGCGGCGGCGGTTGGAGTCTTGGGCGGGGTATTCGCGGGGGCCTGGCTGGCCTTGCTGCTGGGTGAATTCGGACGTTTTCGCTCCTGGCCGTGCTGGGCGCTTGCCGCGGGCGTGGCACTCCTGGTGATGCGGTGGGAAACAAGGCGGTCGCCCAAGCCCCTGTCATCGTCCGAGGCGCTGACGCGTCTGCTGGTCGTTGTCCTGGCCGGTCTGACGCTTATCGCCACGGCGCCGGCCGGGGAGTGGATCCTCGGCGGATGGGATCCCGGCGTGTACGTCAACACGGCGGCGTCCCTTTCGCATGACGGGTCCCTGAACGTGGCGGCGCCCGATCTGGCCGCGTGCGATTCCCAAACCCGGTCTCTTCTGGGCCGAGAACGGGACGGCGTTTGGGAACCCTTCAGCGGGATGCGGATGCGTGAGGATGGGCATCTCTCGCCCCAGTTCTTTCATCTCTATCCCTGCGTCATGGCCTTGTTGTGGCCTTTGGGAGGAGTGCGGTCGGCGCTGCTGGCGAACCCCTTGTTGAACGTGGGGTGCATTGTGCTGGTGTACCTGCTCGGCGCGCCGATCCTGGGCCGCCGCTGGGCGGCGCTCGCTTCGTTGTTCATGGCGGTGAATCCCGCCCAGCTCTGGCAGGCGAAATTCTCGACGTCTGAAATGCTGACGCAGTTTCTGTTGTTGTGTGGAGTCGTGTTTGCCGGGCGCAGCTTTCGAGAAGAAGGACCGCCAGGCCCGAGCGCCGCGCTGGCGGGCGTCGCTCTCGGGCTGGCGCTGCTGGCCCGCGTGGACTCGGTTCTCTTCGCCGCGCCTTTCGGCCTTGGGTTGCTGGCGGTGGGGCTTAGGGACAAGGCCCGACGCAGCCGGGCTCTCGTCATGCTTTCGGTGGGCGCCGCGTTGGCGGCTCACGCCCTGCTTCACCAGCGCTATCTCGCGCCCTTTTATCATCCGGCGGGCGGGTTGGTGCGGTGGGGCGTGGCGGCCGCCGTGGTTGCCGCGGTGGTTCTGGCCGCGGGGATGAGCGCGGCCTCCGGCCGCCGGGTCGTCGGCTGGATGGGCGGGCGCCGGGCGGCCATTCGTTTGATGCTCGCGGCGGGGTTTGTGGCGTGGATGGTCTTTCAGTGGTATGTGCGGCCCCGGCTGGCTGTCGAAGGCCGTGTATTTTCGGCCGTTACGGCTCTGTTCCCGCTGTCGCCGCGGTCGCTCGCGTGGGCCGTCCTGGCGGGGTCCAACTCCTCCAACTTCTTCTACGTGCGGGCGATCCTGGGGTGGCCGGGGATCATCCTCGCCACCCTCGGCCTCGCGGTTCTCATCCGACGAGTGGGGGATCCGATCCATGCGGTCTGGTTGGGCGCGGCCCTTTTGACCCTGGCGGCGTGGATGACGGTGCTGTTCCACGAGACGTTCATGATGTTCATTGCGCGCCGCCTCATCCCCGTGGTTGTCCCGCTTCTGGCCGTCGGTTTGGCGGCGGGCTGCGCCTGGGGTTCCGGCCGGTTCTCGCGTTGGCCCCGGCTCGTCCCTTGGGTGGCGGCCGGACTGATTGCCGCCGCGTTGGCGGGCCAGGCGCGGGCGGCCGCCGCCATGGGCGCCCACAGGGAGTGGCCGGGACTCGTGGGGTGGTTCGAGCGGGTGGCGTCGGAGTTGCCGGCGGATGCGGTCGTCTATACCGACCAGGGAGGATTTGGCGCGCCGCTTCGTTTCATTCACGGTGTCCGGGCCGCGGAATTCCGGCTGGGCATCGGGTTTGAGCGACAGTTGGCCCTAATGGAGAAGGCGGCCGGCGCGGCCCCGGTTTTCTTTCTCACCCAGAATCCGATTCCCGGGGGAAGCGAAGCGGCCTTTGCGGCGGTGGCCCGCCTGCGGCTCGACTCCAGCGCGCTCGCCTCGGCCTCCCACAACGTCCCGCTTGCGGAGCGGGCGCGCGGTGGACCCTTCATCCTCTATCGGCTGCGCGCCGGCCACGGTAGCCTGGGCGAACGTCCCCGCGTGCCGGAAATGGAACGGAAACGGTCGTTCACCGGGCGGCTGGGAGAATGAATCGGAAGGGGGCGGTCAATCGCGAATAAAGGTGGTGCGTCGGTTCCTCGATTTGGTACTGTCAGAGTGAACGGAGGGTTTACCCATGGCCAACGAACACGCGGATCCGAACGAGATCAGGGCATCCGATATCGTTTTCGACTGCCCCTACTGCCAGAAGAGCCTTGCGATGGACTGCCGGGGAGCCGGGCTCACCATCACGTGTCCCGACTGCGATAACAAGATCCAGGTTCCCATTCCCGAGGGGATGGAAATCGCCGACATAGACAGTTCGGATGAAGAGCAGGAAGTGCGCATCATTCACATGCGCGAAGTGATTGCCGCCTCCCAGAATCAGATTCTCGAGTTGGAAGCCGTCGTGAAGGACTTGACGGCCCGGCGCGAGAGTCTTGAGCGGCTGCGCACGGAGAACGCGATCCGGTTTGAAGTGGTGAGCCGCGAGATGGAACTCATTCAGCGGTCTCTGGTGCGGATTGCCGAGGTGCTCCAAAGCGCGGCGGAGTCCACGAAGAAGGCCGCCCCCGAGGGCGAGCAAGCCTGACCCGGCTTCATCGCGCGTTTATCGGCCAACCGGCGGCGGGACTTGAAGCGGCTGGTCGAGAGCCTTCAGGAGTTCTCGTTCGACTCCTTCCCATCCGTACACCCGCCGAACGTAGGCTTTGCCCGAAGCTCCCATTTGCCTTTTCAATTCCGGATGGGAGCACAGCATCGTCAGCGCCTCTTCGAACTCCGGGTAGTTCCTGAACCACAGCCCGCCGTTGGACTTCCGGCAATGGTACGGCATGACGTCGCCGCCGGCGTGAACGAGCACGGGTGTGCCCGCCAACCAGGATTCGAGGATGACGATGCTCAGGCTTTCGTTGGTCGAGGGGTGGCAGAACGATTCGGCGGCGGCCATGGCGTCATGCTTGTCCTCTTCGCTCACGAATCCCAGGTCTCGGATATGCGGCGCCAACGACGGCGGCGGCTCGATCGGACCGCTGCCGGTCAGCACCAACTTGAGGTCCCGGCGTGTCCGCTCGCGAAAGGCCGCCAGATAGTCCAGCAGCAGCGGAGTTCCTTTCAGCGGTTCCCGGCGTCCCGCGTAGAGCACGAAGGGCGAATCGAGCCCGTACTTGGACCGGAACCGCAGGGGGTTGGACGGGAACGGTTCGAGTCCAAGGCCGACGACGCGAGAGCGAAGCGGGTCGAGGTTGTACAGTCGCATCGCCAGATCGCGCTCCGGTTCGGAGTTGAAAATCCAGCCCGCAGCGCCCTGGAACAGTTCGCGGACGGTCTGCAGGTAGGCGAAGCTCTCGTCGTGCAGGCAGGGGAGCAGGATCGTGCGGCTCGGATGGATCCGGCTGGCGAAATAAACCAGGCCGAAAAGGTAGGGCCCCATCACGATCCGGTCGTAGGTTTCGCCTTCGGCCCGCAAGTGTTCGTAAAGCGCCGTGCTGTTGACGTTGTTTTTCTGCCAGAGAAGTTCATCGTCGCGCGAGACTTCGGCGCGGCAGGAAATGCGGTCCTGAACGCGCCGAAAGGCGTCGAGGTCGCGATTCCCGTCCACGGGAAAAAATCGCACCCGCAAGCCGGCGATCAGGCGTTCGCCCGGCGGAAGGTCGTTCTTCCAGGTGAAGTGGTCGCGGGCGCAGGTGGTGAGGAAAGTCACTTCACGGCCCGCCCGGGCGGCGCGGACGGCCAGGCTCCGAAGCAGCGTTTCGGCCCCGCCGAGGGCGCCGTCCTCGGCGAAACGCGGGCAAACAAAGGCTATGCGGCGGGCGGCGGACA
>Ga0182021_10008660_pt1 | contig 12048 bp, 11 predicted proteins | sample 612E3MmetaG_FD_120493 | JGI IMG/M metagenome (GOLD analysis project Ga0182021, IMG submission 120493) | Permafrost microbial communities from Stordalen Mire, Sweden - 612E3M metaG (Illumina Assembly) | ecosystem: Environmental > Terrestrial > Soil > Wetlands > Permafrost | place: Sweden...
AGGCCGGAATCGAGCAGAATCTGCCGTCCCAGTTCCACGTTGGTGCCTTCCATGCGGACCACGATCGGCACCTGTATATTGAGGTCTCTGGCCGCCCCCACCACGCCGGAGGCCAGCGTATCGCAGCGCAGGATGCCGCCGAAAATGTTAATCAGCACCGCCTTCACGTTGCGATCCGTGAGCAGGATGCGGAAGGCGTTTTTGACCTGCTCGGCGCTGGCGCCGCCGCCCACATCCAGGAAGTTGGCCGGCGAGCCGCCGGCGAACTTGATGATGTCCATGGTGGCCATGGCGAGCCCCGCGCCGTTGACCATGCAGCCCACCGTGCCATCCAGCTTGATGTAATTCAAGCCGTAGCGCGACGCCTCCACTTCGAGCGGATCCTCCTCGTTGAGATCGCGCAGCTCCACCAGTTCCTTGTGACGGTAGAGCGCGTTGTCGTCGAGGGTGATTTTGGCGTCGAGCGCATAGACCTTGCCGTCCTTGGTGAGGATGAAGGGGTTGATCTCCGCCAGTGAGGCATCCGTCGCATAGTAGGCTTTGGAGAGCGCCGTCATGGCCGCCGCCGCCGCATTCACACTCGCCGCCGGGATGCCGATGCCGAAGGCCAGCTTGCGCGCCTGGTAAGGAGCCAGACCCGGGTAGTCAAGTGTCTCCTTCAGAATCAGCTCCGGCGTCTTGGCGGCGACCTCTTCGATGTCCATGCCGCCGGCCGCCGAAGCCATGAATACGGGCTTGCCCTGTACGCGGTCGAGCACGATGCCGAGGTACAGTTCACGCTCGATGGGCAGGGTTTCTTCGATCAGCAGGCGCTGCACCACTCGCCCTTCGGGACCCGTCTGGTGGGTGACCAGCGTCATCCCCATGATCCGGCGCGCCAGCTCGAGCGCCTCGGTAGCGTCCTTGGCCACCTTGACGCCGCCGCCCTTGCCGCGCCCGCCGGCGTGGATCTGCGCCTTCACCACCACACTGCCGCCCAGCGCCCGGGCGGCCGCCTCGGCCTCTTCCACCGTGTACGCCACATGGCCTCGCGGCACAGGAACATGGAATTGGGCCAGGATGGCCTTCGCCTGATACTCGTGAATTTTCATGGAATCGCTTGTGCTAGCCTACAGGAAACTCATTTTATCATGTCCCTTCTGCCCTACCTGACCCGGCTGGTCTCGACGCACGATCTTCCGGCCGCCGACGCCGAAGCCGCCATGGGGATTATTCTGCGCGGCGAGGCCAGCCAGGCGCGCATCGCGGCTTTCCTGATCGCCCTGAAGATGAAGGGCGAAACCGTCGAGGAACTGGTGGGTTTCGCGCGCGCCATGCGGCAGATGGCCGTCCCCATCGAGGCCGGTCTCGACGCCGGCCAGACCCTGCTCGACACCTGCGGCACCGGGGGCGACGGCTCCAACACATTTAACATCTCCACGGTGGCCGCATTCGTGGTGGCGGGCGCCGGGGTGCACGTGGCCAAGCACGGCAATCGCTCGATTTCGAGCCAGTGCGGAAGCGCCGATCTGCTGGAAGCCTGGGGCATCCCGATCGATCTGCCGCCGGATGCCACGGGGCGCGCCATTCGCGAGGTGGGCATCGGGTTCCTTTTCGCCCCGGCGGTGCACACGGCCATGAAGCACGCCCATCCGGTGCGCGTCGATCTGAAAATGCGCACTGTGTTCAACCTGCTTGGGCCGTTGACCAACCCGGCGGGCGCCACGGCGCAACTGATCGGCGCGCCCTCGCTGCACGCCGCCGAACTGATGGCGGGGGCGATTGCGGCACTCGGCATGAAGCGCGGTTTCGTGGTCCACGGCTCCGATGGATTGGACGAGATCACCACGACCGGGCCGACCTCGGCGTGGGAGATCCGCGACGGCACGTTGGAGCCGCGCCAGCTAGAGCCCGCCGACTTTGCCGTGCAGACGGCGCAGGCGGAAGATCTGCGCGGCGGCGACCGGCAGGTGAATCTGGAAATCGCCAACAGCGTGCTCGGGGGCGAACGGGGTCCGCGGCGGGATATCGTGCTGGTGAACGCGGCGGCGGCGCTGGTGGCGGCGGGGAAGGCGGAGACTTTTCTGGAAGGCATGGCGCTCGGGGTGGTGTCGATCGATTCGGGCGCGGCGAAGAGGAAGGTGGAGGCGCTGGCGGGGTTCGGGGGGTAGGGGTGGAATTTCGGCGCTCCCGTGGGTTCGATTCCCACGCCCGCCACCAGAATTAAGTCGTTATCGCTCAATAAGCTAGCGGAAAATTGAGGTGTGCCCTGTACCCGGTTTTGTATTTTCCCGCACGCAACTCCATTTAAATCAGATACATACAAAGCTGCATTTCGGCTGGGGCGCGTCTTACAGACTTTCGTCGAGCCAAAAAACAAGTTGCGTGGGAAATGTTTCGTGCTATACTTCCATAAGAAGCGTATCGTAGGGAAAAGCGCCGACGGTTAACTTCCTTCCGCAAAAAGGACGCGGGTTCCGGCGTACCCACTACGGTAAGTTTGTCCGCCCCTCCACAAGGCGGGAAAGTATACAAGGAGCCTCTAAAGCCCTCCGACCTGATCAGTCCGAGGGCTTTTTCATTCCGTCTACGCCTGCGGATGCCGCTAGTTTATCCGAAAGTTGATCCACCGAGCGAGCGTCTACAACATGCCATCTCGGTAACCGAGGGCACGGGCGACCACAAAGAGTTCAGAGATAATTCGTTTCGATGTTCGCTGATACCGAAGCCGATGCACGCGCCAAGATGCTCGTCTATCTTGTCGAAAAACAGGATTGCTTGAGAATGTTATGATGACGCCATGACCAGCGAACAGAAGTGGAACCTGGCATGGAGCAAACTGAACGCTCTCAAGAGCAACCCGCCGTCTGAGTTCGATCAGAGTCACGTGCAGGAATACCACGAAGCTCTTGGGCTGTTGCACGAATCGTCGGGAGAAGACATCACCCCTTTCGATATACCGGCCGACAAACTGACGCGCATGATAATCGGCGTTCAACGCAGGGGGCGCAGCGGTCGCGGAGGCGGCATTCAATACCATCCGACCAAGAAGGTCTGCGACACCAATTTTTTCACGCGCCAGATGGACGCCTTGTACACGTATTTCGGCGGTCCTGAGCATCCCCAGAAGAAATACGGCTTTTGACCCCTGTACCCGTTTTTGTACGCCGGAACCGTCACAGCTGAGATTCGTGCTCACCCTGCGAATCGTAAGATCAATAACTTGTGTAGGATCAATACGGTGACGCAATCCGATTCCCACTCCCGCTGCCAAAGGTAGTCGCTTCCGATTAGAATGTCGGCAACCTCATTCGCCAGCCTGTCTGAGTACTGCCGCGTGTGTTTTCACCGACAGGCGAAATCCCAAACGACCGAGATGTGCCAGTAGGGGATCGATCCGGGGAATCCGGCCTTCCACTTTGGCCCGCAAAAGGATTCCCAGCGTGCCGGTGAATGCCAACTTTAGCGTCTCGGCGTGCAATCGCCCCAGTCGTTCATCCAGGATTACAACGGCGCCTGGAAGCTGCAATCCCAACGCCAGCACTTCCTTCTCGCCGGCGCCCAGATCTGCCACCGTGAGTACCTTGTCCATCCCCTCCGGGCCCTGAATCTTCAGCCAGGGGAGTTCGCGAACGTCCGGCAAATCGACGCCAATCGCTTTGCCGCGCTCTAACTCACTCACGACCGCGGGAGGAATCAGGGTTTCGGCGTAGAACTCGGCCAGTAGATGCAGGAAACCGATTTGGTGCAGATACTGGAGCGGTGAAGTATCGCAGATCGCCTTACGCACTCTTGAGATCGTGGATCAGTTCCTCTTCGCTGAGGTCAAAGGTATTCACACCATAATCGGCCAAATGGCCGAGGAAATATGGCCTTGGCACGCCGGCAAGCTGGGAGGCGGCACCCGACGAAAGCTGGCCCATTTCGTACAGTTTGACGGCCGCGGCAATACGAATCCTGGCCGCAAGGATCTCCGGCGTCGCCTTCAAGGCAAGCAGGATCTCATCCGGTATGGAAAACGTCACCTGGCTCATTGGTAGCCGACGCTCCCATTCTACCGCAGTATGATCGAGGGGCTCCGCTCTGAGTCTGGACTGGTCCGGCAAACCTCGCGCCCGGTTGGTGCCACTAAGATAGTTATCCTCCGCCAGTCATCGCGCTCTGGAATGCCGCCCGACGCCACTCCAGGTAGGGTGGATCGCCGGTAAGGTCAAGCACTTCGGCCTTTCCGAAGCAGGAGTGCAAACCGTGCAGGTCGATGTGCCGCCCGGCCGCGCGCTTGTGGCGCATCAACTCATCGCGCCCGGTTGGGCCAGGCTTCGGCCGGTTTCACTGTCAAGGCGCGGACGACGCTAGAATATTAACTTGGTTGAGGCGCAGGCACGATCTCGACAGCGAAGACGAATGGGGTGATGCTCGAACAGATGCAGAAGAAAGTACTGGTTCGCGAAGGCGCCTTGCGGCAAGTCATCCCGATGAGACATTGCCATGAGGCTCTGATCGATTTTCCCGTCGTGGTTACCATTCCTCTGTTATGGGGGGACCATGACGCTTTCGGGCACGTGAACAACCTGGTGTACCTGCGCTGGTGCGAGACGGCGCGTGTCGAATACCTGATACGCGTCGGCCTGTGGGTGTCGTTGCCGCCGGCGGGCATCGGGCCGATACTGGCGAGTATTACGTGCGACTACAAGCGCCCTTTGACATACCCCGACACGGCATACATAGGCGCCAGGGTGACACGGATCGGGAACCGCAGCTTCCAGATGCAACATCGGGTGGTGAGCAAAGCCCTCGATGCGGTCGCCGCCGAGGTGGACTCCACCATAGTGGCCCTCGATTACGGCCTGAACAAGACGGTTCCCGTCCCCGAGCGCTGCCGGAAGGCCATCGAAGAGCTGGAATCCAGGGCCGCCGGCGCGTAGCCGTTTTCGGGACACGACGAACGCGCGAGTGTGTCCCGGGGGGCAAAGCCGAAGAACGCCGGCAAGGACGCCGGCGTTGCAACCGGGGTACCCTCTGGGTCTGGTCGCTCCACGGATGGCAGAAGAGGAGCACTGATTGCGCCGCAGTACACTGGTAAGGATGGCTGCACGCTCAACCAGCAAGGACGCCGCGCCGCATCCGAAGAGGACCCAGGCGCCGGATCTCGACGATCCAAGTCTCTACGTCAACCGCGAGCTCGGCTTGCTGAGCTTTCAGTGGCGCGTGTTGGAAGAGGCGCGCGACGCCACCAATCCGCTGCTGGAACGCGTGAAGTTCCTGGCCATCGTGGGCTCCAATCTGAATGAGTTCTTCATGGTCCGGGTGGCCAGCCTGAATGCGCAGTTGGACGCCGGCATCGCCGAATTCGGCCCGGACCGGATGAGCCCGAGCGCGCAACTGGTGGCCATCCGGCGCGAGGTGAAGCGCCTCATAGACGCCGCCCACCAGTGCCTGGAAAAGGAACTGCGGCCCTGTCTCGCCGAGGAGGGCATCCACGTGGTGCCGTACCATGAACTCAATGCCAAGCAATTGCAGGCGTGCAAACACTACTTCGCGGAGATCATTTTTCCCGTACTCACGCCGCTGGCGTTCGACCCGGGACGGCCATTTCCGCATATCTCGAATCTGAGCCTTAACCTGGCCGTCCTGATCCGCGATGCCGGCGGCGATGAACGATTCGCGCGCGTCAAAGTGCCCGACTCGCTGCCCGCGCTGGTGCCCTTGACGCGGATCCACTCTCCTTCGCACAAGCGCTCCCGCACGCGCCGGCAGGAGTCCTACGTCTGGATCGAGGAGGTGATCGCGGCCAACCTCGATGCCCTGTTCCCCGGCATGAAGATCATCGAGGTGCACCCGTTCCACGTGACGCGCGACGCCGATATCGCCATCAAGGAACTGGAGGCCGAAGATCTTCTGGAAACCATCGAGGAGGGCGTGCGGCAGCGTAAGTTCGGCAGCGTGGTGCGTTTGCAGGTGAACCAGGAGATGCCGCAGCACATCCTGCAGATCCTCAAGACGAATCTGGAACTGGAAAGCGGCGAGGTGTATCGCAGCAAGGGGCTGCTGGGAATGAGCCGCTTGTTCGCGCTGGCGCAAATCGACCGTCCCGACCTGAAGTACAAGTCCTTCCTGCCTACTTCGCCTCCGGAACTCAAGCCCACTTCGGATGAAGAGGACATGTTCACGCTCATACGGCGGCGCGATATCCTGCTGCACCACCCGTTCCAATCGTTTCAGCCGGTGGTGGATTTCCTGCGGCAGGCGGCGCGCGATCCCGACGTGCTGGCCATCAAAGTGGTGCTCTATCGGGTGGGGCGCAATTCGCCGGTGGTGGAAGCGCTGCTGGAGGCCATCGAGGAAGGCAAGCAGGTGGCCGTGCTGATGGAACTCAAGGCGCGCTTCGACGAAGAGAGCAACATCGAGTGGGCCAAGACGCTGGAAAATGCCGGCGGCCATGTCGTCTACGGCTTGCTGGGGTTGAAGATTCACTGCAAGGCGGCCATGGTGCTGCGGCGCGAGGGAGACGCTATCCAGCCGTATCTGCACCTGGCCACGGGCAACTACAACGTGGTGACCGCGCACCTTTACACCGATATCGGCTTGTTCACGTGCCATCCGGAAATCGCCGCCGACACCATCGATCTCTTCAATTTTCTGACCGGCTACTCGGCCAAGCGCGATTACCAGAAGTTGCTGGTGGCGCCGGTCAACCTGCGCGAGCGGATCGAAGCCCTGATCCAGCGCGAGATCCAGCAGCATGCCAAGGACGGCAAAGGCCACCTGGTTTTCAAGATGAACGCGCTGGTGGATCCCAAGGTGATCCGCTGTCTGTATCGCGCCGCGCAGGCGGGCATTCGCATCGATCTGCTGGTGCGCGGCATCTGCTGCCTGCGGCCGGGCGTTCCGGGCGTGAGCGAGACCATTCGCGTGACCAGCATCGTGGGCCGCTTCCTGGAGCACAGCCGCATCTTCTATTTCCGCAACGGCGGCAAGGAGGAAGTCTACCTGGGGAGCGCCGACCTGATGCCGCGCAATCTCAACCGCCGCGTGGAGCTGCTTTTCCCGGTAGAGGATGAGGACTTGATGCGGCGCATCCGCGACGAGATCCTGGCGGAGTATCTGGTGGACAACGTCAAGGCGCGCCGCATGATGCCGGACGGCACCTACAAGCGGGCGGCGCGCGGCGACGGGCAGATCGCCCTGAACAGCCAGGAGATCCTGATGGGCGTGATCCCGCGCGGGCGGAAGAAGGCGCGCCTGGTCTGGTAGGTAGGTAGGACAGACCATCGCCTTCGTGGTCTGTCAGGGCCGGAAAAGGCAAGAACGTTGACAGACGACAAAAAGCGATCGTCTGTCCCACATCTTATGCCAGGTCGCAGACCAGCACTTCGGTGATGGCGTCCGTCCCGGCAAGCGTCACGGCAGGCTCGCCGGTGATGGCTGCGGCGTCGCCCGTGGCCAGGGGTTGACCGTTCACGGTCGCCGCGCCGCGAATCACGTGTACCCAGGCTTGCCGTCCCGGCGCCAATGGGTGGACCAACTCCGCTCCGGCTTCCACCTGGCCGATCAAAACCTGCACGTCCTGGTGGATCTTCAATGGGCCGCCGCCTTCGGGCGATGCCACCAGCAGCAGCTTGCCGAGCTTCTGCTTCTCGGTCAGGCTCAACTGCTGGTAGCTCGGCGGCAAGCCGTTGACTGCCGGTTCCAGCCAGATTTGCAGGAAGTGCACCGGCTCCGTGCGAGACCCGTTGAACTCGCTGTGCACGATTCCGGTGCCGGCCGTCATGCGCTGCAGGTCGTTGGCGAAGAGTGTCTCCACATTCCCCATGCTGTCCTTGTGCGCCAGGGCGCCACTGAGGACGTAGGTGAGAATCTCCATGTCCTGGTGGCCGTGCGAGCCGAATCCCTTGCCGGGGCTGACGCGGTCTTCGTTGATGACGCGCAGGGCTCCGAAGCCCATGTGTTTGGGGTCGTAATAATTCGCGAAAGAAAAGGTGTGGGAAGTGTCCAGCCAGCCGTGATTGGCGTGGCCGCGCTGGCTGCTCTGGCGAATGGCGATCATGATAAATCCTCCTTCAAGCTGCTGCTGCTTCTTCCTGGCGTGCGGCGGCGTGGGCCAGCCCAGCCGCCAATTCCCGCAAACCCGCGAGGTCTTCGGCGCGGATCAACCGGCCGGCGTCGTCGAACGCGCCGCTCGACCGGGCGATTGCCAATTGCCCGGGTATCACGCTCAGCGACATCATCTCCAGCAGTTCGCGCAACTGGTGGAGTCCGCGTTTGCCGCCGCCCGGGCCAGGGGACGCGCTCAGGATGGCGGCCACTTTGCCGCGGAAGGCTTCCAGGGGGCGCTCGCCGGGTTCGGGCCGCGAGATCCAGTCGAGCGCGTTCTTCAGCAGGGCGGGGAAGCTCCCGTTGTGCTCCGGCGACGCGATGGCGAAGCCGTCGTGCCGGCGCGCCAGTTCCTTCAACGCCTTGGCGGCGGGCGGGATGCCGTCCGCCGATTCCAGGTCGCCATCGTAGATCGGCATGGGGAAGTCGCGCAGGTCGGCCAAGGTGGCTTCCACGCCGGCATGGCGGAGCGCCTCGACGGTCTGGCGCGCCAGCTTACGGTTGACGGAGTCGAGGCGTGCGCTGCCCGGCAGGACCAGGATCTTGGGTGGATGGGTTGCGGTTTCCATATATCTCGCTTTCAAGATATATGATGTCGAGGAATTGTTTTGGATTCAAAACGCTCGCCTGAGAGGAGCTTCCCAACCCGAAAATGGCCACGACAACTCACGCCGATGCTTCGTGTGCCGGAAGCGTCTGATACGATGAAAGTTCTCCGTATCCCTATGGCGCTGCGCTTCTACAACACGTTGTCTCAACAGGTGGAGGAATTCACACCGGCGAGCCAGAACACCGTCCGCATGTACACTTGCGGGCCCACGGTGTACGATTTTGCCCACATTGGCAACTTCCGCACTTTCACGTTCGTGGACCTGCTGCGCAAGTGTTTGCGCGCCAACGGCTTCCAGCTAAACCACGTGATGAACATCACCGACGTGGACGACAAGATCATTCGCAACGCGGTGGCCGCTCACCAGGCGCTGGCCGAATACACGAAGATCTATACGGAAGCCTTTCTGGAGGATTGCGCCGCGTTGCGCCTGGAGCGTCCGGAACGGCTGGCCCCGGCCACCGAACACATCCACGAGATGGTGGCCGCCATCCAGCAATTGGGCGCCGGCGAACACACTTACTCCACCGAGGGTTCGACCTACTTCAGGATTGCCAGCTTCCCGTCCTACGGGAAGCTTTCGCACAACGATTTCAGCGGCAATCTGGCGGGCGCCCGGGTGGATGTGGACGAGTACGAGAAGGCCGACGCGCGCGATTTTGCGCTGTGGAAGACGCCTAAGGAGGACGAACCGTTCTGGGATACCGCCATCGGTCCGGGGCGCCCCGGCTGGCACATCGAGTGCTCCGTGATGGCCATCAAGTACCTGGGGGAGACGCTGGATATCCACGCGGGCGGGGTTGATTTGATCTTCCCGCACCACGAGAACGAGATCGCGCAATCGGAATCGCTGACGGGTAAACCGTTCTCGCGCTTCTGGCTGCACGCCGAGTTCCTGATGGTGGAGGGGCAGAAGATGTCGAAGTCGCTGGGCAACTACTATACGCTCCGCGACCTGATGGCCAAGGGGCACGCGCCCGAGTCCATACGCTACCTGCTGGCGTCGGTACCCTACCGCAGGGCGCTCAACTTCACAATGGACGGCCTGAAATCGGCCGCCATTGCGGTCGACCGCCTGCGTAATTTCAAGCTGCGTCTGGAGACCGACCGCTTCGCCGAAGGGCTGAACCAGCAACTAGCGGCGCGCACCGCCCAGGCATCGGAGGCGTTCACGGAGAGCCTCAACGACGATCTCAATACCGCCGAGGCGCTGGCGGCGGTCTTCGAGTTTGTGCGCGATGCCAACAGCGCCATGGATGCGGGCGAGTTCCGCGCCGGCAATGCGGCGGCCGGGCTCGAGTTTCTCGGCCGGTTCGATTCCATCTTCAAGGTGCTCGAGCCCAGTGCGAAAGCGGGCGGCCTTTCCGATGCCGAAATCGAAGTGCTGGTGGCCCAGCGCGACGCCGCCAAGAAGGCCCGCGATTTCGCCCTCTCCGACCGGATTCGGGACCAGCTTCTGGAGCAGGGCGTCGTGCTTGAAGACACCAGGAGCGGCGTGCGCTGGAAGAGGAAGTAGGTCTTGAAGAATCACGCCAGGGCGCGCGTGCGGGCGGCCGCAAGCGCGCCAGCGTCACACACGCCGCGCAGCCGATGTGAAGTTGTTCTTGCGTGGTTCCTTAGGGTAACGGATCCACTTTGGTGGCCTGGCGCGCCACCATCTGCCAGCCCGTGGGGCCTTTGAGCCACACCTGCAAGACGTTGAGGTGGGTGGTTGTGGAGGTGCCGCCGGCGGCCTGGGTGACGAACACCTGGGGCCCCCTCAATAGCGCGGTATCCCCGTAGACGCGGACGCTGGTCTCGCCGATCGTGATGGAGACCGTATTGAAGGGCGCCTTCAGGATGTCGGCCTTGGTTTGGGCCTTGCCGTTGGAGTGACTATAGGTGATGTCGGGATGGAGCAGACGGTCGAGCGCCGCCGTGTCCTTGGTCAACATCGCCTGTTTCCAGGATTCCATTGCAGCCAGCACGTCAGTTTTCGGGTCGGCGGCGGAGAGCGACGCGGCGGTCGCGAATACGAGAAGCCATTTGAGCATAGGCTTCCAGCATAATGCAGTTCACCCGGCGGGATGAGGCCCGGTCTGGTGGGGAGGATGAGCCGTTCGGGCTGGGCTCGGATTGGCAGGCTGGGTACTCCGCTAAAAGTGCGTTGATTGTTTTTTTGGTGCTAGTCTCAGTCAGCCTCGTTCCGATCAACGCTAAAGGTGAGTGTCTTCGGCGTGTAGGTTCCGCTACACGCAGTTCGGTGGTTGAAACCAAAAACGTCGCGGTAGTGAATTTCCACACGCGGCATGGTTCACGCAGAAGTTTGGCGAAACGCGCCCGGCACACTACTTGTTCCCGTTTGGCTCAGTACCTAACGATCCCACGCGCCCAACCACGACGCTTAAGACCGCGTGGGACAGCATCCGGAAAGACTCCGGGGTATCATGTCGCCTACACGACTTGCGGCACACCGCGCTTACCAAACTCGCAGAGTCGGGCGCATCGGAGGGCACCATGCTCGCTTTGGCGGGCCACATGAGCCGGGCCATGCTGGAACGCTACTCGCATATTCGTATGGCGGCGAAGCGCGAGGCGGTTGAATCGCTCTCAATCACCAAGCCCGCGGCGGCAAAGTCAGACGGGGTAGTGCAAGAATCGGTACAAGTCACTCAACCTGCCAAAATCAACTAGCCTGTAAGTGGTTGAAAAGATGGTGCGCCCGGAGAGATTCGAACTCCCGACCTACTGATTCGAAGTCAGCCACTCTATCCAACTGAGCTACGGGCGCACGCCACTATCGATTTTAGCAGGAATCTACCCCTCCGCCACCACCGGATTCACCAGCCGGCCGATGCCCTCCACCTGTACCGTCACTTCGTCTCCCGGCAGCAGCCAGCGCGGCGGCTGGCGCGCGAAACCCACGCCGGCCGGGGTCCCGGTGGAAATGATATCGCCCGGCTCGAGCGTCATCACGCTGGAAAGGAACGCGATCAGTTGCGGCACCCCGAAAATCAGGTTGCTGGTGTTGGAACTCTGCATCGTCTCCCCGTTGAGGGTGAGCGAAATGGCCAGCTTGTGCGGATCTTCGATCTTATCGGCGGTCACGACGACCGGGCCCATGGGCGCGAACGTGTCGAACGTTTTCCCCATGGTCCACTGGCTCGTCGCCCTCTGGAAATCGCGCGCGCTGACGTCGTTGACGATGGTGTATCCGAACACGTGCTCGCGCCAGCCGGCTTCCGGAATATGACGCCCGCCTTTGCCGATGACCACGGCGAACTCCGCCTCGTAATCCGGTTTGACCGAGTTCCTGGGCAGCACGATGGGGTGCAGATGCCCGGTCACGGTGTTGCCGAACTTGGCGAAAACGGTCGGCACCTCGG
>Ga0182021_10008661_pt1 | contig 12048 bp, 9 predicted proteins | sample 612E3MmetaG_FD_120493 | JGI IMG/M metagenome (GOLD analysis project Ga0182021, IMG submission 120493) | Permafrost microbial communities from Stordalen Mire, Sweden - 612E3M metaG (Illumina Assembly) | ecosystem: Environmental > Terrestrial > Soil > Wetlands > Permafrost | place: Sweden...
ACCGCCTGATGCGCCGAAAGATCCTCATCCAGCGGATTCGGAAAGAGGCGTATCCCTCATTACCCCGCTCATCTGGACCTGCACCGACCCGGATAATGACCCGCTGACTTTCGACATCTATTTCGGGACTACAGATCCTCCTCCGCTTATACAATCAGATGTGACGGCATCCACCTACCAACCGCCGACCCTTGATTACAATACAGCTTACTATTGGCAGATAGTGGCGAAAGATGACCATCAGCATACCCGCACAGGACCTCTATGGGCCTTTGCAACGATAAATTCGGGGAGCGGGATGGGCATTCCGTGCCCGGGACTGGACTCCCTGTCCTACGGCGGAATAGTGTATCATACAGACCAGATCGGTCCTCAATGCTGGCTGAAAGAGAATCTGAATATAGGGAATATGATCAACAGCAGCCAATCCCAGGCAAATAACAGTGTCATCGAAAAATACTGCTACCAGAACCTGGCCAGCAACTGCAATATATACGGGGGATTATATACATGGGATGAACTGATGAATTACAACACATACCCCGGAACGCAGGGTATCTGTCCACAGGGCTGGCATGTACCTACCGACGATGAATGGGCAAATATGGAGATTGAACTCGGAATGACCAGAGACGAGGCCTATCAGACAGGAATGAGAGGAACCGACCAGGGAACCCAGCTCAAACCGGGAGGGCAAGCAGGCTTCGAAGCGCTCCTGGGTGGCATCTATAACCTTGGGTTTTTCTCTGATCTTACGTATGAAGGTTATTTCGCGACTTCTTCCCTGCCTACCACCTCAGATATTTGGACAAGGCTTATCAACCTGAACAGTCCCAAAGTCGGCCGTTACCAGACCCTGAGACAGAATGCCTTATCCGTGAGATGTTTAAAAACCAACCGTTAAAAACTCAGCCTATGAAAATCAAGTCCGGTATCCTCATTGATGTAACGAAATGCAACTGCCTGTCGACGTTCATACTGTGCATGGTCTTTACAGCAAGCTGCCTCATGCTGGATTCATGCAAAAAGAAAAGCACGGAAGAACCCACCAACCAGGCTTATTCAAACATGAAGGACGACTCGACAAAGGCAATTGACGTTTCCATACCGCGCATCATGCTGTCAAAAACAAAATCCACCACAATCACCATCTTTCTTTCCGTCACCGACCAGAACGGAAATCCCTTCAGGGATTTCAACCGGTACAATTTTACAGTTAAGCAGGTATGTGATTCCACTACCGATACGACCCTGGTCGCATCCATCACCTTTACCAGGGCTGACATTGAAGGGTATGACATGGCCACTTCCATGGTCATGGATTATTCAGGGAGCATGGCCGGAAAAGCCACCAAAGATATGGCGAATGCCGCCAAACAATTTGTCAGGCTGAAAAAAGACCAGGATTACTGCGAAATAATAAAATTTGACGATGTGATCCAGGTCTGCCAGGCCTTTACCTCTGATACTGCTAAACTGATGACAGCCATCGACGGGAAGTATGGCGGAGGCGCAACTGCTTTTTATGATGCAACACTTAAAGGCATTACCGATGCCTCCGGGTTTACCACATCACAATATGGGATCCTTCCGGCAGTTGTCGCATTTACTGACGGACAGGATAACCGGTCAGTCTCTGATCTGTTATCCTGTATATCCGCTGCAAACAGTGACCAGATGCCGGTTTATACAATCGGGTTCAGACCTTCAGTAGATTCAGCGAGCCTGAAATTACTTGCTGGACAGACCGGGGGCAGGTATTATTTCACCCCGGATTCAGAACAGCTTTCTGAATTTTACAGCAAGATCAGCAGGCAGTTAAAAAATGAATACATGCTGAGCTGGCCATTCGACAACTCGACCTGCCATAAAGTCTGGGTTATTGTAACAGCAACCTATACCTGTGCCAATGGTACCTTCACAGCAAAGACCGAGAAATATCTCTTCCCGGTGAAAAAGTGAGCTCAGGCTGAAACTGCCCTGGATGAAGAATAGCAAGGCATTGGCCCATGCTCCGGGTTCTTCAGGATCATTTACTGCCCTGCTTCAGCTCAGGAAGTTTTAACTGCTGAATATCAAGCCCAGGCGGGATGCCCTGGGGGAAACGGGAGAATTTAATGAAGTCCTCGAGAGAATTCTTTTCGGGAAAGATCAGCTGGTTACGCCTGGTTGTTGCCTCGGTGACAGTAAAGACTGTACCCGATACAAGCGGAAGTATTCCCATCATCAGAAAAAATGTCGCATTTTCGGGCATTGCAATTGCCGCGATCACGCCGGGAATAATACCGATAATAGTCAATATCGCAAACACTCCCGCCTGGGTTTTATACATATACAGTTTGGCCGCGTGTACCGAAGAATCGGGAATTACATTCATCTGCCGGGTACCCAGGATAAACAGCTTATGATCCTGGAAAGAGACCAGCTCGCCCGAAACGATATCATCAGGGGCAAGATCTTTCTTTTGCTTCAATTCAACAACGATCCATCCACCGCGGATAAATTTTCCGGCATTGTATGCCGTAGGAAGGTATTTGTAAGCCAACCTGTCGGGCAGGCAACCTGCTAATGCAAACATTAACAGGATTAATGATATTTTCTTAATGTTTGGCATACCGGCTGTTCCAAAATGATTCTTCCATCCCGGGCTCCACCAGTTTAAAGTCTGGGGCCATCATCTTCAGGTAATACCTGGGGAAAGAGAACATGATAGCCATCTTCAGGTTGTTTTCTTCTTTTATCCAGTTCTCACGCATCCACTCAATGTAGTACCCCCTGGTGTACAGGAACAGCTCAAGGCCCTGCCCATTTCCGGGGAGATCGTAAACCAGCTCGTAACGGTCGCCGGGGAAGGTCACAAGATATTGAGAAGTGTCGGTCAGCCATCTTTTCGCCGTTTCATCTTCAACGCTGTCTCTCATGACCCTGGACGGCTTAATTCTTAAAGGCTGCACTTCCCGGTCAAGTTTAACAAGTGCGAGCTGGTCGATCCTCCACAGGCCTTTGGTCATCCTGAGCCTGATGTTCACTTCATCACCGGTCTCCGGCAAGGTGACCAGCTGGATATCGGCGGCTATAGGCCCCATCTCATCCAGTTCCCCGGCTTTTTCCCACTTTCCGTTTTTCTTCTGAACCAGGATTTCTATTCCGCCCAGCATATCCCATATCCTGGTCATATGACGTTGCATCGACTTGTTCCCGCTTTCAACCTCTGCAAGGTAATAAGGCATGTTGCTGCCGGCATGGGCCATCCCCTGGTAAAAAAGGAATGTGGTCATGAAGGTCTGCCTGGATCCGATGATCAGGCCTGATTTTCCGCGGGGAACATTGCTGAACCTGACCTCGACGATCTCCTTGCTGGCCAGGTCAGCGGGATCAGCCGTTGAAAAACGTTCCGACTGGTCCATCGCCAGCACTTTGGCAAGGCAGTCCCCCTCAGGGCCAATGCAGGAGGATGGCGGAATAATAACATGCGAACTGTAAAAGACCCCGGAAGGTGTGGCGAAGATCCTTTCATTCTCTTTGCGGGGAGCAACCAGGAGGTCTGCAAACTTTACAGCATGCGTTTCCAGGGCTTCATTAGTCATTTGAATCCTGTATTCCCGGCCCCTGGTCACCGTGCTGTGAAGCATATCGATATCAGATCTCTCAAAGGCCCTGGCAATGCTGGAGGAAAACCCTTCGGCCATGAGCCTCATTTTAGTCCCGTCCCAGGCATAGAACGTTGGACAGGAACCGAAACAGGCTTTCGGGTTGGTCAGGCAATAAATGGTCACGATCATTGCCGGGGCCATGACCAGTGTCTGCAATCCAATTTTACCACCCAGCCCTGTTGTCTTGTTTGATTCAAACAACGCGACGGTGGACAGGTCTATCGTAAATACCGTATCGGCACTGCCGGCAATGAGTTTGCGGTTATAATCATAATGACTGCCCCGTCCTTTTATACGGTTGCTGGAATCAAAACTATACCACCGTTCAAGAAAATAAAGGCTCCCGTCCTTCATGTGGGCTTTAAGATACTGGCTGGTATCTTGCTTATTCTGAACCGGAATTTTGTCCCGGCTTAACTCCCGCTTTATTCCAGGCATGCATTGAGCGCAAAGGAATATTATTAAACCGAAATTTACAAGGAGACAAGACCCGCGTTGTTTTCGCCTCATAACATAAGATTTAAACATTTAGCCCCGTGGATTATGTTCTATTGATCAAATGTAATTTCAAAAAGCCATGCAGTGAAATTGATAAACGCAAGGAAGACTAAAGGACTATTGAAAAATGCAAATGCAGGACGGAAATGTCAGATAATACCTGGCAGGATTGCAGAATTTAATTCCTGTGTAAGAAAAAAGTGGATATTTTGCAATTTCTGCAACAAAAGGATCAGGAATTTACAAAATTTGCAAATAGTATTTTCCGCAAAAAGGAACAGCCCGGTTAACCCTGTCGCCGGACAGGGCAACATACTCTTTTATACCTGGTTTACTCTCTTTAATTCAGAAAGAAATGGAGTGCTGCTTGTTTAAGGGAGTAAGTGCGCACCTCGACGATCTCGTATTTCCTGAATAAAGAATATTCAGGCATCGGCGGATGTTTCAGGATCAGCATAAAAAAGATTCCCAGGCCCGACAGCTTCTTTTTCATCTTTGATTGGAAAGGTTCTGCAAGATACGATAAAATAACGACAGGGCCCAGGGATTTCTGATTAAAAATGGTTTTAAAACCAAAGCAACATAAGCAAAAATTGGATCGAACGACCATTATATAAAGTGATAAAAAACGGAAAATTTCCCGGCGGAAATAAAAAATTTATATCCTTTTTGAAAATGTGGTATATATTTGGATGTTTTTATAGTAACTTTATCCGCATTATAAATAGCAGGGGAAGGTTCATTTTTTAATCGATGTAAATGTTTTATAACTCTTGCGAATTTGAAGCAGATGACATCCTTCCCTTGGGAAAATCAGTTTTGTCATGTAATTAATATGATTTAATTTAAATCCTGTCTTATGAAAAAATTTCTTACTCTTTTATTGGCAACCTTCACTTTCATCACTACGGCTTATGCCGTAAAGGTTGATGAAAACGCGGCAAAAATCGTCGGGAAGCAATTCATGGTCAACAAAGCCGTGGCTGGTCCGATCAAAAATGTGACCGACTTAAGCCTTTCCTACACTTCATATGCGGCTGCTTCGCCGCAGGCTCCGAATTCGGAACGTGTAGCTTACTATTATGTGTTCAATGTGAACGGAACGCAGGGTTTCGTGATCGTTTCAGCCGACAACATCGTTGAGCCGATCCTGGGCTATTCGAACCAGGGATCGTTCAACCCTGATAAAATTCCTCCCCATGTTGCTGCATGGCTCAAGGGATATGAGGACCAGATACAGTATGCCATCAGCCGGCATATGCAGGCCACTCCTGCGATCAAGGCGAAATGGGAGTTCTTCAGCAATACGAACCGCCCGCAACCACTCTTCCATGGTCCGCAGGGAGTAAATCCCCTGGTCCAGACCCAGTGGAACCAGTCACCATATTACAACGATCTGTGCCCATATGACAATGCGCACAGTGAATATACTGTTACAGGATGTGTCGCCACTGCAATGGCCCAGGTTCTGAGATACTGGAATTCCCCCGTCACCGGTTCGGGATTTCATTCTTACAATGACCCCAACTATGGAACCCAGTCAGCCAATTTTGGAAGCACGACTTACGACTGGGCAAACATGCCCCTGTCGGTCACCGGAACCAACACTGCAGTTGCAACCCTGATGTACCATTGCGGTGTAAGCGTGGATATGACTTATGGGGTGGCTGAGACAGGGGGCAGCAGCGCTTATGTTGTTTCGTCGCAGAGCCCTGTGACAAACTGCGCGGAATATGCCCTGAAAACCTACTTCGGCTATCCTTCCACCCTGCAGGGACTGGTGCGGTCCGATTATGATGACCAGACCTGGAAAGGAATGCTGAGAACTGACCTTGATGCCAGCAGGCCGATCATTTACGCGGGATTTGGCAGCGGCGGCGGCCATTGCTTTGTCTGCGACGGTTATGATGACAACGGGCTGTTCCATTTCAACTGGGGATGGCAGGGACAGTACGACGGGTATTTCGACCTGGATGCTTTGGACCCTGAAGGACAGGGTATCGGAGGCGGAACCGGCGGCTTCAACAGCGGACAACAGGCCATAGTCGGCATCCAGGGCAGCGGCGGCGGCGGCCAGGGATACAACCTGGAAATTTATGCAACCATGACCATTTCAGCTTCACCGATCATTTACGGTAGTGCATTTTCTGTAAGCAGCGATATTTTAAATGCAGGTACGGATACCTTCAACGGTGACTTATGTGCCGCCGTCTTCGATGCCAATTATGCCTTTATTGATTATGTGGAGGTTAAAACCGGCGAATCCCTGCCCCCGAACTATCATTATACCAACGGGCTGACGTTTTCGAACTCTGGATTGTTAACCATGCTTCCCGGGACCTATTATATTTTTATGTTTGGCCGGGCAACCGGCGGCGACTGGCAGATCGTGGCTGACGGGAACGGCTTTACGAATGGGGTCCAGGTTGATGTGATCAATCCGGACGCCATTGAAATGTATGCCCCGATGACAGTAACGCCGGGCACGACGCTGATCAACGGACAAACGGTTTCAGTGCATCTGGATGTTGCCAATAACGGATCGACGACTTTCAGCGGGACCTGGGATGTTTCCCTGTATGACCTGGACGGGTATGCAGTATTTACGATCCAACAGCTTACCGGATATACGCTTCCACCGGGATATCACTACACTAACGGGTTGACATTCACCAGCCAGAGTCTGAATGTCGACCCGGGTACCTACCTGATGGCATTGCAGTACCTGCCTGACGGAGGAAACTGGACCCTGACCGGCTCAACGAATTATGAAAATCCGATAGAGGTTATCGTCCAGGAAGCAGTATTGAATCCCGATCCATATGAACCCAATAACAGCGTGGCACAGGCATATACCCTGCCGGTCAGTTTCTCGGGAACTACGGCTTCAGTCAACACGCAAAATTCAAATTGCAGTACCGGGAATGATTATGATTTTTACAAGATCAACCTGGATCAGGGATATTCTTATACAATCCATGCAGAAGTTGACGATGCCAATTATAGCGGAGGCACAGGATCGTATACGCTTGATGCCATCTGGTCCTATTCAACGGATGGTAATACCTGGTCTGACGTCTATGACGATGTGGATCCGGATAATATCGTCATGATGAACGGCGGAACAATGTATTTCGAGGTTGCACCCAAATTCAGCGGCAATACGGGTACTTATATGCTTGTTCTGAACATTCAGAAGAACCCGTTCGGCGTAAGTCAGAATGGCAATACTCTTTTGAATATTTATCCCAACCCGGCAAAAGATCTCATTTATATAGAACCTGCATCCGGCTATGAATGGCCATCGAAAGTCACCCTCTTTTCAACACAGGGGAAGGAACTGATAACTGTTCTTCCGGGCCAGAAGCAGGATAAAATAAAGATGGATGTTGAGAATCTCCAGGATGGCTTGTATTTACTGCGGGTTTACACGAATGATGCGGTCCTGACCAGGCAGGTGGTCATAAGGAAGTAAAGACATTCCCGCATGAATCCCGGTATCCCTTACAATGGTATACCGGGGTTCATTATTTTACCGATGAACAATATACTTCCCGTAGTATTATCTTTTATCAGGAAGATAAACGGATGATCGGCAATGAAAAACTTTGCATCAGGCGAAGGAGGCATTGCGGTCAGTGGCATTATCACTGCTGTTGCGGCGGCGGCTTCAGTTCCCAGTTCATCAACGCTGACAAATGCCTGGTGTATAACTTTGCTGATGAAAAGGTCCCGTTTCCCGGTCATGCCTGAAAAATCTGCACCTCCGGACGAAAATGCAAGGGGCATACCCATCTTTGAAAGAGTATTGGATAAATAGATCCTGTATGATGCCTGAAATTTCGGCAGGGATATATTGACATATCCAGCCTGAAATGAACCGACGACATCCATATAATATTTATAATCAAAGGATTTCTCAAATTTTGTGATCCCGGCTTTTGAGTTCGGCAGGAAGATGATCATGGATGCTTTATTATCCCTGTAAGGTAATTCGAGCGCTTTGATATCCTTATCTTCATAGTAGTTAAACCTGCCATGCTGATTCATAAAAGGGACCCTGATCTCTCTCTCATCAAGGGGAAAGAAGTCCATTGGCGTTGTTTCCGCTTTTTTAAAAGGAGAGGCCCATTCACCATAAAAGTAGATGGCATTGACAAGCACAAGCCTGGTCAAAGAACCCAGATCGGCCGGCGTGAGCAGATCTTTTATTTTATCGTTCGTTTGTTTCTCCACCCACCCGTTGATCTCTTTCTGCGCCATCTCCCGGGCCCCGGCATCATTAAAATCCACATTCCGGATCTCTGCATTGTAATTTGCTTTGACAAGTTCAATGTAGGAATCCAGGAATCTGAAATCCTGCTGGGCCCATAGCCCGTTTGCAATATTCAGTTTTATCCTGCTCCCGGCCCCTCCGGCAAGTCCTTCCATCAGATTTTTAAAACCAGTATGGAATTTTTCACCTTTCGGGAAATTCATGGTCTGCCTCATCTGCAATGCCGTGCTGTCCCTGGCACCGGCATAAGTCATTGCAAGAGCCGTTGAGATACTGAAGGGCGAATAGAAAAGGTTTTTATCATTATCGCTTTTCAGCTCATTATATAGTTTAAAGGCAAACTTATTATTGCCTTCGACAATCCCCTGGGGATTTTTTGCGCTGATCAGCAAAGGGATCAGGCTTGTAAAGAAACATAAAAGCCGGGATTTCATAAGACGGATAAATGACATGATGAATAATACTGATGAAAACTGTAACGATATGGAAATTTTATATTTACAAAAGTAATCAATTGAATGAACACCGGTATGGAATGATCTCTCACCTTATAATAATGAATAATCCTGCTCCTCCCGGTCAGGATAATCCATTGTGGCTGTATCTTTGTATCAACCACTTTAAAATGACCATATTTTATGAGAGCCGTTCTTATATTCCTGCTCTTTTCCCTTGCATCAGCCGGCATATGTCAGAATTTATATGATGCTTCAGGAAAACAGCTTGCCCGGATTGACAATAATCAGGTTTATAACGATTCGGGAAAACAAATTGGCAGGATTGATGCGGAAGGGATTTATGACAGCAGCGGAAAGTCTATCGGCAGGGTGGACATGGATAAACTATACGACGGTAGCGGAAAGCTTATTGGCAGGGTTGACGGAAATAATCTGTATGACGGATCCGGAAGGCGGATTGCCAGACTGGATGGGAATAATCTTTACGATAGCACCGGCGGCCACATTATGAGGGCTGATGGCCTGAAAAGAAGTCAGATCATCATTTATTTTTATTTTTTCTTCTGAAGTTGACTGAAAATCAAGATTTTAATAGGAACCCAGGTATATATTTCGCAAGATCGTTGAATACATATACGGAAAATTAATATTTAATTTGCTTATTTTCTTTTTTTAATGTAAATTTACCAATCCATGTGATAATGAACCATTAAACCATCATAAGAAAGGAGAAAAAATGAAAAAAATTTTCGGATTTCTTGTTGTGATTTTCTGCCTGGTCAACACAACAAACCCCTTGAATGCTCAATGGGTACAAACCAGTACGCCCGCCCCCGGCCAGATTCAATGCATAACTATCGGCGGCAGCGATCTCTTTGAAGGCAACGGACAGGGGCAGGTATTTCATTCAACCGACGACGGCAACACCTGGACAGAAGTTACTAATAATCTGCATCCCCAGGCCGTAAACATTGGTTGTCTTGCCTTTGACGGCACCAATCTACTTGCGACTGACTCTGACGGTGGCGGCATTTTTCTTTCAACTAACAAAGGTACCAGCTGGACTGCCATCAAAAACGGCCTGACCGACCCCTGGATTGAGAATGTCATTATCAGCGGAACCACTTTCTACGCCGGCACTACCTATGGTGAGGTATTCGTTTCGACAAACTCTGGTGCAAACTGGTCAATGATCGGTTCTGCATTTTGCAACAGCAGAGTTATGTCGATTGTCATAAGCGGAAACTATCTCATTGCAAGCACTCAAAGCAACGGTGTCTTTCGATCGGTCATCGGAAACGGAAGCTGGACTGCCATCAATTCAGGCTTGCCCAGCGGGGCTCTTGTTACCAATCTTGCAGTTAGCGGGGGTAATCTCTTTGCAGCCGTTTACGGTAGTGGCGGAGGGGTGTTTCTTTCGACCGATAACGGCTCAACCTGGACTTTACCGAGTACCGCATTGACAAGCGACGGTGCCTATTCTCTTGCTATCTATTCCACCACGAAAGGATCAGGCGCCACGAATCTATTTGCCGGAACTATGGATAACAAAGGGGTCTTTCTTTCAACCGATAATGGTACCAGTTGGACGTCTGTTGGCCTGGCCATCCAGTTTAACGGTGCTGAAGAACTTATAATCGGCAACAACAAACTCTTTGCTCTTACCGTCGGTCAACAAATCTGGCGCCGTCCGTTATCGGAAATGATAAACTCAGTAAACGAAATTCCCGGGTTACCGGACGGGTTATTACTGAGACAGAATAATCCAAACCCGGTTACTTCAGTCACGACCATTTCCTGGCAACTACCGGAAAAAGCCCATGTCATTTTAAAAGTCTGTGATTTTATGGGCCGGGAGGTAAAAACTATCTTTGATACTGAGATGACGAAAGGGGAGCACTCAGTGAATTATAATGCTTCTGGATTACCGCCGGGGGTTTATTTTTATCAGCTCCAGGCCGGAAGTGTGGTTGAATCAAAGAGAATGATCATAATAAAATAATCCTGCTAAATGCCGATAGGGTAGGAACAAGCATTGGTAAAAGTAACGGAGATAATCAGGAAAAAGCCCACCTGATCTTTCAAGCGGGCTTTTTACTGTCTTAAAAGAATTTTATTTCTTTTCGACCTTTTCTTTCTTCAGGGGTGTTTTCTTCATCATATTGCCCTTTGGACCAAACTCGACTTCATAACCCTGGGTATCATTTTTCAGGTTCATTTTATAGGCTAATTCAACTGAAGGAGATTCCACAGTAGCGGTTTCCGAGATCGTGAAACCTTTAAAGCTTTTGTTGACCGCCTTCATCACTTTCTTAGGGATATCTGATTCCGTGATCTTTGTTTGTGTCTCCAGCCATCTTCCTGTAGAACTGAAACTGGCCGACTTTTCAGCTTCCTGGTCTTTGAAGCTGATCACATAGTTTTTTTTCTCCATTCCGTATTTGACCTCAGTTGGATTGGGGAACATTTTCGTAAAGGTTTGTTTTACCTGGGCCGGTACCTTATCCGGGGTGATCTCCTGGGAAAACCCTGTCAGGCTGATCAGCAAAACACCTGACAGGAATAACATGATCTGTTTCATAATTCGGATGATTTAAAAGGTTGAATATGAAAAAATTGATTCCGCAATCAAATGTACATAAAAGAATGCAGCACTCCAAATAACAGGCATAAAATAACCCAATGACATTTTTTTGCGGCCGTTCCGGATTCTGTTTAACTTTGGATGATATTGGAACATTTATCCCTGTTCAATTCATGACGACACATGCCGGAAGGCCAATCCTCCCAATGGATTTCCACATCGCAGGGACGACCGACTGAACAGACAAATTTCAATAAAATGGCAGTTGATATACAGCAAATCATTGACAACCTGTCGGGATTTTTTAACCTGGACCACAAAACCATTATTTCTGTTGGTGCCGGTGGCGGACAATTTATCGAATACGGACGCAGCGCAATCAGGGTATTTGCGATTGATAACGATGAAACGGCATTGGAGATGCTGAAAGATAAACTGGCCAAATCCGGGCTTACCCATAAATTTACCCTGGTTCACTCCGATTTTTATCTTACTCACCAAAAGGGAGATGTGGTCATCTTCGAATTATCCTTACATGAATTGAGTGATCCTGCCCTGGCGGTTCAACATGCTCTGACA
>Ga0182021_10008663_pt1 | contig 12047 bp, 9 predicted proteins | sample 612E3MmetaG_FD_120493 | JGI IMG/M metagenome (GOLD analysis project Ga0182021, IMG submission 120493) | Permafrost microbial communities from Stordalen Mire, Sweden - 612E3M metaG (Illumina Assembly) | ecosystem: Environmental > Terrestrial > Soil > Wetlands > Permafrost | place: Sweden...
CTTATTCTTAAAGAAACAATCGACTCTAAAAATGAAATAATTGCCGATATTTGTTTTCATGTTACACTTGATAGATTTTGTGATAAACAAGCGTATGATCAGAACAAAAATTATCTCGAAGATAAAATAAGCACATTAAAATTAGAAATATCTTATATCAATAAAAATAAAAATGCTTTTGAAATTGAAGAAAAATATAACCTTATTCAAGGTTATGAGTCTAATATTGCAAAACTCGATCAGAACGAATTAGAACGAGGTTATTATCGCGGATCAATTGAGCATGAAACCTTCTCACGATTCAACAATGATAAACAATTCGAAACGATTCGAAATCAATTCAATAAACTCGAAGATCTTACTAAAGAACAGCAGAATAAAATAACTCCCGATAAATCGAATGAGTTGAGCCGGTAAATGTTATGGCTTCGACAAATAAGACAAATGAACTCGATAGGCTCTTGCGATTCTCTTCTACAAAATCAAGATCGATAAAATTGATCATCGCTAAAGGTAAAAAACATTTTGCAAGTCATAATTCCGGTCCTGATTTGCGGTTGCATCAACAACGAGTCGTTGTAAAATCCTCAATTCGTAAAATAAAAATGGGTGAAGCCGGATCGCTTCATACAATATTTAAAAGTCATATCCGGTACATTGGCCGTGATGGAACCGGCATCGACGGCGAAAAGCCTGAGCTTTTTACCCGATCGGACGATACTGCTTTACCGGTTCAAAAGATTGAAAACGAACAACGTATATTCAAGTTCATTGTCTCTCCAGAAAAAGGATCGGAAATCAATCTAAAAGACTATACGCGGGACATCATGAACGATGCGGAAAAATCGCTCGGGAAAAAGCTCGATTGGACCGCAAGCTGCCACTACAACACCGATAATCCGCACATTCATATCGTTGTCCGCGGTGTTTCCGAGGGTAAACAGCTGTTTATCGATAAAGAGTTCATGTTCCAGCATTTTCGTGATATTGCAACCGATCGCGCGACTCGCGAGCTCGGTCATAGAAATTATTTCGATATCACCGAACAGAAATCAAAAGAGATTTTTTCCGAACGGTTCACTTCCCACGATCGACAGATCAAATCAATGATCGACCGAAACAATATCGTCATTCCATCGAGCGATTACCTTAAATCGCGATGTGAGCATCTCGAACGATTGGGGCTCGCTATTAGTTACGGCAAAAACCAATACAAAATTGCTGAAAATTTCGAACTTGTTCTCAAAGAAAACGGGTATAGAGACGACATCCAAAAACGGATGTTCCATGACATCCCGGAAAACAGAAAGCCTGTTTTTATTTACAAGGATTCAATGACGGTAAGCGGCAAGGTCGTCGCGAAAGAATTCGAAAATGAACAGATCGAAAAACCGTATGTATTTATCGAAACAAACGACAAGCTTTATTATCTCGCGGATTACGGCCTTTCAAAAGTTAAAATCGGACAGGATATTACTATCGAAAAAGGAAAGATTTCCAAGGATAAGGAAATTGAGAAAGGAATTGAAAAATGAAAAGAAAATTCGTCATTATCGTCGACTATTTTCTTATTGTCGCGGCGTTTTCAATATCGACCGAGCTTTTCGCGTATTTATGCAATTATTCACAGGCGCTTGGACCGAAAGATTTTATCGTGTTGTATCAACCGTTTCAGATTCTTGTATGGACATTTACGATCAATGCACCCGCAAATCAGTTTTTTATTTCTTATGCTGTTCTTATAACTCTTGTTACAATTATTCTCGTTGTAAGCATTACTCTTTACAACAAGTTTAAAGTTAAAACTTCGACTTTACACGGCTCATCAAGAATGGCAACCAACGCCGAATTAAAGAAAATAGGGCTTTTTTCACAAGGCGGCGTTATTCTCGGCCAATCGAACAAAGCAAGTTATAAAGAGACTTACGATCCCGGTCAAAATAAACTTATATACACCCTTACCCGGCCCGGCGATCTTATATTCAGCAACGATGAATATCATCTACTTTGCGTCGCCCCAACGGGAAGCGGTAAAGGAATTAGTTTCGTTATCCCATCCCTACTCTCTTGGACCGGCAGCGCGGTAATTTATGATATTAAAAAAGAGAATTTCGATATTACCGCCGGATGGAGAAAAACATTTTCTCATGTTTTCCGATTCGAACCGGCGGCTCCGTATTCCGCGCGATTTAATCCTCTTCTTGAAATCGATAAAGGTCCGAATGAAATCGGACAAGCTCAGAATGTAGCGACTATAATCTGCGATCCAAACGGAGACGGCAAATTCGATCATTGGCAAAAAACAGCTCAACAACTGCTCGTCGGCGTTATAATCCACATCCTCTACGCGGGAGAAAATAAAACACTTTCCGGACTTTATGAATTTCTTAATAACCCGAATCTTCCTATCCGGAAGTCTTTGGATCTCATGCTTGAAACAAAACATCTCGGGTATTCGACTCATCCGGTCGTAGCGCAAGTCGCTCGAAATTTGCTCAATAAATCGGACAACGAGCTTTCCGGAGTCATCTCGACCGCGTCGAGTTTTCTTTCTCTTTATCAAGACCCTTATATTCAACAAAACACAGCGACTTCCGATTTCACAATCAATCAATTAATGAATGCGGATAATCCCGTGTCGCTTTATATCGTCGTATCCCCGAAAGACACGGATCGAATGCGGCCGCTTACGCGTCTTATTCTTCAAATGATCGGAAAGAAACTCACTGAAAAAAATAAAAGTTTTAAACATCGCCTTTTATTCCTCATCGATGAATTTCCTACTCTCGGTAATCTCGAATTCTTTGAAACTCAATTGGCATTTTTTAGAAGCTATGGAATAAAATGCGCTCTTATTACTCAATCATACAGCCAGCTATATAAACATTATTCGAAAGACACATCGATCATCGATAATTGTCATTACAAGATAATACTCGGAGCAGATAACCCTACTGAGGCTAAAATGATTTCAGAGTTTCTCGGACAGGAAACGCTTATTAAAAAGAATTCAAGCATCAGCGGCAAATTGTCGGGGCTTCTTATGTCGAATAAATCCGTTTCGGAATCCGAAATGGGAAGATATTTAATGACTACCGATGAAATATTACATATGCCTTTTGAAGATATGATTTTTCTCTGTGGAGGCATGTATCCTTACTATGGCCGAAAAGTCATGTATTACGGCGATGATCGATTTATCGTTAGAGCAAATCTTCCAAAGCCTGAAAACAAACAAGACCAGGAAAAAGAATTCATAAAATCAGATCCTTCTGTTTGGTTCAAACAAAAGACAGCTCAAAAGGCTCATGTTGTTGAGGAACCGAAACCGGCGTCGGTTTCTCCAGGAAATAAAGAAGAAGTTAAGGTAACAGTTCCAGAGGATAAAGTAAGTTCAAATAATATAAAGAAAGCTGAAACATTCAATAAGTTGGAATTATAGAAAGGAATAAATAATGGCAGAAAAAAAATATTTTAGAGTTGCATCTAATCTCAATAAATCTCTTCATAAAAAACTTGAATATTTTTGCGGCAAGAATAATTATAGCGTCTCTAAAACAATTAATATGAGCCTTAAGATGTTGCTCGAAGAAGAATCTAAATGGGATGTTCTTTGGAAAAGGCTTGATAAATTAACGGCTTCATCAAATAAATTTTCTTTGAAAATTTATACCCTTGGCGAAGCATTTCTTTATTTCATGCAGTATTTTTTTGCTTTAACACCGGATATGGACGATGAAGAAAAAGATCAGGCGAATCAAAAAGGACATGTGAGGTATGAAAAATATATGAGGGCTCTTATATCACGGTTCCAAAAAGCAAAAGCTGGCAAAGGAGATATGCTCTCTGAAAAACTATGGAGCGATGAAGAACAGGTGTAAATTCTGCTCCGTTTGGAGAGAATAATATAGAAGTATTTAGTTATAAAGGAGTAAGCTATGGAAAAAACTATCGGAAACATGGTGAAGATCACGGGACTCTGGGAATCGAAAGATAAAAACGGAAACATCGTTTTAAGCGGAGGAAACAATAAAATTTCGAGGTTTATGGTTTTATACAATAATTTTAAAAAGGAAGATAAAGAGCCGGACTTTTATCTTTATCTTGCAGAGAATGCGATTACGGAGAAAAAAGATAACCCGGCATCAGCGGAAACAGATAAAGTAGAATTATAGATCATTGAGGGGGGTTCGTTACCCCACTCTATTATTATAAGTCAAGGAAATTAATTCTAATAAATAATAGAAAGAATGAGTTGAATTTACGCGCGATTGAAATAAAGAGCCACGAATTACACTATTTTAATTCGTGGCTTAGAAGATGAAAAAAAGCAAAATCGGAGGGAATGATCTCTGCTTAAATAGCCACAGGTTGATTTTAAGAAAAAAGGAAGGGAGTATTTTCGCCTCTACAACCTGTGGCTAAAATATAAAGAGAGTGTTACTAATAAAAGCACAAACCAAACTAATAGTTACAAAAAAATTGTTTTGAAGAGAGATGTTTAGATAGGAAAAACTACGGATGTTTCTCTTCTTTAGTTTATTCGTATTTTATTAGTTGAGGTATTTTCTTACTCTATTTTTTTTATATTAAACAGGTTTCTTGTTCCCCCGGTTTTGTTTTTATTTAATTGCATCTTTTTTGATACAATTATTTTAGGTCTCCCTGCATTGTGTTCTTTATTGTTCATGAAATCTACATCTTCTTGTGTATAATAAGTAGCCCCATCCTTTTTAAATCCACGATTGAATTTGTTTGCAAGCACCCGAATCGAGTTATAAGAAAAAGGAACAACTCTTCGGTCTTTTCCCGATCGCACCAGATCGTGCGCAGTGTAAATTCTATTCCCAAAAGCGTCGAATAACTTAAACGTGTCGTTTCTTCTCATAGGTTTATTATAACATATTTGATGCAATTAAACAATTAATTTTATATCCTATTTAATGTTGCAAAGTCTTTCCCTCCGATGCATCCTAAATGCCAAGCTCCCCTACCCTATTCTCCTTAACGAAAAATCCCCAAGTCCTATTTTTGTTTCACGTTCAGCGATATCTTTGCTATTTCTTACTTTGTCTTTTTTAAATATCCAGCCTCGGCAAAGCCTTCACAATTTTCATTGTCTCGAGGCTTACAGTAATCACTCGCTGGAATAACTCCAGCGGATACCGCGGATTCCCCATTGTTTCTATAGCCCATAGATTAGCGTCATTGATGATACCGCTATCCTTATGTGTTGTGACAGCCTGCCGTTCAATTACCCATTCAAGCGCGGGCTTACCGTTAACGACGTATTCGTAGGCTTCAATCGGGATGCCTGTCATCGTTATGTGCGCATTATAGATAACCTTTGTTTTGTCTTCGATATTTTTCCCATTCTCGGATTTCTTTCCAAACCTCATTTGCTCGACTCTGAAATCTTTATCCTTGAGTTTGTCCAAAGAAAATCCAGCTCCCTCGTAAACTACAGGATAACAAGGAACTGTTTCATAGTTGAGGTGGAGATCGGCCAGCTTGCGTCCTGCTTTTGAAAACACCCAAAAATCGGATGCGGTTTTTACGCAAGGGATTCGAGGCAGCTCTTTACTGAGATTGTCCGCGTATTTTTCACGGTATTCGGATGAATGGAGCAAACCATAAATGTAGTAAAAAAGATCTTCTTTCGTAATCGTTTCACCTGGATAAGCGGTTTGAAAATGAGCCAATCCGGCATCGCTGATACCGTCGTGCCGCAACGGTGTTCTTTCGGTTGTCGCTCCCTGTTGTTCGTTCGTTTCGTAAAACAAACTATCAGGACTTTGCGTTAGCATATCCTGATCGTAGAGATGAATTTTGGGGTCATAGAGGTAGAGGGGGAAACATTGACTTTTTGAAACCATTTCGAAGTCTGGAAGAGTATCGGCAATAAAAGCGCAAAAATCTTTAGTCGAACCACGGCCTGTTATACAAATAACTTTATTTTCCACGCCAGGAGTGGGGAATATTTTCGGCATTTGTAATACCATTTCATTGAATTGTCGATTAAAATACAACCATTGTTTAGTAAATGGACGATATAGGCCTTCCGTTAAACATTCATTTTCAAATAAAAATTGTTTTGATTTTATCAACTCATATTTAATACCTCTTGTCCAGCTAATTTTTTTGGAATCGTTTATTATAAAGCTATCAAGTTCTGGCCTCTGATCTTCAGATAAACTTTGACATGCAAATTGATATCGAATTACTTCAATATTATAGAACTCAATCATCCGACGCATATTTTCTATTAAACCCTTTTGAGAAAAATTGTAACACCAGGCATCTCGGTTGGTTTTTACACCTCCCGAAAAACTGTTGAAAATGACTGTGTCGGTTTCATTTTTCTTATCTCCTATAAAAATAAATTCCCTGAAGCTATCATCTCTCTGTCTTATCCAGTCACCATGAATATCGGGTGTTATTGTTGTCCAGGCGTTAGAATCGCGGATTCCCGCAATGCTTTTAAACTCTTTGATCCGTTCCAGCTTCTCTGCTTGGCTCAGGTAATCGCCTATGTCGTGCCACAAAATCTGACCATGCTGTTGTGAATCAGGATTTTTCACGAACAACGTGATTGCGATTGGCGCTCGGCTTCCACTTCCAAAAATTTTACCTCCTTCTTTTCGAGATAGTTCACCGGAAGTCCTTTGATTTCCCCTCAGATGGAACACGTATAGACTGGCAAATTCATCAGCAAGGCATTTTCGGAGACCATCAGCAGAATTAGACTCCAGAAAACCTGCATTGGTAACAAATCCAATAATTCCACTATTACCGATGCGATCACTCGCCCAGCGGATCGCGCGGATATAGGAATCGTACAGACTATTGACGAGTGTCGCTTTTGATCGGGCGGCATAAGTATTTCGTATCTTTTCATCGAGTATCGGATAGGCGACATTCTGGTTGTTGTCATTTGCGCTGCCTTGCCCTGCCGAGTAAGGAGGATTGCCGATTATGACTTTAATCGCCTGCTTCCTCTGTTTTTTCCGGCGATCGCTATTCGCCACCATGATGTCACTTATCATGTCGTCTTTTTCATGCATCTGGAAAGTATCCGTAAGGCATATCCCGTCAAAGGGTTTATATTCTCCGCCGACAATGCTGTGATAAACCGATTCAATATTGATGGCGGCGATATAATAAGCAAGAAGGACGATCTCGTTGGCATGGATTTGCCCTGCGTATTTTCTCGGAAGGTCCTTGGGATTTATCAGTCCGCTTTGCAAAAGACGCGTGATGAAGGTTCCGGTCCCGGTAAAAGGGTCAAGGATGTGAACATTATCGCTCCCCAACGTTTGGCCGAATTCTTTAATCAACAGATCGTTGACGCTGTGGATGATGAAGTCGACAACTTCCATCGGCGTGTAGACGATTCCCAAACGTTCGGTCATTTTGGGAAAAGCATTGCGGAAAAACTTGTCATAAAGTTCGAGTACGATTTTCTGTCTACCGGCCGCGTTATCAATGCCGTCAGCTCGCATTCTAACGCTGTCATAAAAACCTTTCAGCGTGTCGGCTTCTTTTTCGAGACTGTGCTCCTGGAGAACGTCGAGAACACCCTGCATAGCGACGGAAATCGGGTTGTTCTGCGCAAAGCTGTATTTACTGAATAGAGAATCAAAAACAGGTTTGGTGATAAGATGTTGGGCAAGCATTTCTATCACTTCACCATCCGTGATGCTATCGTTAAGATCATCGCGTAATTCATTAACAAAAGCCGCAAAGGCTTTACGCTCTTTTGTATTCTCTTTGTTCTCAATAATAGTAGTTATGCGCGTGATATGAGTCATAGCAATTTTGGCGATATCGTTAGCCCAGTCTTCCCAATGATGCCGGTTCCCGCATTTTTGCACGACCTTTGCATAGATGGCTCTTTCGATTTCACCGATCTCAAATTGCAGCTCTTCGATTTGCGGCTCGAAAGGCGGCTTCACATACTTCCCTATTGTAAAATTGCCTTTACCGGCATCCTTGTTTTTGGATTCTTCAGGTTTAGTTTGTTTCTTTTCTATTTTATCAGTGACAGCAATGACTTCCATCTTGCTGATGTCTTTGCCGATTAAATCGAGTTTGTTCACCATTGCATCGAATCGGTCATCATGGGATCGAAGCGCCTGCAAAACCTGCCAGACCACAGCATAGGTTTTATTGTCGTTTAAGGCTGAATGAGCCTCAACGCCCAAAGGGATGACTACAGGCAGGATGACATAGCCGCGTTTTTTACCGGGTGAGTTGCGCATGACCCGGCCGACGGATTGAACCACGTCGACTTGCGAATTACGGGGCGTGAGAAACAACACGGCATCGAGGGCTGGAACGTCAACGCCTTCCGAAAGACATCGGACATTACTGAGGATTCGGCAGGTATTTTCCGGCGTTTCAGCCTTAAGCCAGTCAAGCTTTTCTTCTTTTTGGCTGGCGTTCATGGTGCCGTCCACATGTTCGGCTTCACAAATTAAATGTGAGATAGAGTCATTGTCTTCCTGTTCCTGATATGCCTCGACAACGGATTGAAACATCCCGGCAATATGTTTTGAACTGACTTTATGGGTTTTAGCGTTTTTCTGAATTTCAATAACCTGACAAAAAGCCACTGCGCGGCGCATCGGTTCCTTATCGTTATTAATTTCTTCCTGACTGCCTTGTTTCGCCAAAGCCTTCCAGCATCCGACAATTTTGGCAGCATCGTCAACTTTAAGCTGGTTATCCTCGGTGGATAAAAGTTTTTGAAGTCTTCGGCTCACATGAGCCTCATCGATGGCCAACACAATTACTTTATAATCCACGAGCAAACCGCGTTTGACAGCTTCGGAAAAAGTAACAACGTGGAATTCCTTTCCGTATAAAGCTTCGTCGTCCATCGAGCACAAGGTCACATTATCTTTTTCCGCGCTTGCTTTGGCGTAATCTCCGTATATACGGGGTGTGGCGGTCATGTAGAGCCGTTTTTTCGATTGAATAAATTTCGCATCATGAACTTTGACAAAGGCGCTCTCGTCTTCAGTGTCAAATGTTGCTCCCGTCGTTCTGTGGGCTTCATCACAAATAATAAGGTCAAACTCGGGCAGTTTGTATTTATTTTGTGCTGTGCTCAAAACATCGATGGAATGATACGTAGAAAAAACGACGCTCATATGTCGGTCATCGTGTCGTTTCCGCATTTCTTCCGCCAACCGAAACGCATCGGTAGTGGCAGGATAACGCAATTCATGTGTGAAAATTTGAACTATATCATCGTCTTTCTTACGTTTATTGCCGACATCACTGTCGGAACATACTGCAAAGCTATGAAGAGGAATCTCGCTTTCCTGGGTCCATTCTGTGAGAGTCTGCGATAATAACGCAAGACTCGGAACAAGAAACAATATTCGTCTTCCGGATCCTGCTATTCGCTCGGCAATCTTCAGGCTGGTGAGAGTTTTTCCAGTGCCACACGCCATAATGAGTTTTCCACGATCAGCAAATTTAAAGCCCTGTTCCACAGAGTTAACAGCAGTTACTTGATGAGCCATAAGAGTTTTTTTCGGTTTTAGTTTTATTCCCTTATTAGGTTCGTATTTACTCCAATCAATCTGACTGTTTTCGAGATCGTGCAGGTCAATTTTACTGACAGGAGGCTGTTGATTCTGGAGAGCATCCTCGGCATGTTCACTCCAATTATTTGTTGTAGTGATAATAATACGATGGGTGAATGTTTTTTTACCGGATGCCGTGAAAAAACTGTCTATATCGCTTTTCTGCACTTTATAATTTTCAGCGTAACACTTGCACTGGATAGCATGAAACTCCCCTGTTCCTTGTGTTTGCGCTACTAAATCAATTCCTGTATCTCTGGCATCCAAACCATTTTCAATTGCCCAGTCGGAATACATCCACACCTTACTATAGAGATCTTTATAAGTCGCTTCATTTCTGAGATACGTACAGATTAGTTCCTCAAAGTAATTGCCCTTCTCACGTTCAGTAACAGCGGCGTTTCGAAAACTTGTAAGAATCTTTTGAAGCGATGTCATGGACGCATCTTAAATGAGGATATCGTTTATTACAATATAAATTAAAGGTGTATAAAAATAAAATTGCCGTTTTATCGAATAGTAGATTAATAAAGTATTCGATTCACCACTTCTTTTAAAGGGAAAAGCCTTTCCCCTCGATGCAGCCGGATTACCGGCTTCCCCTACCCTATTCTCTTGGGGAATTTTCCCCAAACCCCTGTCTTTGTTTCATGTTTTTTTTACTACCTCACACTTTGGGATATGAGTGCTCCGTTCCGGGAATTTGGTCTACGAGTCATTTGATCAAAATTCACGCCAGCGGTTCTTAAAGAACCTGTAGCTGTCATGAATTTTGACATGCCTCGCTTAACGCCCAAACACCCTACACGAAGCGGTGCAACATATTTCCCTCCGGCGTTGAAGATAATCGCCAACGCCGGGGGGAAATATGTTTTGAAGGGCGGGGGCTTCGAAAACCGAACGAAGAACGAAAAAAACTGATCTTTGACAGAATGGGCTTTGAGTACCGGGATGATGAAACCTTAGATGGAAAGTAATTGTTGCGAGCCAACCTTAAAGCCTTACATCGGGAATAACCGCGGGGAAAGCCTTGCGGAAAAATATATTTATATGGAGGAACATTTTATGAACAATCTCAATTCAATTCTTATCGAGGGAAATCTTGTAAAAGATCCGGAGCTTAGCCAGACACTACAAGGAACAACATTTTGTAAATTCACGGTTGCAACAAATTATTCGTACAAATCCAGTGAAGAATATTCAAAAGAAGTTTCTTTTTTCAGTGTTGTGACCTGGGCAAAACTTGCCGAAATATGCGCGGAATATCTTAAAAAAGGCCGGGGCGTTCGAATCGTCGGAAGATTAAAACAAAACAGATGGACAGATGAAGACGGAAAAACCAAGTCATCAATCGACATTATAGCCGAACATGTGGATTTTAAACCCGTTAATAAGGACAAAACAGAAGAACCCGCGGAATCTACAGAAGTAGAGAAAATACCACAAGAAAACGAAATCACATTCTAATCGACTAATCAAAAAAAATAGCCTGTAGAACTCAATCGGTCAGAGAGAGCTACAGGCTAACTACACGATACTAACCTAATAATAGCAGAGGTTAGTAAATAATTCAAGCTTTATAAGGAGATAAAAATGTTTGATCAAGCAGTTAAAGAATTAGCTCAGAATTATTCGGTAACCGAGCTTCGGGAAGCGCTCCTTTCTCTCGTTAAGGTAAAAGGTCAGCACATAACCAAAGCAATCGATATAAAATCCATTCTCACACCATACGCCGCGGAAGAACAAGAATACTTTTTGCTCATCACTTTGAACAGTAGTCATGAAGTAATAAAAATCCATGAGGTGACGAAAGGACTTTTAAATAGAACCTTAGTTCATCCGAGAGAAATATTCAGAAGGGCACTTCTTGATAACGCGGCTTCAATTATTGTAGCTCACAATCATCCATCAGGTTCGGTTGACCCTTCTCCGGAAGATAAAGAGATAACAACTCTAATAAATGAGTCAGCCAGGCTTATGGGAATAACTTTACTCGATCACGTTATTATCGGAGCTGATAATTATTACAGCTTCCGGGAAGACGATAGTTTATAAACCACATCAAAAGGGGGCTTTTGCCCCCTTCTTAAATCCAATTAATTACCGCATATAAGCGAAAAGAAAGGAATTACTCATGAAAGGAAATTTTGAAAATCTCGTTAATCTTGCCCGGGAAATCGAACGCCAGGATAAAGAAAAAGAGGCGCTTCAGACTATTGTGTGGGAATCGGCATAAGATCAAGACCGCCAAAATGAAATAAAATCGCATTTTTAAAGCGGTTACGATTTCGAAAACCACACGCGATGTTCTTGATTCTTTGAATTCGATTGTTTTTCGCTTCAAGCTTACAGTTGTTTACCTTTAGCCGGATGGCGTTCATAATTCCCCAGAAATAATGACGAACCATTTTACCAACAGCAATCATTGGGGCAAGCCGACAGTGGCTGATC
>Ga0182021_10008664_pt1 | contig 12046 bp, 10 predicted proteins | sample 612E3MmetaG_FD_120493 | JGI IMG/M metagenome (GOLD analysis project Ga0182021, IMG submission 120493) | Permafrost microbial communities from Stordalen Mire, Sweden - 612E3M metaG (Illumina Assembly) | ecosystem: Environmental > Terrestrial > Soil > Wetlands > Permafrost | place: Sweden...
GCCGTTATTACGGTGCCGGCATATTTTGATGACAGCCAGCGTCAGGCGACCAAGCAGGCCGGTGAAATCGCGGGACTTGAGATCCTTCGTATTATCAATGAGCCGACGGCTGCAGCGCTTGCCTATGGTTTAGATAAGAAAAATGCCCACACGATCGCAGTCTACGATTTAGGCGGCGGTACGTTTGATATCTCCGTTCTTGAACTCGGTGAGGGCGTCTATGAGGTGAAGTCAACAAACGGGGATACGCATTTGGGCGGCGACGATTTTGATAAAAAGATTCTTGATTATCTTGCCGACGAATTTAAAAAAGAGCACGGTGTTGATCTCCGGAAAGACCCTCAGGCGCTTCAGCGCCTTCGGGATGCGGCTGAAAAGGCGAAAATCGAACTTTCAAGCTCGATGGAAGCGGAAATTAACCTTCCGTTTATTACCCAGGGTAAAGAAGGCCCGGTCCATCTCGTGACCAAAATTACGCGGGCAAAGCTCGAATCGCTCGTCGGTGACTTGGTTGAGAAAACCATCGAACCGGTTAAAAAATGTCTTGCCGATGCTAAATTATCGGTCAAAGATATTGATGAAATCGTCATGGTTGGAGGAATGACCAGGATGCCGAAAGTTGTCGAAACGGTGAAGAAGTTTTTCGGCAAAGATCCGAATCAATCGGTTAATCCTGACGAAGTGGTTGCGGTTGGTGCAGCAGTACAGGGTGGCGTGCTTTCCGGTGATGTGAAAGACATCGTCCTTCTTGACGTGACGCCATTAACCCTTGGGGTTGAGACATATGGAGCCGTATCGACGCCATTAATTACGCGAAATACGACGATTCCGACCAGTAAAACGGAAATATTTTCAACGGCTGCCGACAGCCAGACGTCGGTTGAAATCAATGTGCTCCAGGGTGAGCGTGCAATGGCCGCAGATAATAAATCGCTCGGGCGGTTTGTGCTCTCCGGTACTCCGCCGGCGCCCCGTGGCGTGCCGCAGATCGAAGTCATGTTTGATATCGACGCGTCAGGAATCTTAAGCGTGTCGGCGAAGGACAAAGCGACCGGCAAAGTCGCTAATATCAAAATAACGGGCTCGACCGGACTTTCCAAAGATGAGATCGAGAAGATGAAGAAAGAGGCAGAGGCGCATGCCGCTGAGGATACGGAAAAGAAAGAGAAGGTCGAGTCGAAGAATAAAGCGGAAAACATGATGTACGTCGCCGATAAGACGCTCAAAGACATGGGCGATAAGGTGAAGCCGGAGGATAAGACAGTCGTTGAAGAGAAGAAAAAAGCGCTCAAAGATATTCTTGAGACGGGTTCCAAAGACGATCTTGAAGCCAAAACCAACGATCTTTCGGAAACGCTTCAGAAAATCGGAGCAGCTGCGTATCAGCAGGCCAGCGAAGCTGGTCAGGCGCAGGCCGCCGCAGGTGGAGCCGGCACAGCCGGTACACCGCCCGGTGACGATACCAAAAAAGACGACAAGAAGGATGATAAGAAGGTTGAAGAAGGGGAAGTCGTTAGCTAATAAGAGATTGGTAAATCAAGTTCGTTATTTTAAGCCCAGACGTTCGTCTGGGCTTTGGCAATATTACAACTATGAATGAAGTTCGTGTAGCAGAAGTTCCAGCTGCAGAAAGACATCTTGATATGCCGATTGAGGTGTATTTAATGAATGCTGCGACGAACGACGAACGAATAGTTATGGAAAATACATTCGCCTTCTGGCAGCCATTTAAGAATCCTTACACGGATGAGATAAAGGATTCAGGATCAACAGTAGGATTGGAGAGTAGGGCCGGAGGTATGTGCGTGCATCTAATGGATGGGTATTTCGTTACCCCGAAACACGTGAGTGACGCGTATTCTTTATCGGATGACTCTGAAGTAGAATTCAGAGATAGGATTCCAGATGTGATTTTTGATATTTATGGAACCAAACGGAATATCCAACCAGATTTAATATTTTCTAATCCTCGATATGCATTGAGAACATTCGATGATTTCGTGATTTTTAGGGTTGATCCTATTAAATATCCGTGGATACAACAATTACCACGATACCCTATTATTTCGAATCACAAAGTTGCTGTGGGTCGTTCAATTTGCGTGGGAGTACCTGATCTTATATTTCCGTTGGGGTTTGATGAGAAAGGTGATCCATTAGTTGTTGATAACGTGGGACGTCAACTGACGGTTCGTTTGAAGGAAAACGACGTACCAATTTGGAAAAGAAAAGTTTCTATTGAAGAAGCACGTCTCCATGCTCGAGCAGGAGAGGAGTATCCCTCTTGGTTTTTTGGTGTGCCAATGACAAGAGAAGCAAAAGGATATACAAAAGGACCCTTCATTAATAATGAGATGTTTATTAGTAAAGGATATAGCGGGGGACCTTTAATTCATAATGGTGTATTGCTTGGGATGGTTGTCGAACCTGATGTTGAATTTGGGAGCGGTGGGGGAGGATATGCGGTTGATATTAAATTAGTGTTTAAGACGTTGCGCGGATTGATGTAGTATATTAATGTATTATGGCAACGAAGAGAGATTTTTACGAGGTATTAGGAGTCAGTAAATCTGCGTCCGCCGATGAGATCAAGAAGGCGTACCGGAAGCTGGCTTTAGAGTGGCATCCCGACCGGAATAAAGCCGCAAACGCACACGAAAAATTCAAGGAAATAAACGAAGCCTACGAAGTGTTATCCGATCCCAAAAAGAAACAGACATTTGATCAGTTTGGCGCGAGCGCATTTGAACCCGGGATGGGCGGAGCGGGCGCGACAGCGGGTCAGGGACCGTTTGGCGGCGGAGGATTTCAGCAAGGGCCGTTTACGTATTATTACCAAACCAATGGCGGGGCCCAGCAGGGCAATCCGTTTGCAGGAGGCGGCGCCGAGGGATTTGATTTTTCCGATCCGTTTGATATTTTCGAACAATTTTTCGGCGGCGGGTTCGGCAGAGCCCAGACATCCCGCCGAGCGCATCCGGCATATGAAATCACCATTGATTTTATGGACGCCGTGAAGGGCGTTTCCAAAGAAGTTCACCTCCCAAAGGGCGCTGCAGGTGAGGGAAGCGTCAAAAAAACCATAAAAATTCCGGCAGGAGTCGACACGGGCTCGCGAATCCGGTTTGATGATTTTGATATTGTTGTTGAAGTCCGGCCGAGCCAGCAGTATCACCGCGAGGGCAATGACCTTGTCATCGAACAGGCCATCACGTTCACGCAGGCGGCCCTGGGCGCCGTCGTTGACGTGCCGACTATTGACGGAACAGTGAAAATCCGCATCCAGCCCGGGACTCAGCCGGGCACATTAATCAGACTTCACGGTAAAGGCGTCCCATCGGTCCGCGGCGCAGACCGCGGCGACGAATACGTCAAAATCCAGCTTCAAATCCCGACGCACCTCAACCACAGGCAAAAAGAGCTATTGGAAGAGCTTGAGAAGGTATCTTAGGTGTTAGGATTGTATATCTATGACTTCTGAAGATTTATTAGTAGAGGCACTTCCCCTTTATAGAATTTTACAATCTACAGAAATAGCTGAGCGGTACTTAACGCCAACATTTGCAACACTGCATGAAATGGCGAATGAGGCCTCTTTTCGGAATCGGGAGTATGGATGCCAAGTCAGTAGGATTAGACCACCACAAGAGGATACTTCATTCCTTTCGACGTATACTATCGGTGATACCCGTACTGTTTTTGAACCTGAACGTAAGCCTGAATCTGTTGACGGCGTGTTTTTTCATACCCATTTCCGACATAATCCTAGTTTGATTGATTCCTTAAAAGGTAAAAAAATGAGATCTTGGTATATGTTACCGAGTGATCTTGGTGTGCCGAGATCAATGAAAGCTCTCGAAATTTCCTGTGATATGTATGCACAAAAAGGATCAAAACAATTAGGCGGGTATTTTAATATTGTCACACCATTTCACTGGGCACTGCATATTTGGCAGGAGCATCAGAGTGGAATTTCAGTACCGGATTCGCAGTGGGAAATTGTTGAGGGTACGCAAAAAGGCAGGATATTTACCTGGCAGGAATTACTCAGGGATACGAAGTCTAAACCGGATAATGTGATGGTTTGGAAGCATAATTGGCCCGGAGGGGTGCAAAATTATTTTTTAGTTAGAAGTTTTTTGTTAGCAGATCAACTGGAGAGAGAAATCGGATCAGTTAAGGGACTATGTTATGGTGATGGAGTAGTTGTCCTTATGGATCGATTGGGGCTTCAGCATATTCCACACGCACGAAACTTAAGTGAAATTACAAAACTGTCCTGACGGCATTAAATTGTCAAAAGCCAGCTTCAAATTCCGACACACCTCAATCACAGGCAAAAAGAATTACTTGAAGAATTAGAGGTCTAAAACCCTGCCAATTCCAAGCTCGATGAGGGAGAGTGAATTAAGAAGAGTAGAAACGAATGTCGGATCATAAGAATTGAACGACGGGTCTGCATAGTATTTACGGCTTAATGCGTATACCTCTTCGATATTTACCACTGATTGCATCAATGAAGTATCAATTGTGCTATATCGGTGTTGGGCTAGTTCGCGATAGTACCGAAATTGTTGAGATACCCAATCGACGAGTATTTTCCTTTGTTCTTCAAAAGTTGCATGTACATGGTCTACAAAACTGCTCTGGTATTTTTGTTGTGCTTCAGATTCCCAATGACCCATTTCCCTTATCATGTCTCGTTCTTCTTGCCTGAAAACATCATTTAGTAGATTCGAGACCATAAAACTATAGTTCGGGTTATCAAGATAGCGGATGAGTTTGTTCGTGCTAATACCATGAAAAGTGAATGGAGCCACGGTGATATCATGTGTTGCGAATATCGGGACGGTATAGTGAATATGGGGAATAGGGCGTTGTTCCTCTGCTAACTGCATCAGGCGCATGGCTACAATTCCCGACGTAAAAAACTTATCACGACCTTCATCAATTGGAAACGTATATTTGAGTGCAAATTCTTTTTTACCGTCGTTAGTGATTAAAAATATTGTGTACACTTTGCTTTCCATCCCTCCCAATGTATTGTTCCCCTGAATAACGTGTCCGTCGTATATTTGAGAGAGTATTCCTGGATTGTTGGCTAAGAGATGTACGCCTTCCGGTGAAGCGATAAACGTAGCAGGAACCAAACCTGCAAGTGTTTGTTCATTGTGTTCTAACGAGGCGATTACAGTGTTTCCCATGAAATCATGAGAAACCATAACGCCGGGTAGTTCGGTGGGTTGCAGCCTGGTATCCAGGTATCGCTGTATAGCGTCTAGTGGTGGTTTATCAAATCTGGTTATATATTTAAGGCGTTCTGGCGGTCTATCCATAGATGGCGGCGATTGTATCAAACTGTGTATTATTTATCCATAATTTTGCATCGGGGATTGCAAACCAATGGGCAGAGTGACGCATACGAAATTCCCTTCGGGCATATTAAGTTGATTATCCCCAATATCGAAAAGGCAAGAGATGTACTATTGGGAGGGGAATTTAAAGAAGTAGCAGATAAACTAACGGTACTGTCTAAATTAGTTGAAGATGATATCGTTTCTAACGATGGAGCGTTGGCAGAGCGGTAATGTCGGAGTTCTCGAGACTCTAGGAGGCTAAAATACATCATAATTAAGTGTGTTAGTAAGTGTTTCGTAGGTTCAAATCCTACACCCTCCGCCAGGACGGACAAAATATAAAACGAGTTATCTGGCAATCCAGAGCATACGAAAAACACATTCGAACTAAAGAATATGTTTAGCTTGAGAGGAGGCGGGATTTGAATCTAACTATTTATGATGTCAGAAGAAATATTATTTCTCGATTTAATTAAGGGTCAATAATTGGTAAACCCAACTTTTGGATTTTGACACATATCGAAATTAGAAAAGCTTGCTACTCCAATTCCAGAACCACTACCGGTAGCAGTAAGCCGTAAATTACTCAACGCACTTTGGATGTTTGTAAATTCGGAAACAAGATGATAATCCACCTCATTGTGCAATTTGTATGAAAGTTTCACATCAGTGCCAATTTTCAGAATTTTGAATCTTAAAGGAACATTTGTTGGAGTTTTGATATTGGAAATCCCAGTATCGTTTGATTTTCCATTCGAAATATTATAAGCTCTTACTCCACCTAAGTTGTCTCTAAGCAATACAACCCCATTTTTCAGATCTTTATCCCTTAGTACAATTGTTCCAATCATTTGATCGGAAGAACTGTCTGTTTCTACGGGTAATACGTCAATCTCAATTGATATGTTTTCAGTATTTAAATTCGTCATCTCTACTGCACGACCACGCCAACTTTTCTGTAAACCCACTTTTTCAATCAACTGTGAATTTGATACATTAAAATTGTCGCGGGAATCTAAACTAGTCGGACTTGCTACGATATTCCAATTCTGTGAATTAAGTGTAATACCGGGGAAAGTGTCCTGTAATTCAGTCGAACAAGGTGCAATCACCGGACTACTTATTGGCGATGGAACGACAGGAGTTGGTGTTGGTTGAACTAAGGAGATTTGTTGTTTCAGTTGCATATTTTGATACGCAAAGAATCCCGCAGCTCCGAGAACAAGGAGCAGAATAATAATTATACATACCATTAATAGCGGGTTATTTGATTTTACAGGCATTGGCGTAACCGGTTGTATTGGAAATGGCTGTGAAGGAGTCGGAGGTATCGGCGTTTGAGGAGGAATAATAGGTTCCATAAATTTATCATAGCATGATTAAATTTATTAAACGATAAGATTTACGCTACAATTCAATTGTCCTTGAGGTAAGATAGTGGTTTTGAAATAGGTTATAACACTGTAAATAGTTCTCCGCACAAATTTTTTTGTTCACCCGTATATCTGTGATATTATATGTGTGTTTACTAACACACTTAACATAACAAGCCCTTTCGTGGGGCTTTTTATGTGGCCGGCCGAGGAGATTGACGGGTGATGTGTAAGTGAGTATAATACGGCTAAGATTTGTTCTCGATGAGGTGGGATGTTCCCACCTTTTTTATTAAAAAGTTAATTTTAGTATCCTGTTTTTTAGGAAAAACAGGATGAAGAGACCACTAGTCTATTTTGTTAGGAAACAAAATAGACTGTGGATACTAACATGCCGGCAACAGTACGAAGCGAATTTTCATTAGCACTTAACCAGGTCGCAACCGAACGGGGAATTGATCCCGCGATCGTGTTGGATACGATCAAAGCCGCAATTTTGGCCGCCTACCGCAAAGATTACGGTGAGAACGAACTTGAAACGTTGACGGTGGACCTCAATGCCGATAACGGTGAAGCAAAGATTTTCAGAGACGGAAAAGATATCACTCCTCCGGGATTCGGCCGGATTGCCGCTCAGACCGCAAAACAGGTCATATTACAGCGTATCCGCGAAGCCGAAAAACAGGCAGTTTTGGCTGATTATCAGACCAAAGTTGGCACGATTGCACCCGGTATGGTACTCCGGTTTGACGGCCCGAATATCATTGTCGATATCGGCAGAACCCAGGCCGTTATGCCGCCTCAGGAGCAAAGTCAAGGCGAGCGTTATCACCTTAACCAACGGCTTACGTTTTACATTGAGGGAATCAGGGAAACTGCACGAGGCAACGAAATCATCGTTTCCCGCGCGCACAAGGGGTTGGTCGAAGGACTTTTCCGGCGCGAGGTTCCTGAAGTTGCACAGGGTTCAGTTGAACTCAGGGTGGTCGCACGGGAAGCCGGTGGTCGCACCAAAGTGGCCGTATTCTCGACGCAATCAGGGGTTGATCCGGTCGGAAGCTGTGTCGGACAAAAAGGCGTCCGCGTGCAGGGAGTAATCGGCGAACTGGGTGGTAGTGAAAAAGTCGACATCATTCAATGGAGCGAAGACGCCAAACAATTTATCACTGCGGCTTTGGCGCCAGCCAAAGACATTGAAGTAAGTCTTGATGAAAAGAAAAAAGCTGCAGTAGTTCTTATTCCTGAGGATCAATTATCTTTGGCGATCGGTCGCGACGGACAAAACGTGCGGCTCGCCGCGAAATTAACCGGCTGGAAAATTGATATAAAGGGCAAAGGAGTTCCTGTGGTAGAAGCACCAGTTGCACCAGCAACACCGGAAACAATAGAAACGCCAAAAGAAGAGGGGACAAAAGAAGCAAAAGAAGAGAAGGCGGCAGCGGAAACGCCCGTCGTTGTCGCTCCACCCGCAGCAGTACAACCCGTTACACCCACCGATACAAAACCAGCGGATACAAATTCAGCAGATTCTAAAAAAGAATAGGTATGAAACGCTGGGTTTTTTTGCATCAACATGACCAAAAAGCAAACGACAACAGAAAACACTTCGTTCAGGCCGCCGATCGTCGCGGTTCTGGGTCACGTTGACCACGGTAAAACCTCTCTTCTTGATGCCATCCGTAAAGAGAACGTCGCAGGCGGCGAATTCGGCGGAATCACCCAGCACATCGGTGCATACCAGGTCGCTATTGAAGGCAGATTAATTACGTTCATTGATACCCCGGGTCACGAGGCATTCGCTAAAATGCGCTCGCGCGGAGCCAATGTCGCCGATATTGCCCTCCTCGTCGTTGCCGCTGATGACAGCGTAAAACCACAAACGAAAGAATCGATTGATCAAATTAAAGCCGCAGGCGTCAGCATGATTGTCGTTGTCAACAAAGTTGATTTGCCGACCGCAAATATTGATAGGGTGAAGCAGGATTTGGCAAAAGTCGGCGTCCAGGTCGAAGGATTCGGCGGCGATGTGCCGATTATCGGGGTTTCCGCGAAAGCCGGGACCGGACTCAAGGATTTACTTGAATTGGTTTCTCTCATGGCGCAGATGAAAGAACTGAAAAATGAAGCAGCAGCGCCGTTTGAAGCAGTGGTCATCGAAACCCGTTTGGACAAAGGAAAAGGAATGGTTGCCACGATTCTCGTTAAAAAAGGAACGCTCAAATACGGGATGACCATTTATGAAGGCGCCAAAATCGTCGCGAAAGTACGCGCGATGTTTGACGAATACGGCAAAGTCGTTATGTCAGCCGGTCCATCAAAACCGGTTGAAGTATTGGGATTTACGACGCTTCCCCAGGTCGGTGCGCTTTTGACCAGTCTTCCCATAGTGATAGCCGCGGCGCCTCAGGTTAAAAAAGATATAACGGCAGCGCCGACAAATGATCTTCCGGACTGGCTTAAACCGGTTAACGAACAGGAGAAAGAAAAATTAAACATTATTTTACGCGGCGATACATCAGGATCACTTGAGGCCATCACTGCATCTTTGGGTGACCGCATCCGTTTAATCGGGAGCAATGTCGGAGACATCACCGAGGCAGACGTCCTTATGGCCCGTGGAACGAAAGCGTTTATCGTCGGATTTAACGTAAAATGTCCGCCGGCTGTTGCCAAACTCGCCCAGACGGAAAAAGTGATATTTCGGACATATAACATTATCTATGAGCTTCTTGATGAGATGACTGAAGTCGTTTCCGGCATGAAGGAAGTACTTTCCCAGGAACGCGAGCTCGGGAGTGGTGTCATCATTGCAGAATTCCCTTACGAAAAAACACGTATTGCAGGCACAAAAGTGACTACCGGCCGCCTCGCACGGGGTGATAGTGTCAAGATAATGCGGGCGGAAGAGGAAATCGGACGCGCAAAGATTAAGTCAATTCGCAAAGGGAAGGAAGAGGTGACCAAAGTCGAGGAAGGCGTCCAATGCGGCATCCAATTAGACCGGACAGTTGCGTTTCAGGTAAATGATGGTATAATCTCCGTTACTACAGGATAATATAGAGTTTAGAGATCAGAGGTTAGAGTTTAGAACCTTATTACTAAGCTTAATACTCTAAACACTAAGCTCTATTTTTATATATGGATTACACACATGACATAACAACAATCAAAGATTTGCTTGATAAAGCGAGTGACGTGCTTTTGGTAACTCACGAGCACCCGACCTTTGACAGCATGGGGAGTACGCTCGCACTTTATTTAGGATTAACCGGATTGGGCAAAAAAGTGACCGTGGCATGTCCCGACCCGATGACGGTCGAGCTCTCCGGTTTCGTTGGCGCTAATAAAATCGTCAATACGCTGGGACGGAAAAATTTTATCATTTCCCTTGATTATGTTGACGGGTCAATAGAAAAAGTCAGTTATAACATCGAGGGTAATAAATTTAATCTCGTTATTGAGCCCCGGCCGGGATTTGATAATTTCAGCCAGGATAAAGTTCATTATTCTTATGCGGGAAGTAGCGCGAGCCTCATCATCACCGTCGATACGATTCACCTTGGGGGACTCAAGAAACTCTACGATGAAGATAAAGATCTCTATGCGAAGAAACCGATTGTTAATATTGACCGCCATCCGAATAATGCGCACTATGGGAGTACGAATATGGTCAATCCTGATGCATCATCAACCGCTGAGGTTGTGATGCCGCTCCTTAATGGACTTGGGATTGCACTCACTGAAGATATCGCAACAAATCTGTTTAATGCGCTCCTTGGGGCGACCAACAGTTTCCAGAATCCGAACGTTACCTCGGAAGCGTATGAAGCTGCAGCTGCATTAGTTCGGGCAGGCGCAAAACGCTTTGCAAAACCGGTTGTGGGTCAGGAAGAGGCGCCGTCAGGATCAGGTGAATCAGTCGCAAGTGAACCCGCTAAAGTCGAAACGACGATCCCTGCGACTCCGGCAGTTACACCAGCCCCGGTAAATCCGCAGCCGACATCAACGACGACGCAACCGAGCGCACTACCTCCCTCACCGTCGCCGAAAAAACAGGTGGCTCCGCCGGATTGGCTCAAGCCCAAAATTTTCAAAAGCACCAATATTGCGTAATTTCTTGACAGAACGCATTCGCTTATGGGCCTAATGGCTTTAAGAGGAAACTATGACTAATGCAGATAACGCAGCTTCGATAAGGGACGATTTAGAATTAAGGAAACAAGATACTGTTAATAAAGCAGCTATATTGATTTCAGGTTGGGTTCGTCAGATATATCCGCCAGACCATCAGGGTCCAATAAGTTCACATTTGGCTGAATTATATATGATAACGAGGCCTAAAGGAGCAATACAGATTGATGCAAAAAAAGTTGTTGATGAATTTGTGGATCATCCGAGTTCTTTCCTTTCAGAGGCGCGTGCTGCAGGATTAACAGAACAGGAGGGTTTTATTGGTGGTTTAGATCAATTACAATCCCTATTTTCATCACTAGTGCCGCCGAGGTTTGCAACAGAAGCCCCTATAAAAAATATGTATGAGGACGCAGCCATAACACTTAAAGGAGCACTCGCTGTGTTACGTAAGCCAAACGCAACTTCTTAGTCTTGTAAATGTTCCCGTGATGATGTAAAATACCATCTACTGGAGCGCACAATTGCTCCTTTTTCGATATCATATGCCGAAAGCAAAAATAGTGAAAAAGCAAGCGGAAAAGAAAGTAGCAAAAAAAGTGAGCCCGAAAGCAAAGCCGGCCGCAAAAGTTACAGCGGATAAAACCGTCAAAGCGGTAAAAGGTAAAAAAGAATCAAAAAAGCCGGAAGTGGTAGCCGAACCAGCCGAAGATAAAAAAGACGTCATTTCCCAATATCAGGTAAAAGAGGGAGATACCGGGAGTCCTGAAGTACAGGTCGCACTTCTCACGAAACGGATCGAAAAATTAGTTCTCCATCTCAAGAGTAATCCGGCAGATAATCATTCACGTCGAGGACTTTTGGGAATCGTCAGCAAGCGCCGCAGGCTTATCAATTATCTGGAAAAGAAGGACGTAAAGCGATACAAAGCTATTGCGACGAAATTGGGCCTCGGAAAATAAATTAGGTATAAAGAATAATAATATTTTATAAGAAAGGACATGGGACGGGGGATAAGTGAGATGGTACTTTTTTTTACTTGTAAAGAAAGGTATGATCCCACTTCATTCCTCATAAATTCCCATCGTGTTATATATGTCAAAAAAATCTATTGTTAAGAAATCCATTGATATTGGCGGTCGTACACTTTCGCTTGAAATCGGCAGGTTTGCGGAGCAGGCGAAC
>Ga0182021_10008665_pt1 | contig 12044 bp, 5 predicted proteins | sample 612E3MmetaG_FD_120493 | JGI IMG/M metagenome (GOLD analysis project Ga0182021, IMG submission 120493) | Permafrost microbial communities from Stordalen Mire, Sweden - 612E3M metaG (Illumina Assembly) | ecosystem: Environmental > Terrestrial > Soil > Wetlands > Permafrost | place: Sweden...
CTACCGGTCAGCCCGGCGATCGCGAAAACACCGGCAGCCAAGTCCTCACCCCGGTTGCACGGAAACAAGAATGTCTTTGGGCATTTTGTGGATGTAGCCAGAGATTGGTTGCCCGCAGCTACAAGTGCTGCACTCAACGAAAAGGCGCTCGCGGCGAAAACAAGTAATCCCGAGATGGGTTTCATGAAGCATTTCAGGCGGATCGCCGAGATTGACCTCCCCCGCGCAGAATTTGACAGGATCGATCGTGAGGCCTCACGGCGTGATGACTCTGGCGCTTAGTTTGCTGCGGTCGCCGTTCAAGCGAATGATTCCCACGCATGGGTCGATTATACCCGCCCGATTCGCATCAGACCGCGAAAAGTCTTGGTGGCTGGCAGGTCCTGACGGGAAGGCTTTTCGCTTTCAATTCGCATAGGCCAGTAGCCCTATGGGTGACGCTCCCTCACAAGTACTATCCCGACACTTCATGCTTTTCGTTAAGCCTGCCTCGCTTCACCGTTCCCCAACCCGATGATTAGACCGACTCCGACAACCCCAGCCGAGTTGCTGCCCATTGAATATGGCACAACACTTCTCGACGGAATCCCCGTGAAATACGATTCGCGCGTCGTGATAGATCGAGCCTTTGCAGGCCATCCCATCTTGGTCACGTCCGATGCGGACTATTTGAACCTCTACCACGTTTTTCGGCGGCGAAACGGCAGACTTCCACCTCAAGAACGGCGGCATTTAGTTCGGCAACAAATCGGCCCGTCGCACTGGCGTATCTTTGTGGTACACCAAAAGGAACAAGTGCCGCCGCTCGCGTTGCAACGAAACTATGATCCGAAGCGCGGCCGGTACAAGCGGTATGCCGACCAACTCGCATCCGGCGACAAACTAGTCTTTCACGACAAATCCCAAGCAATTAAAGCCCGCCGCGCATGGCGACTCTACACGCCCAAAGCCCAACGGCGCAATTTGCGTGGGTCTGTCCGCTTCCTCCAAAACGAGAAGCCAACCTACGTCGTCGAAGTCTCGGCCCGCTGAATTCGACGGCAACTTCGAGCACTATTTGGTCGTAAAAAGTTCCCCAACTTTCCCCGATAGCGGATAAGGCTCCGAAAATCATACCCCACAGCATAACACCTACCAGTTCCACAAAAAGTAGCCGGGAAAATTTCCCGGTGCGGCCGGGAAAATTTCCCGGGTGCCGGTCCTTGCAAGGCCAAGGTTTGGAGTATAACAACGTCGCCGACCTAGCCTTTGCGCCTTTGCACCCACTCCCGGTCCTATAGCTTCACAACACCGGCTGGGGGGCAATGAACGCCGCCCGCAAAACCTCAACAACCATGAAATCCCTGCCAAGACTCTCCGTTATTGCCCGGAATTTGGCCCTCGTAACCGGCGCGGTCCTTTTGACCTGGCTCGCCGGTTGCACGACTTCGACCCAGCAGTTGCCCGAGCAAACCAAACCGCAGGCGGGGACCCCGGCGTTAGTCTCGCAGCAGCCAACGTCCCCGAACCGGCAGTATCTCTATGCGGACGCGCCAACCAAAACGAGCTACCCCAACCAATGGACCGTCCTCGCCAATATCGGTTATGAGAGCGCCTACGATGAGACGTTCAAGAACCCGGCTTGGGTCGCATACCATCTGTCGGGAACTCCGCACCAAGCACCCTTACGTCCAGAAATTGGATACCCGACGGATGAGCGCACGGTCTCAAGAGTGAGCCAAAGCGATTATCCGCCGCATAACGAAAGCGATAATCCGCCCAACTACGATCATGGGCACATGGCCGCGAATAACGTCATTGGCATGTACTTTAGCGCCACCGCCCAAGAGGAGACTTTTTTCATGACGAACATGCTGATGCAGCGGCATGGAGTAAACGCCGGACCGTGGAAGTCCGTTGAAGGCGCCGAGACGTCAACCTGGACACCCAAGGTGCACGATATTTGGGTGGTTTGCGGCCCGGTTTACACGACTGCCGATGACCAGCCCATTAATCCCGCGAAGCGCTACGGCGCCAAACAGGTATGCATTGCCGAGGCGTTTTTCAAAATCGTGATGACCGAGGACAGCCCCGGCAAGGTGCGAACCCTCGCCTTCATCATGCCGCAGGAGGATGCGGCCGGTAAAAAACCGGCCACGTTTCTCACCTCGATACGCGAAATCGAGCGGCGTACCGGCCTGAACTTCTTTTCCAGCCTGCCACAGGCGCAGCAGGATGAAATCGAATTGAAAGTTGCAGCCGCCTTGTGGAAGTAATCGGGCGCACCGGATACACTTGGCCGGCGCGATTTGATCCTACTGCGGTGAGTGACATCCTGCCGGCGGTCGGCCCTATTTCCTTTTCCGGGAAAACGCCCACCGAATTTGCGAGAGTGATTTTAAAAAAATTGGACCGGTCCGTAATGCGCTCAGCCCACGAGTGACGCGGAGGCCAAAGTGCAGCGTTCCGGTGAGAACGTGGACCGGAGGCGGTTGTTCAAGGGTCATGGCGGAGTGAACGCGCCGAAAATGCCGCAGATTGAAGCAGCGGATGGGAGGACAAAATGGCGGGAAGGCGAGCCGAAGCGCGCGAGGGGGCGGCCCGAATAGAGCCCTCTCGCAGAAGAACGCGCGCGCGGCGAGCGGCCAGCATCGGAATCCGATGCGAAGCAGGGCCGCGAGTCCGCCGGACAGACGCCCGAGAACTCAATTCCCGCCGCTTCATAGCCGTTCGGGAAAGACGCCGGCCCACAGCCGCGACCTGTCCCGGGCGCCGACTCCTGCGCGGCGAACGCCGCGCGGTTTTGCATACACAGCGGGTTGTTAGGATTGCATCCCGTGTGCCCGTCGGTATCGGTGGACTATGCCTAGCCGGCTCGGATCAACCTGGCACCGTTGGGATCTTCACGTCCACACGCCGGACTCGATTGTGAATTGTTATCCGGGACCGGATCCGTGGGCGAAGTTTGTTGAGGGGCTCCGAAATTTGCCGTCGGACATCAAAGTGATCGGGGTGAACGACTATCTCTTTATTAGCGGCTACAAGCGGCTGCTTGACGAGAAGAAGAAGGGTAACCTGCCAAATATCGAATTGCTGCTGCCGGTGATCGAGCTTCGCCTTGACACTTTTTGCGGCAGTGAATCGGCATTGAAGAAGGTCAATTTCCACATCCTGTTTTCCGACGAGGTGAGCCCGGATTTAATCGAGCATCAGTTCATGCCGTCGCTCGTGCAACGCTATGCCATTAGCAACGATTTTGACGCCGTAATCGCGGAGACTGAATGGCAGGCAATTCCGAATCCGGCCAGCATCACCCAACTAGGCAAGTTGGTGCGGCTGCGCACCCCGCCCGAGAAACAGCCCGGGCTGGAAAATCTCAGCGATCTCGAAATTGGTTTCAACAGCGTTTGTTTCACGCACGAGAAAATTAGGGAGATTCTGTATCGTCCGGATTTCCGGTATAAGACACTGACCGCTGTCGGCAAGGTGGAGTGGGAACTGCTCCGCTGGTCGCAGGCGGGCATGGCAAATAAGAAGACGCTCATCAACGAGGCCTCGTTTGTATTTACCTCGGCCAAGGACGTGGCGGCATTCGCGCACAGCAAAGAAGCGTTGACGGCCCAGAAAGTGAATGCGCGACTGCTCGATTGCAGCGACGCCCATCATTTAGCTGATTCGGCGGAGCACAACAAACTGGGAAAGTGTTTCACATGGATCAAAGGCGAACTCTGTTTTGAAACGCTGAAGCAGGCGTATTACGAATACGACGGCCGCGTCAGCATCGGCCCGGATCGGCCGATTGCCCCGTTGCATAATATCGTGCGGGTCAGCATCAATCTACCGGACAACTTGGTCTGGCAGGGCGCACCATTCTGTTTCCGGGGGAAACACGAATTTGAATTTCACCCTTCGTTCACGTGCTTGGTGGGTGGTCGCGGCTCGGGTAAAAGCACGCTTCTCAATCTTCTGGCGACCGGTCTGCACGGGCACAGCCCGTTGTTTACCGAGTACCCCGTGCCGTGCGGCACAAAGTCGCTGACGGACTTCATCACTATTGAAAGTGCCGCCACCTCAGACAGTATCGAATTCATCAGTCAGAACGAGGTCGAGGGCTACGCGTCGCCCACCGGCGGCTTCACGGATGCCGTCATTCGTCGCCTCGCCAAGGTCAGTGGTGCCGCCGAGCTAAAAACGACCGAGGACGAGCTGGTCCAGCAGGTGGGCATCCTCAGCGAACGTGAGGCGTTGATTCGCCAATTTTTTCAGGAACAACAGGTGGCGGCCAGGGCTGACTCAGATCTGAAGTTGAATCAAAAGATTGTCCAGTCGGTCGCCGACCCTGCGTACCAAGCCCTCTCGAAGGCTGCCAATGAGCTGGCCAAAGAAGCCGCTGCCATCTTCGATGCGCGGAGGCAACTCAAGGTGCTGGTGGATGGCCTGCGCGAACTCGGCGGACACCGGCCCACCGGTGACGTCATGGCAAAGAATGCGATCGCGGAAACCGTGGTCGCGGCGTATACTGAGCTCTCGCAGTTGCTCGACCGGATTGAATCTGCGAAATTCGACGCTGTCGTCCAACGCGAAGCGGCAATCGCCAAGGAAGAAACTGCGCTCAAGGAGAAGATCAGTGCCTTCCTTAAAGAACAGAAACTGTCGCCGGAAAACCTCCAAGACATAGCTGCGGCGACCAAGAAGATCGCGCAGTTGGAAATGACAGTGCCGCAATTGATGCAAAAGCGGGATGCCACCGCGGAGCGCATCAAGCGTACGGACGCGACGGAGGCGTCGCGGGCCGCCTACGAAACCGCCCTGGGCGCCTGTCTCGCATCGATCAATCACACGCTTGAAAATGTCAGCGCCGAGGTGAAAGCCATCCGGCTCGAATACGTCTTCGACCAGGAAGCGGCGTTGGCGTGGCTCACTGATTGCGCTCTGGCGATCATCAAGGAGCAAGAGCCGACAGCGGTCGCGCGCAAGGACCACCTGCAGGAGATTCTACGAACTGTGCCGTTCGTTTTCAGCCCGCCTGACGCCGAGGTCATAGATGCGTTTTCCCGAGCCAGCAACAAGACCGGCGAACTCCTCTATCGCGTTTTCTGCTCCAAACGCGCGCTCCGCCTCCTCCAAAATGCCTACAAGGTCGCCACGATTGACGCTTTGAGGTTTCGTCGGATCGACGTGTTCTACGATGGGCGGCCCTTTGCGCGCTGCTCGTTTGGTCAGCGCTGCACGGCAGTGCTAGTGCTGCTGATTTCCATCGGCAACACGCCGCTGATTATCGACGAGCCCGAGGCCCACCTCGACTCTTCGCTCGTCGCGAATTTTCTCGTTGATCTCGTGAAGCGCAAAAAGCTGGAACGACAGCTCATCTTCGCTACGCACAACGCCAACTTCGTTGTCAACGGGGACGCCGAGCTGATCCATGTCATGCAGATCGACGACACGGGTCACACCCGGTCGTTTCCCTTGACGATCGAAAACGTGAAACATCGCGGCGTCCTCATGGCGCTGGAGGGTGGCGTCGAGGCGTTTAAGCGCCGGTTTAAGAAATATCGTGGCGGCCCAGACTTCTAGGGGTAACGCACGGTCAGAACGCGTGAACCAGCTACTCGTAATTCGGGTTGCTGGCGCAGGTGGCAGCCATGTCAGACCGGCGCATCTGAGGTGTCGATTCCCGTCGCATCGAGGTAGCGCAGCAAAAGGTCAATCCGCGTCCCGACCCGTTTAGCGGGAGCGAACTTAGGATGCGTGCGGCAATGCCGCGAACCGATTTCCAGCAACAGTCAAGAGGTCGCTGCCCAGCGAATGCTGAAGCGAGGTGAGCCTCAACGCAAAGGCCATGAACGCATCGCGAGCGACTTGGTTGGCGGCTAACTCTGCCCAATTTTCGTCGAGTGAAAGCCTGAGCAGATTCGCGAAGCCGTCCTGAATGTTGTCCTCGACCCAAAAATCAGCGTCGTCCATTGGGACATTTTGGTGATACATGATGAGGCTCGCGGTCCGAAGCCCGCGCGCTGCCCGGGACGTGAGAAAACTCAAATAGCGCCTGGTATCATAGGCGCTCTTTGAATGGCTCAGGGCCCACGCTTCATGATATTCCCGCACCGATTCGAGGACGGGCGCCAGCTGGGCATCCCAATAGCTGTATCCCAAGCGACCGATTCCGAGCAGGTCGTCCCATAGTTCTCGCCCGGCCCGCCAGCCAAAGCTTTTGGAAGACCACGCGGGAGAGGTCGCGCCGAAATTCAACATTTCCTTCCACTGTTCCGCCATTGCTGGCTGCACGGTGTCATGCGCTCCGGCTTCAATAAACCATGCACCCACAAACGTATCTATCCAGCGGTCGCCGCCAGCTCCCAGCGCAAATATGGGCTCCCACAAGAGACGGTGGCCTTCTCCGGGAGAGAGGCGCGCTACGATGCGGCCGATCCGTCGCAGCAGTTGCTCCTCATCTTTAAAGGGCCATCGCTCCTGGTCGAGCTGCGACGAATCCGAGTCTTTCGTCCGCGGCATCGCTATGAGTCGCTCGATCCGGGTCAATGCACAGAACAGGAGTTCGCGGTATAGGCGGAGCCATTCATTTTTTTCCGCCGCGCCGCGGGCATGGGACAAATCCTGAGCCCAATTCAATGCTGCTAACATGTGCGTGATGTCCACGCCCGCTGACTGCCGATGGTGGCCAGCCGGTTTGGGTACCGCGATCGTCTTCCACTTGGCCGGCATCGGCTTGGTCTTGCCTTTCAGGAATGCCTCGAAGTGCTTTCCGATTGCGGCGGCATGATCGAATGTGGTCTGATCCCATGCTCGATCAGTCTGCAATCGGTCACGCACGGGGGCGTATCTGAGGGTATGCGCCAAGAGCTGCTCAAATTCCCGGCCAAGTTTGTCTCGATTCTCAGACGCGATCTGCATTACCCGTTCAACGACGACATATCGCTCCCACATTGATAATCCTGCGACACCTTCACGGAGAATCGGGTCCCGTGGTTGTTCGCACCACAACGTCGTCATCGCCCACGCTGCGAAATTGTCCCACTTGAAATCGATCATGTCTTCTTCGGTGAACCAAAATCGCTTTGGCTTCATGCCCAGCTCGAAGAGCAACCGCCGCGCTTCGGTTTCTCTTGCCGGCACCGCCGCCAGCCAGGCGCGGTGTCGCACAATCGCCACGGCGGCGATCCCGAGTAGCGCGTCCTCGACGTTCCGTACCCCCTCCTGGTCGTCCGGCACCTTCAAGTTTTTGATCGTTTCAAGGAGGCTCCACCACTCGGCAATCTTTTCCTCCGGGGAATCGATCTCCCGGTGCAACATCCGACGGCACTCGAATGGAAGGAACAACAGGAGTTGGGTGCGCTCCATCTGGGCAAGCTCGTCGACCGTCGGCTTCGGCAGGTCACTTGGCGGAGTGTAGATGATTCGGGTTTGCTCGGTTCCCGTTTCGATTTTCCAATTAGAAAGCTCGAACTGGGAAACGGCCGCTGCGAATGGTTCGGGCGCCGGGTTATCCGTTGATGAGAGCCGGGCATGCCAGCGCGACTTCATCTCCTCGATCATCTCACGCCAAGCGGGTTTGGAAAGAAACAATCTGACCACGAGAGCGCTAAACAGCTCTTTGCGATGCGGCATGTTCACCCATTGCTGCACCGCTTCACGCTCGGCGCCAAACGGGTCGAAATGAGCTGCCATGTATCCGTCCTCGCCTCTCCCGGCCAGCCCCCGCTCAATCCACCCGAAATCCAGCGTCTCGACGAGTGGCCGGAGTGCCCCGAGGAAAAGATCCGGTTCCTTCTTGCCGACCGTAATCAGGACGCCGGCCAAGGCGATGGACCGGCTTTGCTCCATGATCTTCGACAAATGCTCCTTCACCGTACGCTTTTCGTCCAACTGCATGTAGAGCCATTGCTCCAATGATAGTAGAGCGCAGCCCACGGCTCTCGGACCGAAGACGTGCGCCTTATGCCACAAAAAAGACCACTGGCTTCCGCGCCATGGACGCGTGACGCCGTTCACAGTTACTGGGACGACCAGACGTTCACGGAGGTGTTCCGGAAGTTCCTGCGACCGGTCGGTCGCGAAATTCACGAGGCGGAAGATCGCCTCAAGGGCCACCTCGGGACTGTTCTGCAAGAACGCAACAAACGGCCCGTTGGTCCAAAATGACGACCTCGGCAAATCCGAACTCCGGTTAAATCCATGCTCATCGATGTCGTGGCTCCAGTCGTCGAAGGAGGAATTCGCATGCGGGATGTTGAGGAGCACGGCGAACAAAACCTCGGCGCCGACTTTCGGAAGCGCATAGAAGAAAGGCGCCGAGTGTTGCCCTTCCATGAACGCGGCAACGAAGGCAGGCGAGGGCCGGCAAACCGGCCCCTCTGGCCACGGTTTTGGCTCGCCGGGATCAGGTATGAAACTCGGACGGGCGAATTTTTCTTCTGGCAGCGCTTCGCCCGGGCCGGGGGCCACCCGCCCGCTCAGCTTGAGGGCAAGCTCAGTGACCGGCTCAGGCGCAACCGGGGCAGCAGCGAGCAATGCGCGGCATATTTTCTCGCCAGGCGATGTTTCGTGGTGCGACGAACGACCACGACCCTCGCTTAGATAGAATTGACGCGCAGCCGTTACCGCCAGTGAGGCGGCAGCCGCCATGCCGTGTTTCGTCGCGCGAAAAAGCCGCAACCAAAGGAGGCATAAATCCGCCGTCTCTTCGGGTGCCAGGGCGGTGACACGTTCCACATGTTGCCCTAGAAAAGCCATGACACCGAACCAATACGGCGGCCACGGCGAGCGATAACGTGCCGCGAAATCTAGCATCCGCTCGGGCGATTCATCGGCGAGCAAGCGAAGTATCATTTGATCGGGCACCGTCCCTACCCGGAGGAATTGGCGCAGGAAGCGAACCAGCAATTTACCCTGCTCTGCGTCCAACAGGGGCCAGAGCCGCTCAAGGGTAGCGCTTTGATTCAGCGCGAATATCGGCGCTTCGAGCAAAAGATTTTGCGCGAGCTCGTCGGCCGTCGACCCACTATGAAACTGTTGGAATAGACCAAGCCATGCTGCGGCGTCGATGTTCCGTTCCAGGAGGTCGAGTGCGTGATAACGGACCGCGCGATGCCATAAGGGCGAGTGTAAACGCTGTTGAAGGAATGGTCCGACGTTCGCCGATTGAACCTGCAATTCTCGCGTTCTCGCCCAGTCCGCCAGCAATTCGTGCGTGAATCGAACCAGCTTTCGGTCGCGGTCAATTTCGACGTGATTCTCACGCGCAAGGTCACGGAGCACTTCAAGTTCATCTTTGTCGAATAGATCGGTGGCCGCAGCGGCGAGCGTCCGGTCGCCGAGGTGCACCGCCAGTTTTCGGGCGACACGATCGCGAAAGCTCGCCGCGGCTTCTTGGCAAATGATATTCTCCCAGAACCAACGCGAAAAATCGGACTCAGACGCCCATTTGGAAACATCTTGGGTGTCGTGGCCGTAGGTTGCCACCAGATCGAGCGCTTTGGGCCAACGGAGGATCGGCAAGAGATGGGGACGCTGCGTGAGGCCGGTGAGTGCGGGCACGCGCTTACAGGCTTCGTTTAGTTCCGCCGAGGTGAAGTAATCGATCGGGACGGTTTCGACCTTCAGGAACACGCCCCGCCGGATGAGATTTCGCCGGACGCGCTCCCAATCTTCCGGGCAACAGGTGATCACGATTTGCCAGCGGTCCCTGGCGGTTGCGGCCGTCCCCGCGCCAAGGGCGCGAGCCGCTTCATCGAACGCATGATCCTCAAAGCATTTATCCAGACCGTCCAACACCATTCGACTCGGTTGGCTGCTGTGCTGCAACAACTCAGCAATATCGTGTTTGAGATCGAAGGCGGCACGCAATCCGCCTTGCGTGGCGAGGTCAGCGGCGCGGATCCACAAAACGTGGCCACTGGTCTTCAACGCCCAGTTTTTTGCCAGGACACTTTTGCCGTTGCCAGAGCCGCCGACGAGCACGACACACCGATCGTTGTGCTCTGGGGTTTCGATGCTCTTTGCCAACGGTGCGCGATCAAGGCCAAGTACTCCGCCAATGCTGGCGGGCAATACTTGGAGGCGTCGGCGACTTTCCGCGTCGAGAGACGCGAAATCAGGAGCATAGTACGGATGGCCTTTGAGCGGAAACGCGGGCGCAAGGTGGGCCAGCAAGTCTGCGAGAATGATGCGGCCGCCTTTCCGACGAATCGGGGCGACAAAAGTGACGATAGACTGCCACAGCTCGCTGGCGCGGTTTCGGGCGGCGTCGGCAAGAGCTTGTTGACAAAGCGCGATCTGTTGGGTGGCGCTCTGGGACCCGTTATGCTGGAAATCGTGCTCGAGGAGGTGGAGGCAGCGAAGAAGGCGCACGCTTTCTTCCGGGTCCTTATCGGCATTAAAACTGACGAGACTTTCGAACGCGCCGCGACGGAGGGGTGACGGCTCGGCACCGCGGGCGTACCGTTGCGCGAACGTGGCTACATCCATGACCCGAGACGACTCGGTAAGACCAAACCACGCTTCGCGCACATCGGGATCATGTTGTGCGGCGATCAAAATGAGCCAATCGCGATCCGGTTGAAATGCCGTCGATGTCGATGCTCGCCATTGGTTCCAGAGCGCAGCGACGAAGTTTTTTGGTGCTCCGCGTGATCCGAAGACTGGATGACTTTTCACGGAACAGCCGCACGCGCGTTGAACGCCATCGCACTCCACCTTCACCACGATGTCATCAAAGAACCAGCCGTCTTGCTTGGTCTGGCAGTCAATGCTGACGATCGATCCTCCTGTGGCGCTAGGCCACGGCGCGCCACTCAGCAAGTGGCAGGCGATCGAGGCGACGACTTGTTCCTCAACGGAAAAGCCTTCGCCAACCGTATTCTTGATGGGAGCTGGCCCGTCCACGGCTTACAGGGATGCGACGCAACTTGGCCGGGCCGCAACAGAAATTAGGTGACATTGGGAGATCAAGGAGTCTCGCGAGGTGTCCTTGAATGGTGGCGAGATCGAGTTTTGTTCGTCGCAATCCGTCAAAATGTGGTGGCCCGCCGAGGCGTGATCGCGCATTGAGGAGAACCGGTTATGCCTTTGGTCACAGCTTATCACCGTTTACGGAATTTCTTCAGCCACCGCGCATTTTCATAGAGCGTCGAATGGCTGATGCGCTGATCGGGGTCGGCAAAGGCTTCGCGCAAATACTCGCGAATAGTGGCATAGACCTGCGGTGGCATCCGCTGGTTGATCGTCACCTTGTTGATCATGGTAAGGTCGATCTCGATTTCGAAAAAGGCCTCCTTCGATTTTCCCTCCCAGATGACGCGAAATTCATCCTCACACCGATAGGGCCATCGTTTGATGAACGGCATGTCCTTAACCGGGATTTCGCGGTCGGGCAGCTCGTTCAGTCCAAGATATTTCACGCAACGAAACCGCACGTCATCGACTTCTCGCAGCCGGCTGATCAACTGCTGGGCGTCAAACTCGACGCAGCAACCGCTGATGCCATCGGCGAATGCTTTCCATTGATGGATGGTTTCGTCGCCCCAGGAAAAACAAATGGCGAACAAGCGGGGTGCGCTCCTGCGGCGCTTGTATTCAAGCATTACGCCTGAGTCGTTCTTGTCTTCCCACGACTTTGGGTCGAGCAGCATGAGCCGCCGCCGTTTGAGCAGATCGAGCAGAACCGGCAGCGTCGTGTAGCGGTTCAGTTTCTCAAGCTCGTCGATCCGCGGCGGCCGCGAGACGATTTTCTTCATGGCTGCGCTCCCTTGGAACGGGACTCCAAACGCTCGCGCGTTTTCTCAATCTCGTTCGCGAGCACCTTCTCCCGCGGCAAGGCCAACTTGTATTCCCGCGCCAGCACCTGATTGGGCAAACCCTCCAACGCATATTTCGCCAGCGCATCGTTGGGTTTGGAGCAGAGGATCAGGCCGACCGGCGGGTTCTCGCCCTCCTGCATCCAATGTTCGCGGGCATAGTTCAGATACATATGCATCTGCCCGGCGTCGGCGTGGGTCAGCTGGCCAATTTTTAGCTCGATTACGGTGAGGCATCGCAAGCGCCGATGA
>Ga0182021_10008666_pt1 | contig 12042 bp, 15 predicted proteins | sample 612E3MmetaG_FD_120493 | JGI IMG/M metagenome (GOLD analysis project Ga0182021, IMG submission 120493) | Permafrost microbial communities from Stordalen Mire, Sweden - 612E3M metaG (Illumina Assembly) | ecosystem: Environmental > Terrestrial > Soil > Wetlands > Permafrost | place: Sweden...
CTCCAGAAAATTGACTCAGTTGGTAAGGAGCTTGTGAATGCCATCAAGTCAGCTAAGAAAGAGGTGGAGGTTGATCCCATTCACTTGTTAGTTATACCGGAGGTTCCTTTGAGAATCAGTGATATCAAGACGGTTCTAACCCAACTAAACTAGAATTTCGATTGTGTAACTTGATACTTAATCTAAGATAAGAATCCATAAAGAACATTAAGTCATTATACTCATCCGCTAAACATGGACGAGCGAGTAAATCTAAATGGCTTCGCTTTAAAGGTTCAGCTTCAGAATGCGGGGCTTCTCGATGATTTTGAGTCGAGGAAGTTGAGGTGTGCTTCCTGCGACACTCTTTTGGATGTGTATAGTGTTGGGCGTGTTAAACCGGATGACTTGGGGTCTAAGGGGTTTGCTTCGTGTCGCGATGAATCGTGTGTGAAGAGTGTGGAGAAGTGGGCGAGTATTTCCCTACAACATATTCCCATACATTAGATGGCTTTAATTACTTTGATTATGGAGACGTCTGCGAAACAGCTTTCTTCGCTTCCAGCCTCGACTTAGCCGCCTCCTGAGCCGCCCGCAATCCTGTTGAGACCTTCTTTTTCGCAGGTGCGGCGATCATGCTCTTTAGGTGAGTCTCCTCCTCGATAGGCTCTGCAGCCTTCGAGGGTGTGGATTCGGGAAGTCGCTTGAATTAGTACATTTAGTTCTTACCAATTTTACATGAAACATATATACGAAATGTGTTTCTTACACATCGTTAGTGATGGAACCATTAAAAATAGATTATACTATCAGGCAATACAGCCAAGGTGACGAAGACAGAATCGTAAAATTACTCGTAGATGTCTTCCAACCATGGCCCAAATTCGACATTGAATGCTCCCCCGTCGATCACTGGAGATGGAAGTTCAGGGACATCCCAGCAAACAAGGGCATAAATGCATACACAGTCGCCGAGATCAACGGAGAAATAATCGGCGTAGACCACTCAATGCTCTATTACATCAAAATAGGCGAAGGCAGATACCTAAGCCACAAAGGTGCGGATACGGCAACAGATCCAAATTACAGAGGTCAAGGAATCTATACTAAACTGACCAAACTAAAACATAAAATCCTAAGCGAGACAGATTATGGATTCGATTACGCACTCAGTAATAACCCCATTTTCGTTAAAAGTGGCGAACGCAAACGAGCTAATAAAGACCCCGAGGCTGAGGCTCCATTTCCTCATCCACTCAAGTCTCTGATTAAAATCAATGACGTAGATGACTACTTCAAAAGTAGAGTAAACGAGAAGGATCCATGGAAAAAAGCGCTTCTCAAAATTGGGGTATATGGATCAAAAACACTGAACAAACTCTCTTACCTCAACCCCAAACCACCTCAAACCAAAGTGGAGATCAGAGAGATCACAAGATTCGACGACCGGATAAACACATTCTACGACAAGGTTAAACCAAGCTACCTCTTCCTCGTTGAGAAAACAAGGGATTACATGAACTGGAGATACTGTGACAAACGAGGCGGCAACTCCAAGGTATGGATCGCCGAGGAAAACGATAAGATAGTCGGATACCTCGTCCTGAAGATAAACAAGATCGACACAGAACACCCAGAAGGCTACATAATTGACCTACTCGCATTAAACGAACGAAAAGACGTTGCGGATAACTTGGCCAAGTTCGCCGTCAACTATTTCGATGACGTGGGGGTGAACGTCGTTTTGGCTCAGGTCATTGGAGGCCACCCCTATGATCAGATATTTGAGAAGTACGGGTTGCTGGACTCCAGGATGAAGTCTAATCTACATTGGAGGCCGATAAAACCAGGTGACGATTTTGAGAGGTTCGCCAATGCTCCTCCTGCGATGCTGCATTATACCTTCGGCGAAGGAGACGCAATCTAGGACATAATAGCGAACCGCGGGGTGAATTGTTAGGCATTTTGCAGCAGGACGCGAGAAAGGTGTTTGATGACCAGATAAATGGGTTTGAGAGAGATACCACAAAAGTGTTTACAGCCACCGAGGACCACCAAGCATTGGCAGATATGATCAGTGAATGGCGGCGTCTAGGACCGTATACCTTGAAAAAGCTGTCGATGGCGCGCGCGGTCATAGTGGATGGTAAAGTGATAGTTGATGATGGAAAGTTGACCACTATAGACGAGAGGAAGCTACTCAGAGACGTCCAGAAGACGGGAGAGGAGATCTGGGCCCGAATACCCGAGAACCACTACCTCAAACAGACGGCGGATGAGGTCAGCCCGCTTGCCTTCAAACTCTGGGATGAAAAATAAGAGTCACTTCGACTCCCTGAACGCCTCGGTCCCGAGCTTGAATGCCTTCGTGTTCAGCTCCAGGAACCGGGCGGGGATCGACTCCTTCATCATGGCGATTATTTCCTTCTCGCCGAAGGGGAGAACGTCCGAAGTGGCTAAAGCCCCAAGCATCACCATGTTTGTGGCAATAGTGTCCCCCGCCTTCCCTGCGAGGCTTGTCGCGTCGAAAACGACGATTTTACTCGATACACTCTTGAGGAGCTTAATCAACTCCCCCTCTTCCGGGTACTTGCTTATCCCGCTGATTACCTCGACGGGGGGTATCTTCTTACTGTTTACTATGGCAAGCCCCCCTTGCTTAAGGTATGTGACGCCCCTACGGGTTGCCTCGGCTAGTTCGAACCCGAGCAGTGCGTCCGCCTCCCCCGGCCTAATCTGAGGGGAGTAGGCTTCGCCGATCTGAATGTGACCCATCACCGGGCCGCCCCTCTGAGCCATACCATAGGTCTCCCCTATTCGGACGTTAAGCCCATGCTTGATAGCAGTCTCGGCGATGAGGCGTGTAGCCAGGAGCGTTCCCTGCCCACCGACGCCTGCGATTACCACACGAGTTATCTTCATTACTCGTCCATCCCGTGGATGCAGCCAACATTGCATACCTGCGCGCAGACGCCGCAGCCCATGCAGATGGTCGGATCAATGATCGCCTTCTTCTTCTCCTCATCGAAGCTGAGTCCGGGGCAACCGAAGGTGAGGAGGCATAATTTGCACCCGACGCACTTCGACTCGTTGACCTCATAGGGGACGGATCGCTTCGGCCTCATCCGACGGATGGCCTCGGTGGCGCAGACGCGTCTACTGATGACCATGGCAACCCCCTCGGTCTGGAGCATTCTCTTGAACGCGGCCTCGGTTGCCTTAATGTCATAGGCGTCTGTGACCTCAACATGTTCGACACCGACGGCTCTCGCGATTGTCTCGATGGGCACGCTGACTGTTGGTTCACCCGTTGCCGTTTTTCCCGACTGGGGGTTTGGCTGGAAACCGGTCATGGCAGTGACGCTGTTGTCGGCGACTACAACTTTGATGTTGGTCTTCGTCTGAACAGCGTTCATTAGAGCAGGGATAGCAGCGTGGAAGAAGGTGCCGTCTCCGATCCATGCGATGGTGTCGACGCCGACCTGGCTCATCCCTTGGCTGACGCCAAGGCTCGCGCCCATGCAGAAGTAGGTGTCCTCGTAACTCATCGGCGGCGCCCAAGCGAGGCCGTAGCAGCCTATATCCCCGTTTATGATGACCTTGTGGATGTCGCCCTTTACTGCCTTGACTGCGCGCTTGAGGGCGTAGATGCTCGACCTGTGGGGGCACCCCGCGCAGACTGTGAGCATTCTCCCGAATATCATGTCCTTAGCCTCCTTCTCCACCTCAGCGCGTGGATTCGGCGGGAGCTTCTCGCCGAGCATTTCGGCGATTACGCTGTCGACCATCAATGGCATCAGCTCGCCCTCGCCGGGGAGTTTACCATTCATGCGTCCGTATAGTTCAACCTTCGGGTTCACGTCCTTAGCCAGCGCTTTGACGTGCAGCTCCACAAAGGGATCGGGCTCCTCCGTGATAAGGACCTTATCGACGCCCTTGAGGAGCTTGGAGATGAGCCTCTCGGGGAGAGGGTTCGAGGTGCCGAGCTTTATGACCGCGACTTTGTCCTTAGCACCCATCTTTACAAGGGCGTCCATGACGTAGTTATATGTCTGCCCCGTCGCGATTACGCCGACCCTCTCTTTTCCGGTCATCACGAGTTTGTTCAGGGGCGAGGTGTCGAACTCGACCTTGATCTTCGCGATCTTCTCGTTCGCCTCCTTCTCCCTACCGTAAAATAGCTCGTCAAAGCCAGCAACTACGTAACTAAACCGCTCAAAATCAAACTCCGCCTTCCTCTCCAGCCTCCGTAGCTTACCGAGCTTGACGTTGCTCCTCATGTGGCTGACGCGTGTGACCGTGCGAAGCATGACGGGTAGCTGATACTTCTCGGATAGCTCGAAGGCGTAGACAGTGAAGTCCTTCGCGTCCTGGGGGTCGCTTGGCTCGAGTGCTGGGACGCAGTTCTGCTTCGCGAGCCAGCGTTGGTCCTGCTCTTGCCCGCTGCTATGCTGGCTCGGGTCGTCAGCGGAAACGAAGACGAGTCCTCCCTTGACGCCGCGGAGCGCCGCCATCTCCATAATGTCGAGAGCCACGTTGAGGCCGACGTGTTTCATGCTCACCATGCCCCGCTGATTGCACATCGAGGCACCGTAGACAACCTCAAAGGCGACCTTCTCGTTCGTCGACCACTCGAAGTGGATGCCCATCTCCTTCGCGACCTCGGCGAAGGTGTTACCAATCTCGGAGGCTGGAGTCCCCGGGTACGAGGCGGCGATCCTGATGCCCGCCTCCAACGCGCCGCGAACGATAGACTCGTTACCCATGAGGAGCACCGTTTCCCCCGGCCTATCCAAAGTGACTGGATTGCTCATGGGTCTAGCTAACTAGCTGAACCATTTATTAGCCTTCACGACGCTTCCTCCCTCATGGCGCTAAAGAAGAGGAGACTCGGGAAGACAGGGCTCCAAGTCACAGAGATGGGCTTCGGCGGGATACCAATACAGAGGGTCTCCGAGGAGGAGGCCATCAGGGTCGTGAAGAGGTGCTATGAGCTCGGCATCAACTACTACGACACCGCACGCGGCTACACGACGAGCGAGGAGCGCATGGGGAAGGCGTTGGAAGGCGTGAGGGACAAGGTCTACATAGCCACGAAAAGCCACGCCAGGACGGCGAAGGAGCTACGCGAAAACCTCATGACGAGCCTCAAAAATCTACGCACCGACTACCTCGACCTCTACCAGCTACACAACATCACCGATGACAGCTGGATGACCATCAATGCCCCCGGTGGGGTCTATGAGGAGATCCTGAAGATCAAGGAGGAGGGCATCGCCCACCACATAGGTGTAACGAGTCACAGCCCGACGTTCCTCGCCCGTATCGTAGGCGAGGGTAGTCCCTTCGAAACTATAATGGTGGGGTATAACTACATAGCCCTCGAGCCATCAAAGGAGCTCCTACCCACCTGTAAGAAGATGGACGTCGGCACGATCATCATGAAACCCTTCGGCGGAGGCGCGTTCATGAATGCCCGAACCGCGTTGAAGTTCGTGCTCGCGGATAAGAATGCTGACTGCACCATCCCTGGTATGCAGAGCGTCGCCGAGGTCGATGAGAACGTCGCCGTATGCTGCGGGAGCCTCACTTTATCGAAGGACGAGCTCGACTCAATCGAGATCGACCGCGCTGCACTTGGGGACGAGTTCTGCGCAGCCTGCGACTACTGCCAGCCATGCCCCGTAGGCATCCCGATCAGCTTTGTGCTCCGCACGGAGATGAGCACCCTACGCCGTATGGGTTGGACGGAGGGCACGATAAAGCAGACGAAGGAGACGGCGCCAAAAGTGGCTGCCTGCCTCGACTGCGGCGCATGCGAGACTCGTTGCCCCTACCAGCTACCGATAAGGAAGCTCCTCCCCGAGAAGATGGACGCTCTCCTCAAGCGCCTTGAGGAGCGGAGCATACCCTAGACTATAGCTTTTTTCAACTTCACCTCCTAAAATAAAACGAGTTTTCATGTCAGCACACGCGATGTGCTGATCAACTTCGTTATCATCGCGCTCATCCTCTTCCTACGGATAAAGCCCCTCTCCAAGACTTGGCACAGTAGATTCGGGGAAAGTGGTAAAGCCACCTTCCACCCTTTTTCCACCGTATGAGCATCGCGAAGGTTTTTGCGGAAGCTGATAAGGCCTCGAAGGAAGTGGCAGAGCTCACATCGGGGCTTGTGAAGTTCAACAGCGCTCACCCCGAGGGGCGTACCGACGAGATTGTACCCTACATCGCCGAGTACCTCGACAAATACGGAATAGAGCACGAGGTACACGCGAAGGACCCCAAGAAGCCGAACATCGTTGCGAAGCTCCCGGGGAAGTCGAATCATAAGATACTCTGGGTGGGACACATAGACGTTGTGCCAGAGGGGAAGCCGGATGCGTGGAAGTACCCCGCCTACGAGGGTGTCATAAAGGGCGGCATCGTCCACGGTAGGGGTAGCAGCGACATGAAGGGAAGTGACGCAGCCGCGCTAGTAAGCGCCCGGATACTAAGCAAGATGAGGTTACCCCACCCTGTTGAATTCTGGTTCACCAGCGACGAGGAGATCGGTGGAGGTGCAGGGGCGAAGTGGCTCGCCGAGTCTGGTCGCTTCAAGGGTGATGTATGCATCATAGGAGACGGCAATGGCGGCGGGATAGAGAACCCGAGCATCGACCTCGGCTGCAAAGGTAGCGCGCAGACGCGCCTCATCGCCAAGGGCAAAACCGCTCACGGTAGCACACCCTTCCTCGGAGACAACGCCATCACCAAGCTCATCAAGGTCATCCCAGAGGTCTACAAGATAGGCAGCTACAAGCTCGCATTACCAGAGGACCTCAAAAAGCCCATCAGGGACAGCGTAAAGTTCTACACAGGTGAAGCGAACACCCCAGAGCTCAAGAAGGCCGTGAGACGCCTCTTCAACTACCCCACAGTCACATGCAACATCATCAACGGTGGAGTAAAGATCAACGTCGTCCCAGATTATGCTGAGGCAGAGTTTGATATCCGCCTTACCCCTGGCGCAAGCGTCTCGGCTGTTAAGAAGGAGATCGAGAAGATTGTGAAGGCGGCAGGCGTCCCTGGCGTCGAGTTAGCCGCCGGCACTGAGGAACCCGTCAGGGGTTCGGGCAAGCTCCCCGACCAAGCGGGCTTCTACGAGAGCCCTGACACAGTCTTCGCCAAGCAGTTCTCAAAGACCATCAAGAAGGCAACAAGCAAGAGGCCGGGCATGAAGATACTCACAGGAGGCACCGATGGTATAAGCACGAGCAAGATCTCGGGCATACCCAGCCTCGGCTATGGCACTAGTATAAGCGGCGTCGCCCACCAACCGAACGAATACATCACCGTCGAGAACCTCGTCCTCGGCGTCAAGATATACGGAGCATTCCCCTACTTCTACAAGCCATAAGTCCTATACCCAGCCGAAAATTTTTGTGCCCTCAAAAACAGGCGATGGAGATTACCCCCAGAGCCAGAAAACGACGCCACTCGCCGCGCGCGCAAATGTTCCAAAATGAGACCTTAAGGCGTCTAGGCGAGATTCCTAGGCTTCGCCACTATCTCCCTGATCTCCAACTCGTAGAACTTCCTCGGGTACGCTGGCTTCACGATGATGCATGTGTCGGTGCCCTCGGCGGTCCCGGCTATGGCCATTACTTCCTTATCCATAGGGATCAGTCCCGCGTCGGCAGCCATCATGACAATCTCGACGCAGACCTTCATCCCCTGCCCGAAGCGGTAGAGGGTATCCCTTACGACCTCCTCGATGCTCTTCCCGCCACTCTTCTCGGTGAAGCTGCTGGCGACGCCATCTCCAAGGACGTGACTAGCGACTAGGGGCTTGATCCCCGCCTTCTCCAGCAGCTTCTTCTCCACGTTCGTGAAGCACCAGCCGTTCTCCCTGTATCCCTCCGCTATACCGACAGCGACCAGGTTTAATTTTGGGTCGGCAAAGACCTCCTTCGCCTTGATCGCTGTTCCTCCGTGCGTCGATGCGACGACTATGTCCATTATCTTCAACTCTTTCGCCCGCTTCTTCGCCGCAGCGAGGACGAGGTCGGTACTCCCCGAGCCTGTCGAGTCACAGTATAGAATCGTCTTCTCCAAAAGCATCCACCACTACTGCCTAAGTGATTCAGAGATAAGTTGATTTGGGTGGCGGAAAGAAATTGTTTCTAAACATTAAAGAGGTCAATCACTAAACTTCTTCGCGGCGAAGCCATAGAGCCCCTTCTTACTACCGATACTCCAGTATTCGCCGACATTATACAGGAACGGAGCGGCCTTAGCGAAGTCGATGTTACCCTTTTCGTTCAAGACGCCCTCGTCGGCGTGTGTCTCAATGACCTCCCCGATAAACAGTCGATAAGCGCCCAGATCCAACTTTTCCTTTACCACACACTCGATGTTCACCGGGCACTCCTTGATCAGGGGAGCCTTGACCCTCGACGCGGGCTCCTTCGTGAATTTCGCCTTTCCAAACTTGTCAACGTCTTTTCCCGATACGCATCCACACCAGTCCGACTCTTCGAAGGCGTCTTCACCGGGTATGTTCACGACGAACTCTCCTGAATCCTCGATCATCGCGGTCGAATGCCTCGACTTGTTTAAACCTATGCCAATCATCGGTGGCTTTGCGCCCAACACACCGATCCAGGCAATCGTTATGATATTATCGTTTCCTTTCGAGTCCCGGCAGGTCACCAGGGTGACTGGACAGGGGTACATTAAGTTGGCTGCTCCTTTACTGATCTTCATATTCATACACGTTCTCCGTATGTTGATTAGCTAGATGGCGCTTTTTCGGTAATAAATTACTACAGATAATCTTGCTTGTTTGATGGGTGGCGCGGCCGGCAGGATTCGGACCCGCGACCATGGGCTCCGAAGGCCCACGCTCTATCCACTAAGCCACGGCCGCACTCCTCAGGGATGGACGCCTCAACGCAATTAAGCGTTACCCAAACGGGCGAACCCATAATAAGCCAGCGCCAGACAAATACAACGAAAAGGGAGCCCCGATGCAAGAGGAGAGACTCGCCAAGGCCGCTGAGATAAGCGTCTTCGCACACGCCACTGAGGACGAGGAGAAGGTCAAGCAAGCCGTCAAGAGAATAGCCCCCTACGAGCTCGTCTTCGAGTCGCAGCACCTCTCAGGCCATTACGAGGACCCTATAACCCTCATCACCTCGAAGACCACCAAGAAGAAGGAGGCAACAGACCTCCTCGCCAACATCGTCAGGAAACTATCAAGCCTCGACAAGCAAACTCTACTAGACGAGCTTCCAAACCACGTCGACCCTCAGGGCAACTTGTACCTACGCTTCGACAAGCAGAGGGCCTTCCACGGCAGGGTATCTTTACAGGAGAACGACTCAATTCGTGTCAAAATTAAGTTCCAACTCCCACACAAGGCTGACTCAGTCGCCGTCATAAAGGAGTGTATAATCAGCCTGGAGGAAGACACAGGGGAATGAGGCACTACGTAGACCTTCACATCAGACCCTCCTCCTCGGAGCAAGCGCTCGAGATGGTCAACCTCGCCCATAGGCTCGGTTACACAAATGTCGCCTCCACGAAGTCCCCCACTGGTACAAACGATAAAATCACGGCCGTTACGCGTGTCGATATCGAAGCGAGGCGAGGCAAGGAACTCGTCGACGACCTCAAGAGATACCGGCGGAGAGTCGAAGTAATCGCAGTCAGGTGCTATTCTAAGGAAGTAGCTAGGCAGGCCGCAAAGGACGACCGCGTTGACATACTACTCTTCCCTGACGACCCCGCGCAAAGGAAACACAACTGGCTTGACCATCACGAGGCTGAACTGGTCGAGGGAACCGGGCGGGCTTACGAGGTTAATGCCTCGGATCTGCTGGCGACGAGCCCGACCTACCTAGCCAAGGTTATTACACAACTCAAGCGGGACCTCGTTGTTGCAATGAGGCACGACATACCGATCGTTCTGTCGAGTGGAGCGATGACGCCCCTTGCGATGAGGGAGCCGAGGGCGCTGACCGCACTCGCGAGCCTGCTCGACATCGAAGAAGAATATGCCGTTGACATGATCTCCAAAGTTCCTGATGTAATTCTCGAAAGAAATAGATCCAAGCTCAGAGAGGAGGAACCATGATGCCGGTCAGGGGAGTCAGGCGCAGATATCTTCTCTTCAACGTCATAGGTGAACACTCAACCGTGGAGAAGGCTATCTGGGAAACGATTAGAGACTCGGTACTCACCCTTTACGGCTCTAAGGGGCTCTCACTCGTGGACCCCAACCTAATAGAGTACAACGAGGAGACCCGTAACGGGATAATCCGGTGCACACATGACACGGAGAGGTTCCTGAGAGCCTCTCTAGCCTCGATCATGAACGTATCCGGCTCACCCGTTGCTTTCAAGGTTCAAAGGACCAGCGGTACCATCAAAGCGCTCCGAAAGAAGACGGGAATCGAGAAACCGAAAAAAGAAGTGGATAAGTGAATAGAGAAGTATTTTTAATATGGTCGCGCGCTTACCTAACGGTTAATGTCTTCAGTTTCCTTTTTGTCATATTTCTCCCAGAATTCATCTTCCTTACAGATTACAGGTCTATCCGCTATTGAGTCCAGTATCCGGCATGGGTAGTTTGGACATTTATTCATTAGACAGGTGGGATGCTCTTTCATTTCTTAAGTATCACCGTTTCCCCTAATTTCCAACTACTATAATCTACATACCATCCGTTCTTCTCTGCTTTTTCAACGTGATCTTTGCAAAGGTAGAAATATGCCACTAATCCGGGAACTATTCCCACTGCGGGTTTACCGCAATCACTGCTAACTGGTTTAGTCATTTATCTGACTCCATTAGCGTTTTTTGTAATGGGTTTTCTTTAGTATCTTCTACTTCGGTCTTATTCTTCATTTCGTTCCTTTCCTCCTCCTCACGCGCGCGCTGCTACTCACGCCGACATAGGAGGCGACTCTATCAGAGCCAATACGTATTGGTTTTTGCCATAAATTTCCTCGACAACCATTTTATAATTCATTTCTTTACACTCTTTCAAGAAGTCGATTGTATTAGGGATTTTAGGTGCTATAAGTAGATAATAATCAGCAATACGTTTACCCTTTCTCCCGAATCTAATTTCATTTAACTGGTTGTTACCTCCATGTCTTGTCGCTTTAAACTCGATCTTCATATCCAGATTGGGTAGGAGAAAATCGTAGTTATTTGTCTTGTTACCTTTTATAGCGGCGTCTTTGTCGACTTGCGTTAATGCGTAGAGTACATCTGCCTCTAAGGCTTTCTCGAATGAGGGACGTCGGTCTGGATGCTCCATTATGAAATCTAAAATACGTATCCGGTTAAACTCTTGGAACTGTTGCTTAATGATTGAAACAACTTGACGCATTTTGTCCTCGACCAATAAATTTACCTTCCTTCAACTGTTCATTACCGAAATAGATTATAAAATACTTCTGGACATGCTTGAAGAGCTCGTCGAACTCCCGGGCGACGCTCCTCCCGAGAACCTCCACGACGTTCGAGGTTATGAGCTTCGTCCATTGTTCACACCTAAGCTATGTCCATGGGGGGCTTCTGCTGGTCCCGGAGGCGCTTATTCGTCTCCTGGTACCACTTCTCCATATCTGGAGTTATTGAGGGCACTATTTCAGCCATAACCTTCTCGAAGTCGTTCAGGGTGACCTTCGTCGTCTCCGGGTCCTTTCTGAGGGCGGTTATCGCGGCCTCTCGGCAGATGGAGTCGATGTCGGCGCCGCTGTAGCCTTGCATCTTCTTCGCAAGCTCTTCGACTTTAACGCCCTTATCTAACGGCATGTCCGTTGTCTTGATCTGGAGTATCTTGAGCCTCGCCGCCGAGTCTGGTGGCGGGACGTAGACGCGCCTGTCGAACCTACCTGGGCGAAGAACGGCCGGGTCGATCATGTCAGGGCGGTTCGTGGCGGCGATTACGACTATGTTCTGGAGGCTGAGGAGGCCGTCAATCTCGGTGAGAAGCTGACTTATGACCCTCTCCGTAGCTCGGTTATCGCCTCCCCCACCCCTTGTGGGGACGAGGGCGTCGAACTCGTC
>Ga0182021_10008667_pt1 | contig 12042 bp, 8 predicted proteins | sample 612E3MmetaG_FD_120493 | JGI IMG/M metagenome (GOLD analysis project Ga0182021, IMG submission 120493) | Permafrost microbial communities from Stordalen Mire, Sweden - 612E3M metaG (Illumina Assembly) | ecosystem: Environmental > Terrestrial > Soil > Wetlands > Permafrost | place: Sweden...
AAGCACAGATCAGAATCATCGCCCTCTCATTGTTCCTCACCGGAATTTCACTCAGCACTTTTGCACAGGTTTCAACCACAGCCACAGCATCGGCTACCATTGTTACACCGATTGCAATCAGCAAGACAGTCGATATGAATTTTGGCAATGTTGCTGTTAGTGCAACTGCAGGAACTGTAATATTGACACCAGCAGGATCCCGCACCCTGACCGGTGGTGTAACTCTTCCGACGATAGCTGGAACTGTAACCGCCGCAACATTTACGGTAAGTGGTGCCCCCAATTATACTTATACAATTACACTTCCAGGAACTGCAACGACCATCAGTTATTTAACAAACAACATGACGGTGAATGCTTTTACCAGCACGCCTACCCCCACCGGTGTACTGAGTGCAGGCGGCACACAGACCCTTGCCGTTGGTGCCACATTGAATGTCTTAGCCGCACAGGTAGCCGGGCTTTACACTTCAGCCACCCCGTTTACAGTAACCGTAAACTATAATTAAAAATCCTGAACTTCTTCGCCATTAACCGGGCGATTTAGTGCAACTGATATCATGAGACCCCGTAAACCTCGAGTTTACGGGGTTTTTACGTGAGGAAATTCCTCTATTTAGACGATACAATACGGAAGCCTAAAAAGCTCAGGCGGCGGTCCACGCGGGTGTAATCGCGTTGTGCCGAACGGCAGGAGAGTGCGAAAAATTCAAAGCAGCCGCCACGGTATGTCTTGAATGAGCCTGTGGATGGCCCTTTCGGATTAACCTGGGGTGTCGTGGGATATGCGGCATACCAGTCACTGCACCACTCCCATACATTGCCGTGCATATCGTATAATCCCCATTCATTAGGGGCGAAACTGCCTACAGCTAATGCTTTTCCACGGTAAATCCCGGCTGGATTGCTGTTATAGGGATAATTACCGTCGTAATTTGCCTGTGCAGTGGTCAGATTTTCACCGGTGTTAAACGGCGTGGTTGTCCCTGCCCTGCAGGCATACTCCCATTCGGCCTCGGTAGGCAGGCGGCAACCCATCCATTCGGCAAATGCCCTGGCATCGAACCAGCTCACATGGATCACCGGATAGTTGTAATCGGAAAGCGGCCGGGGATTCCCTTTTTCATCGCATTTCCAGTTCACACCTTCCCTGACTTCAAGTTTCTCTCCTGTCCAGATATAACTTCCATAATAACCATCCGTTCCTTTGTCGGCATCTGTTTTATAGCCTGTGGCATCAATAAAAGCCTTGAACTGTGCCACTGTTATTTCATACCTGCTCATTTTAAAGGCACTGAGCGTGACCCGGTGCTGAATTTCATCGCTTTTCCTGTCGGCTTCATCTGCAGGGCTTCCCATCATAAATGTACCGGCAGGAATTTTCACCCAACTTATTTCCGGCCTGGTCTGGGCGGGAACGGTTGTCGCAAGACACAGGAAGAACGAAAATAATAGAAGATCGTAAGGAAGTACGTGAGGAAGGACGTGAGGAAGATCGTGAGGAAGATCGTGGGTGAGGGTGAGGTGTTTCATACTGGTCATTGTGCGGGTAAAATTACGAAAAAGTTCGTAAGGAAAAACGTGAGGAAAAACATGAGGAAAAACGTGAGGAAAATCGTGAGGAAAAACGTATTTAAGTTCGACATTCATTACGCCCTTCCTCACGAAGTTCATTACGACCTTTGAGTTATTGTCGTCGGGGAAGGTGATCTTCCCTGCAGTGGATTCTGCAACGAATTTCGGAGCTGGTTCACCTTCTTCGTGATATCCCGTATGGTCAGGTTGCCTTCAAGCGTGTATTTGTTATCTTTCAGTTTTTTAAATGAAGTACTGCGTTTATTTAAGGGCCTGGTCCCTGACACACCTCACCGAAAGGGCGCTTGGGATGTATTCCTCGTACAATTCGGCGATGCTGTTGTGCTTGATCAGGGTTAGCGCTACGGATGTGGTATTTGTAATTGTTTCGGATGACCAGAAATAGGCGGCCTCATGTTCATCGCCCCACGCCTGGGCCATATAATCGAAATACCCCCCGGGATATGCGGTGAACCGGCTTGAATTGGTCGCCCCAACATTGGGGACATTCCAGTCCCGGTTACCGGTGGATTTCAGCTTCCCGCCGGCTTCATCATTGCCCCCGAGGAACCTGATCAGGTTCTTCCAGTCCTGGCTGTTGGGAATATGCCAGCCAGCCGGGCAAATTCCCTGTGCACCGGAGGTCCTTGAATATTGCATCATCTCGCCCCACTGGTACAGGCCGCCCCAGAGGTCGCACTGGACGAAATCATTGCCGTAGCAGTATTTCTCGATGATCCCATTGTCAGCTTGTGTCTGGCTCTGGCTCTGGTCCAGCCACTTCCCCAGGTTCAGGTTCTCCTTCATCCAGCATTGTGAGCCAATAATGATGGTATGATACACCTGCCCCCCGTATTCAAAGCTGCCGCATGAGGTGCTGTCCTGCTTTGTCAGAGTGTCATTGATGCGAGTATTCAACTGATCCTGCCTGGTGCCGCGCTTAGGCAGGGTGTCCTGCCCGGAAGCGGAAACGCCCCCGGCAATGAGAATGAGAATCCATCCGAAGTAATTCAGGAAAAATTTCATACGGTAAATTTAACAAGAAAAGCCGGGGAAATCAAATGTTGGTGCTTTCGTTCGTAAAGTACCCGGGAGCATTCATGGGAATCAATGGTCGCTTCTCCTTTCTTTTTTGACCTGATACTCGCGCCGGCCCGGGATGCTGCCGGTGCTGCTCCCCGCCAGAGTCCCTGTGCCCGGTATGGAACGAATACCCTCTGGTTCCTCTGCCTTGCTTTCGTAAACATCTTTTTCAAGTTCGGTGATCTCATCCTTTGCCAGGTCCCTGAACAGGTTCCTGTCGGCTATGGCCTGCTTGAACAGCTCCCAGTGGCGGTCGTTATATCCTTCCAGTGACCTTCGCTTTTCTTCCTCATTCTCCCTGGCCTGGCGCTCATAGATGCTTTTCATGTCGGGCGAAAGCTTGAAGAAATCATAATCTTTCGAGGTTATCTTGTCCAGAAGTGTCTTTTCCCAAGACAAGGATTTCTGGTAGTTCTTCATGGTGCTCTCCACGAAATGATGCAGCTTGAGTGTGTCCATCATGGCCTCGTAACCTGTCTTGATCAGCTGCTCCGAATCAATGGTGAGCTGCATCACGGCAAACGTGATGTTCGTCTGGTTGTAATAATCCCTGATGCTGGTCATCCGCCTGGTGATCTCTTCGAAATTGGTATGATTGTAATCCTGCACCGAAATGTTCAGCCCGTCCCACATCCAGGTATTCAGGCTTGAAAAGAAATCCAGGATGGCTTTCTTCCGTTCGTTGTATATGTGGTTGTTCTGCCCGGTATGGATGTTCAGGTTCGATTTTAACAATTCATTCTCTTCAATATTCCGCTCATGGACCTGCTTGAGCATACCGGTGAGCAGACTCACATCCGATTTGTCTGCCGTTTTCCTGCCCTGGCTGTAAATAAACAATAGTTCAGCAGTTATCAGTATAATGCAAATACAAACCAGGATGATCAATACAAAAGAAATACTAACCATGTTATGCTATTTTAGTAAAGTTAGGGCGAAAAATCGTCAGGGGATATAAATATCAACAATTATGCCAAATGTTTAAATATCAGATAAACATATAATTATATATAGTTACATGGCTGCATGTGTTAATTTTTTTTACACATTCTGTCAAAAATTTTTACAGTGCTGTATAAAAAATTGACATATTTTTGTACCTTGTGTTAAAATTTTTTACACTATGGCTGTCAAAGGAAATTTGCTGATCGTAGAGGATAATACCGAGATCCTGGATTCCCTGACGCTTTTTCTGGAGGACGAGTTCAACATGGTCATCGGGCTGAAGAAACCCGACCTTGTCCCATCGACCCTGCAAAACAATCCCATCGATGTGGTCCTGCTTGACATGAACTTCACGGTGGGACTGAATACGGGGACCGAAGGAATTTTCTGGCTGAAAGAGATACTGAAGATCGACCCAACCCTTTGCGTGATCATGATGACCGCTTACGGGGATGTTGAGCTTGCCGTGAAATCGATGAGGTACGGGGCGACTGATTTCGTGCTGAAACCCTGGGATAACGAAAAGCTTCTTGCGACCCTGATTGCCGGCCTCAAGCTGCGCAGGTCGAATATGGAGATCCAGAAGCTGCGCGGAAGGCAAAACCACCTGAATGAAGAACTTGACCAGAAATTCCCCGAGATCATCGGTGAATGCCCCTCCATGAAAAGGGTCATGGATATTGTCGACAAGGTCTCCAATACCGATGCGAACATCCTGATAACCGGGGAGAACGGGACAGGGAAAGGTTTGATAGCGAGGGAAATTCATAAGAAATCAATGAGGGTAAAGGAAGCCATGATCACCGTGGATATGGGGTCCATACCGCTCTCACTCTTCGAAAGCGAAATGTTCGGTCATGTGAAAGGGGCTTTTACCGATGCCCGTAACGACAGGGTAGGGAGGTTCGAAACAGCTTCAGGTGGAACCTTGTTCCTGGATGAGATCGGGAACCTCTCCCTGAACATGCAGACCAAGATCCTTAATGTGCTGCAGGAAAAATACATTATCCCGCTGGGCACGAACAAGATCATACCGATTGACATACGCCTGATCTGCGCCACGAACAAAAGCCTGGAAAAGATGGTCATGGAAGGCCTTTTCAGGCAGGACCTTCTCTTCAGGATCAATACGATACAGATTGACCTGCCGCCCCTGAGGGAGAGGGGGAACGACATCAACCTGATGGCGGAATATTTCCTTGAAAAACTTGCAGCCAAATATGAAAGGGGGAAGATGACCTTTTCCCAGGAGACCTTTGGCTCGATGCAGGAATATGCATGGCCGGGGAACATCAGGGAGCTTGAACACTCAATCGAAAAAGCGGTTATACTGTCGGAGGGTAATATCATCTCCCCGGATGACCTTTTCCTTAAAAAATTCACCGGCCGGTCAACCCAGAAAAAGGATGCCAACCCCTCGTTCATGGATATCGAACGCGATATCATCCGCAGGGCTTTACTGAGAAATAACGGGAATATGGTCACAACGGCCAGGGAACTTGGCGTAACCCGCCAGACCATTTATAATAAAATAAAGAGATATGGTCTCTAAGTGGTTCTATTACAATATTCTGATCCGGATCATATTGCTTGTTATCAATTGTCTGCTGCTTGGCCTGGCGTTTTTCTACCTGCCCAATCCCTCCATACTGGCCTTGCTTATTGTGCTGATCCCGGTCCAGACTTTTCTCATGATACGGTACCTGAACGCGGTGAACCGGAAACTCGAACAGTTCTTTATCATGCACCTCAGCGGGGATATCACCACTTCCTTTTCAGGCAGCGATAAAAATGACGAGTTCTCGGGGTTATATTCCTATTTCCAAAGGATCAACGATAAGCTGGAAAGCTCAAGGATGGAGAGCGAGATCAGGAATAATTACTTCAAGACCATCGTCGATCATACATCTACCGGGCTGATCTCCTTTACAACCAGTGGGAAGGTGGAGCTGTTCAATGAAGCGGCAAAGAAAATGTTCAGGATAAATGTGCTCAAAAACCTGGAAAAGCTTAACCGGTTCAAGGAAGGACTGAGCGGCGTCCTGCAGGAACTTAAACCGGGCGAGAACCAGCTGATCAACCTTATCGTGGATGACGACCTTATCCAGCTTTCGACACGTAAAGCGATCTTCAGGACAGGGACGACCGATCTGCACCTGGTCTCTTTCCAGAATATCAAGACCGAGCTGGAACAACAGGAGGCGGAATCCTGGACCAAGCTGATCCGCGTTCTCACCCATGAGATCATGAATTCAATGACACCCATCATCACTCTTGTAACCACACTTTCAAGGACTTTCCTGCATAGGGACTCGAGTGAACCGAAGACTATAGGGGAGCTCACCCAGCAGAATGTGGATAAGACGATCCGCAGCATTGAGATCATCGAGAACAGGAGCCGGGGGATCGTTCATTTTGTGAAGAACTACCGCAATATCGCCATACTCCCCAAACCTGAGTTCCAGATCCTGAATCTCAGGGAAATGCTCGACCGGATCATCGTGCTGCATGAAGACCTGCTGAAGGAGAGGAAGATCAATGTCCTCCTGAATTGCCCTCCTTCGCTTCACATGCAGGCCGACGGGAAACTGATGGACCAGGTTTTCATCAATCTCTTCAAGAATGCAATGGAAGCGCTTATCGGAACTCCCGGCGCGCTGATAAGCATCACAGGCCAGACCTCCGATAACCAGACTGTCATTGAATTCACGGATAACGGGCCCGGGATCACGGACTACGCCATGCAGCACCTGTTCGTGCCTTTCTTTACAACCAAGGAAGGGGGATCGGGGATAGGGCTGCACCTTTCAAGGCAGCTGGTCAGGCTGCACGGGGGTACCCTGAACGTGCAGTCGGTCCCCGGGAAGACAAGCTTCACGATCAGGCTGTCATAACCTTTCATTCACAATCTTCCCGTCGAAAAGATTGATGATCCTGCTACTGTATTCAGCGTCCCGCATGGAATGTGTGACCATGACAATGCTGGTTCCCTTCTCGTTCAGCTTAGTGAGCAGGTTCATTACATCCTCCCCTTTTGCTGAATCGAGGTTACCTGTAGGCTCGTCGGCCAGTATCAGTGAGGGATTTGCGACTACCGCCCTCGCAATCGCGACCCTTTGCTGCTGTCCGCCTGAAAGCTGCAAGGGAAAATGCCTGGAACGGTGAGCGATCTCCAGCTGCTCCATGATACTGAAGACTGCCTCACGGCGCGCTGCCTGGGTGTGGCGGAGGTATATCAGCGGCAGCTCAATGTTCTCATAAATGGTCAGCTCATCGATAAGGTTGAAGTTCTGGAAGATGAAACCAATCCTTTGCTTGCGCAGTACACTTCGTTTTTTCTCGCTGAACCTGGCGACATTCTCATTGGCAAAAAAATAATCCCCTCCCGAAGGGCTGTCAAGCATTCCCAGTATGTTCAGCAGGGTCGATTTGCCGCAGCCCGAAGGGCCCATGATGGCTACAAATTCCCCGTCGCCCACCATGAAATCCACGCCGTTCAGGGCGTGAGTCTCGACTTCATTGGCGCTGAAGATTTTGGTCAGGTTCACAGTTCTTATCATAGTATACCGTTTTATTCACCCAGCTCAAGCTGGTTACTGACGAGGTCAAAATAAACACCTTTTTTAGCGATCAGCCCCGAATGATCGCCCTGTTCAATGATCCTGCCCTTCCCGAGCACTATGATCTGGTGTGCATTCTTTACCGTGCTCAGGCGGTGGGCCACGATAACCACCGTTTTGCCCTGGTAGAACTGGTCCAGCCTCCCGAGGATGATCTTTTCATTGGCCGAGTCCAGGGAATTGGTCGCTTCATCAAAGAAGAAGACTTCCGGGTTCCTGTATACTGCCCTGGCAATGAGCACTCTTTGTTTCTGCCCATGGCTGAGGCCTGTTCCTTCTTCGCCAATCCTTGTCTCAATCCCTCTCGGGAGGGTGCTGAGGAACTCGTCCAGGTTGGCTATATATGCTGCCTGTTCCAGCTTTTCCTTATCAGGGTTTTCATCGCCCAGAGCGATATTGGCTGCAAGGGTATCGGAAAAGATATACCCGTCCTGCATCACCGAACCGCAACGGCTCCTCCAGGAACGGTTCAGGATCTCCGAAAGGTCGGTATCGCTGACCATGATCCTTCCCCTCACCGGGAGATAAAACCCGAGCAGTAATTTGATCAGCGTGGTTTTCCCGCTCCCGCTCATCCCCACGATCGCTGTGACCTTACCTGCAGGGATAGTGCAGGAAACATTGTCGAGCACCAGGGGTGAATGAGGCCCCTCATACTGGAAGCAGAGATCCTCAACCTTTATCCCGGAAAATTCATTGAACCCGGGGGCCATCTTCCTGCCCGGCCTGTCTTCATCGTCCACCGACTGCACTTCCTGGATCCTGTCCATGCTGATCCCGGCATCCTGCATCTCCCTCAGGAATTCAACAATCTGTTCCACCGGCCCGTTCAGCTGCCCGAGGATGAACTGTATGGCCAGCATCATGCCCAGGGTGAGTTCGCCCCGGATCACCAGGTAAGCTGTAATGAAGGTGATAAGGATATCCTTTGTCCTCAGGAAAAAGAAAGACCCCAGGCTCTGGTACTGGCTGTTCTTCAGGCTCCTGATCGTGGTCTCGAAAAGCTGTTCCTGTATCTTTTCCCATTCCTTCCTCTTCTGGTCCTCCGCGTTGGTCATCTTGATCTCGGGAATTCCATGGATGATCTGGAGCAGGGTATTCTGGTTCTCCGATAATTTGGAGAAACGGATATAATCCAGTTCCTTGCGCTTTTTCATGAAAAAGTAGATCCAGGAGGCATACATCAGGCTGCTGACCAGGAAAATTGCAAGTATAAGAGGGTTATAGATGGCGAGTACGGTCCCGAAAACAAGAAGGGTAAGCAGTGAAAAAACAACACTCAGCAAGCCGGAGGTGATGAAGGACTGTACCCTCTGGTGGTCCATGATCCTTTGTATGAGGTCCCCGGGCAGCTTGGTGCTGAAGAATGCCAGCGGGAGCCTCAGCAGCTTCTTCAGGAAGTCGGATACCATGGTGATATTGATACGGTTGGAAACATACAACAGCACCCGGGTCCGGAAAAATTCAATGCTGATCATCCCCAGGAACAATGCAAGCTGCCCGAGCAGGATCATGGTGATGAAACCAAGGTCCTTGTGTGCAATGCCTTTGTCCACTATGAGCTGGGTAAGCCAGGGGAAGGCAAACTGCAGCAGGCTCGACAGGGTCATGATCATGATCATCCAGACCAGCCTGCCCCGGTAAGGTTTCAGGTACTGGCGAAGGAATCCTCCGATCCGGTTGGTGTGCTTGTCTTCAGGCATGCGTTCGAACGCGGCTTCAGGTTCCATCACGAGGCAGATCCCCTTGCTGCTTTCATCCTGTGTTCCCTGCCAGGCCTGAAGGAAATCGGCTTTGCTGAAAGTGATGCGCCCGTGGGCCGGATCAGCTATCTTTACCAGGGTCCTGTTCTTCTTTTGTATAATGCGGTAGATGACAACGAAATGTTTCTGCTGCCAGTGAGCGATGCAGGGTAAAGGATCCGATTCAACCAGCTCACTGAACGAAACTTTCACGCCCATGGTCCTGAAACCCACGGCCTCCGCGGCATCGCTGATCCCCAGCATGGATACTCCTTCGCGGGTGATGTGGCAGAGGCTCCTCAGGCGGGCTATGCTGAACTCCTTGCCGTGAAACTTGCATACCATCTTCAGGCATGCCGGTCCGCAGTCCATGGAATCATACTGGTGGTAGAAAGGGAATGCCATCACTTATTCATATTTTAATGCATTGATCGGGTTGGCCCTCAGTACCTTTACTGTCCTCACCAGCAGTATCGCCGACACGAACAAAGTTACGGTGATTACGCTCAGCAGCATCACCCAAATGCTGACCCCGACCCTGTAATAAAATTCCTTCAGCCATAACTCCATCAGGACCCAGGAGGCAGGGATGGCGAATGCGGTGGCAATCCCGGTATAGATGAGGAATTCCTTCTGCATCCTCATGATGATCTGCACGTTCGAGGCCCCGAATAACTTTCGGATCGCCGTCTCCTTGGTTTTTCTCTCGGATATCAGCAGGGCCAGACCGAACAGGCCCATCCCGGTAATGATGAAGGCCAGAATGGTAAAAATAGCGACGGCTATGACGAAATTGTTCTCCTTCTGGTAGGCCGAACGAAGTTTCTGCCTGTAAAAGGAATAGCTGAACGGCTTGTTCGGGAAGGTTCCCTCCCAGGCTTTCCGTATATCCCGTATCACGTTTTGCTCAGCCCCCTGGCGGTAATGTACGATGACGGTATTGACTGCGAAGGGGTTGAAGATGTATTCGGTGGGAAGTATCCTGTCGTGCAGGGTGTGCAGGTTGAAATTTTTCACTATACCGACAATGTTGGCCCCGTTGAAGATGCCTCCCAGGCGGTTTTGGAGTTTGAACACCCTGGTGGCCTCCTCATTCAGTGTGCATTCGATCTCGTTCCTGTTGATGCTTGCCGTGTCAAAATCCCTTCCCATCTCAATGGGGATCCCCAGTGCGCTGAAAAAATTCCTGTCAATATAGACGATTTCAACGGATATCATATCATTATAGCCTTCCATCCTGGTTTTCACAGTTATGGATGTGTTCGCCGGAAGCTGGAACAGGCTTGTCCCCGAGTATGAAAGCACACCCACGGTTTTTTCCAGTTTTGATTTCAGTAAGGAATAGGTATTGTAATCGGGCGGCTGGACCGGGATAAGCATGATGCCGGACCTCGAAATTGAAAGGTTGTTCACATAACAAAGCCGGATCTGTGAATAGATGGTGATCATGCAGATGAGCAGCGAGAGGGTGATGAAGAGCTGGAACCCTATGAAGACCTTGCTGAGGCTGAATTTCTTAGGTGAGAAGAACCTGGCCTTAAGGGCGTTGATGGGGTTGAGCCCCGCAAGGTAAATGGCAACGTACAAGCCGGATAAAATCCCGATCAGCAGGGTGATCCCTGCAAATAATACAATATATTTGGGTAAGTTGCTTGCGTACATGGTGATCGTGTAATCGGGCATACCGGTGATCCTGGGGTCAATAAGGCCCATCACGAACAGGGCCAGTGGGAAAGCCATGAAGGTGAGCAGCACCGATTCGATGAGTATCTGCAGGCGCAGCTCATACTTCAGCGCCCCAAGCACCTTCCTGATGCCTATCTCTTTGAATCTCAATGCTGAACGGGCTGTACTGAGGATCGCATAGTTGATGCCGGCCAGCAGCAGTATGAATATGGCAAGCCAGGAATAGGTGTAAACCGAGAGCCTGTTCCCTGTCAGGTGGAAATCGTTCCAGAAATCGGCCGATTGCAGGTAAATATCCCTTAAAGGCTGGAAGGAGACCCTGACCCCTTTTTCATTCCAGCCCGTGCCGGCCATTAGTTTGGGGATCATCATGGTTACTGCTTTTATATCGGTGCCGGGACTGAACTCGCAAAGAGATTCAACGGAAAAGTCGTTGAAGGACCTGAAAAGCTCCAGGCGGTCAGGCATGAAATCGCCCAGCAGCTGCTCCTGGAATCCAAGTCCTGCTATAAAATCGGCTTTCAGGGTCGAATTCCAGGGCAGATCGGCAAAAATACCCGCAAGAGTGAGGTGGTACAACCTGTGCGAGTTGCTGAATTCTATTACCCTGTAAAGGGAAAGCCCGCCTGGAAAATATCGTTTAGCCGCGCTTTCGGAAATATAGACAGGGTTCCGGATCTGTCCGTTTAAGCCGGCTTTCCCTCGTATCAGGCGGATATCAAGTATATTTAACAGTTCCGGATCAGCACAAATGAAATTACTGGTTTCCTTCAGCACCCCTCCGGCATTGATTTTCATTTTTCCCGGTATGTTTGATTCATGGACGATCCTGGCAATGCTAACGCATCCGGGCAGTTTACCGGCCAGGGTTGCCTTCAGCATTGAATTCCCGCAAGGGCTGCTTGACGCTTTGGTATCTGTAAAAATAATGCGGTATATCAGCCCTGCCTTGCTGAAGCACCTGTCATAGCTCGTTTCGTTGATGGCATATACCAGGAGTATGAAGGAAGCAGTAAGCCCCAGTACAAGCCCTATGAGATTGATGATGGTGTAGGTCTTGTTGTTGACTATGGTCCTGTAGGATGTTACCAGAGCGTTCCTCAGCATAAGCCGGATTATAAAATGTCACAAAAATTGAACCTTTGCATGAAACGTTCATAATTCCCGACGGGGGGGCAAAGGAAGCGGTACAGGCAGCCGGAACAGGGGCTCACCTGCATCCGGTTCAGGTTCCAGCCTTTGCCGGTATAGATCTCCCTCTTTACCAGTCCGGTGATCGTCTCATTATGTATATTCCCCAGTGGAGCTTCGTTCATGTTTGCAAATACCTCGCCGGAAGGCATCACGTAAAGCTTGCCAAAACCCTGGTCATTCAGGATCTGCCTTGAATA
>Ga0182021_10008668_pt1 | contig 12042 bp, 11 predicted proteins | sample 612E3MmetaG_FD_120493 | JGI IMG/M metagenome (GOLD analysis project Ga0182021, IMG submission 120493) | Permafrost microbial communities from Stordalen Mire, Sweden - 612E3M metaG (Illumina Assembly) | ecosystem: Environmental > Terrestrial > Soil > Wetlands > Permafrost | place: Sweden...
ATGGCCTTCTCCGGTCACAAGAGGTGCGGCCCGACCGCCATCGGCGTCCCGTGGGGCCGGCGGGAGCTGCTCGGAGCGATGCCGCCGTTTATGGGCGGCGGCGACATGATCCGCAAAGTGACCTTTGAGGGCGCGGAGTGGAACGAGCTGCCGTGGAAATTTGAAGCGGGGACGCCGGCGATTGCCGAAGCGATCGGCCTGGGTGCGGCCGTTGACTATCTATCGAACCTGGGTATGGACGCGGTGCGCGCGCACGAGCGCGAGACCATCGCCTATGCCCTGGAGCGGCTGAGTGAAGTGCCAGGCTTAACGCTCATCGGGCCGGACGATCCCGATCGGCGCGGCGGGGTGGCCACGTTTACACTCGATAACATCCATCCGCACGACCTGGCCGACATTCTCGATCACGAAGGCATTGCCATTCGCGCCGGGCATCATTGCGCGCAACCCCTGCACCAGAAGCTGGGTATTCCGGCTTCGTCGCGGGCGTCGTTCTACATTTACACCCTGCGCGAAGAAGTCGATCGACTGGTGGACGGACTGTACAAAGCCAAGACCATTTTCAAGCGTTAACTTCCGTCTGTTTGACAGTCATGCCGAACGCAAGCGAGTTGACCGATTCGATTTTGGATTCCCGCTAACAACATGCGGGAATGACATCTGAGTGGAGTTATTGTGGAAGATCTCTATCGCGACAACATCATCGATCATTACCAGAACCCGCGCAATTACGGCACGCTGGAACATCCTGACATTTCATACGAAGACAGCAACCCCGTCTGCGGCGATGAGCTGCGCATCGACCTTCAGGTGAAGGACGGCAAAGTGGCTGATGCGCGTTTCAGCGGACACGGCTGTTCGATCAGTCAGGCCTCGGCGTCGATGCTAACTGAGGAGATCATCGGCAAGACGCTGGAGGAAGTGAAGCAGATCGACAAGCAGTATCTGCTGGACCTATTGGGTATCCCGCTGGGGCCGGTGCGCTTGAAGTGTGCGCTGTTGTCGCTGAAAGTGTTGAAGGCGGGCGCTTACGGCTTGCACGGTTGGCCCGGAGAGGATGAAGAGTGATGAGTGATGAGTGAATTCGTAAGCGTAGCGAAAGTTGGCGAGATCAAAGAAGGTGTGGTGAAGGTCGTGCGGGTGGGTGACGCGCCGATCGGGTTGACGAAGATCGACGGCGAGTTCTTCGCCTTTGCGGATGTGTGCACACACGACGATGGCCCGGTCGCCGAAGGCGAACTCGACGACTACATCATCGAGTGTCCACGACACGGCGCGAAGTTCGACATTCGCACCGGCAAGGTGAAACAACTGCCTGCTGTAGTGCCGATTCCAATCTACGCGGTGAAGGTCGAAGGTGATGAAGTGTTGGTGTCGAAGAGACCCACATCGACCATGTGAGGTGAAAGGTTCTTCAGAGATAGGGCCGGTGATATTTGCCGGCCTTTTTTCGTTTTCTGGTATGCTTGGCCTATCTTCATGAGGAGTGAGACGAGTGTTGAATCTAGATGATGCACTGAAATTTGCAGTTGCCACGGCGCGCGAATCAGGCGCGTTGCTGCGCGATTATTATCGGAATGGCGTGACCGTGAAGTACAAGGGCGAGATCGATCTGATCACGGAAGCCGATCACGCGTCGGAAGCGTTGATCCTCAACCGCATCCGATCGACTTACCCCGCTTGTGCGATTTTATCCGAAGAAAGCGGCGCGAGTGCGAATTCATCGCCCTACATGTGGATTGCCGATCCGTTGGATGGCACGACCAACTTTGCGCACGGTCTGCCTATCTTCAGTGTGACACTGGCCTTGGTGGTCGACGATGTGATCGAAGTGGGTGTGACCTACAACCCGATCTATGATGAACTGTACACGGCGCAGCGTGGGCAGGGGGCGTACCTCAATGGCGAGCGACTTCACGTGTCTTCGGCAGCAACGCTCGATCGCGCGCTGTTGGTCACAGGTTTCCCCTACGATCGGCGCACGAATCCGAACAACAACATCCGGCAATTCACGGACTTTTCGTTGCGTGCGCAAGGTGTGTTGCGGTTAGGCAGCGCCGCGCTCGATCTGGGCGCCATCGCGGCGGGGCGGTTGGATGGTTATTGGGAATTCAAGATCAATCCGTGGGATATTGCCGCGGGCTGTTTGCTGGTTGCCGAGGCGGGCGGCAGGGTTTCGGCGGTTGATGGCAGACCGTTGAATCTTTATGCGCGCAACGTCGTGGCGAGCAATGGCCCCCTCCACGACGAGATGTTGGCGGTATTGACTCCCAGCCGAGAGACTTGGCCGTTTTTGCCGGTTTCAGATTGAGATTGACCGCACGCAGTTTAGCTGCAATTGCGCTACTGTCTCAGTGCAGTCCCATCGGTCGCATGTGATCATCCGTGGCAATTTTTGTACTTGCGGCCACTGCCACAGGGACACGGATCATTGCGACCCACGGCTTCATACTTACCGGGTTTCTCCGGCTGTGGCTGGCGAGGACTGGATGGCATTTGCTTGCTGACAACTCTGATGACCTCATCGCCCTCGTCGTCCTCCTCCTCCTCTTCTTCAAGCCACTCGTCGGTCTCCTTAGTGTTCCAAGAATAGGGCCGCCCGAGGAACGATACCAAGCGCCACATGATGATAATGGCGGTGATGATGGCAACGAGGGCTAAGAGCGTCGTTTGCCCGATGTCCAGTGGCAGCAATCGCGCCAACAGACTGCCGAAGCCATAGGCCAGCAAGACCAGTGCGGTGGCGATAAGACCAATCGCTAATAGTCCCAACCCAATGAAAGCACCGCCGACGAGAAGTATTTTCAGTTTTGACATACATTTTCCTCAAGATGATTTGAATGCCACGAGACCAAACGCCTGCGGCTTGAGCACCACCCGCGTGAAGCCCGCTTCCTGCAAGCGCCGCACCACGCCTTTAGTGGTGCGCGCCCCGCTCTTGCTATCCGGATCGCCGATGTAGTGAAACAGCTTGCCGCTGCGCCGCAGCACGCGCTGGCATTCGGCATAGAAGTCGCCGGAGTACAGATCACCAGCCAGGCTCAACATGGGCGGATCATGGATGATGCACGAGAACTGCCCGTCGGCGAAGTTCTGAATCTCATCAAAGGCATCGCCGATGAGCTGCGTGATTTTCGGGTTATCGAAGAGCGATCTGGACCAGGGATTGAAGCGCGCCATCTCCTGCGCGGTGGGATCCAACTCGATCGTGATCACACGCTCCGCGGTCTTTGCCGCTTCGATGGCGGTGTAGCCCAGGCCGGTGCACGTATCCAGCACACGACCATGGATCGGCGCGATCGCTTTGATCTTGGCGAGCGTGTCCTGGTAGGGATTCGTGTTCTTGATGCGATGCATGGGCAGGCCGGAGATTAACATCGTCGGGGCAGACTTGGTGGGCATCAGGCCGTAGGCGCGCCCGGTGAGATCGGAGAAGCCGCGAATCTGCCTGACCCGATTGTCTTCCACCACAAAACAGGCCGTGTCATGCTGCGCGATCTCCTCGATTTCGTTCCACGCCACAACGGCATCGGGCAGAATCAGCCGATCGGGTGTGAGAGCAATTTCGGTAGTGGTCAGTCCCAGATCGAGCGAGATCGAGATAGTCGATCGTTCCGCCGATCGGGCCTGGAGCAACTCTGCGGCTTGATAGTGCGAGAGGATGGTCATCCGGTTAGGTGCTTGAACGAGCAGATCCGATCCAACACGATGACGACAGTATAAAGGGAAGATCACGCGCCGTCAAACCGGCTCAGGCAGTAACTTGTTCGAAATACTCTCTTGGGGGATTTTATGCTATGATCGCTGCATCGTTTGAGGGGAATATGCCACAAGAGACTGTTTTGTTGATCAGCGCCGACGTCGAGCTGCGAGCCTGGTTGAATAGTCGCGTACTGCAACCGGCCGGCTACGTCGTCGCCGAAGCTCCCGACTTCGTCTCGGCACGCTCTCAACTGACTGCGCTGAATCCTCATTTGTTGCTCGTGGTATTGTCCTCGCAAATTGCCGACGAATTAGCGTTGGTGGCTGAATGCGAACCCGACGTGCCGGCGTTGGTCATCGCGCCCAATCGTTCCCTCGAGGCCTGGGAAACCGCGCTGGCGCATGGCGCTTCGGATGTGCTGGCCCGTCCCCTCAATGCGATTCGTGTGATCAACGCTGTGGCGCGCGGCGTACGGCGTGGCCGCGCGCTGCACGAGCGCGCCGCTTTGCGCGAACAAACTGATCGGCAGTCGCAAGAATTCAATGCGCTCTACACCGTCGGCCAGAAAGTCGCGGCCCTGTTTGACATCGAAGAGATTCTGAAACTGGTGGTCACTGCGGCAGTGAACCTGACGCAGGCCGAAGAAGGCACACTGATGCTGCTCGACGCTAAGAGCGGCGAGCTGTATTTGCGCGCCAGTTGCAGCAGCTATGAAGATGCCGTGCGTAATCTGCGGGTCAAGGTCACTGATTCGTTGATGGGCCGGGTGCTGCAAAGCGGCCGCCCCATCCTGCTGGATCGCGGTGATTTGCTCAAGATCCGTACCGCGCTGCTGGTGACGGCCCTCATCAGCGTGCCGCTCATTATCGGGGGACACGCCATCGGCGTGTTGAGCGTGTACAGCCGACAGGCCGGTCGCCAGTTCCGCGAACACGATGTGCACCTGCTCTCGACGCTGGCCGATTTCGCGGCCATCGCCATTCGCAATGCCGAGTTGTATCACGACGTGCGCCGCACCGCCGATCGGTTTGCCGCGCTCGCCGAGATCGATCGGCGCATTTCAGAATCGCTGGATCGGCACACGGTCCTGGAACGCATCGCCGCCTATGCCAAAGAGCTGCTGCTGGCCGATGAGAGCGAAGTCTACCTGCTCGATCGCGCATCCCAGAAATTAGAGGCCATCGTGGCGGTTGGCGACTACGCGGAGCAAATCAAGGCGCAGGCGATGCGAGTTGGCGAGGGGGTGGTCGGCGCGGTGGCGCAGAGCGGCAGCGCCGAAATGGTCAACGCAGCTGAAGTCGATCCGCGTCACTTCAAGATTCCCGGCACGCCGGAGGAGCATGAGGCCCTGTTGTGTGCGCCATTGATTTCGCAGGGTGAGACCTTGGGCGTGATGGTCGTCGCGCGCATTGGCGCTCGGCCTCCGTTCGAGCTAATCGATTTCGAATTCTTCACGGCGTTGGCCGCGCAGGCGGCGATCGCGATTGAGAATGCGCGCTTGTATGATTCCGAGCGGCAGCGGGCCGTTGAATTGAGCCGGGCGTTGGCCCAGCAACAGGAACTCGATCAACTTAAGAACACGTTCATTCAAAACGTGTCGCATGAATTACGCACCCCGCTGGCGATCATTCGCGGGTATGCCGAGCTGTTGGTGGCCGGCGATCTGGGAACCCTGTCCGAGCAGCAGTTGGAATCGGTCGAAATCATGGCCCGCCGCGCGCGCATGCTGAGCAAAATGCTCGACGATTTGTTGACCATCCTCGCGGCGGAAACTCACAAATTCCAGAAAGAGCCGGTGGATCTGGCACAGATGACGCAGCTCGCCATTACCGATTTTCAAGCACCTGCCAAACAGGCGGGTCTCTCACTGGTGGCGACGATTCAGCCGGAGGTCCCCAAGGTCTACGCCGATTCCGTCCATCTGCGGCGGGTGTTGGATAACTTGCTTGGCAACGCGCTTAAGTTTACGCCGGAGGGCGGGCGCATTTCCGTGACGGTCGCTCACATCGATGCGCACGTCGTGCTGGAAGTCTCGGATAGCGGCATCGGCATCCCGCCTGAGCAGTTGAACAAAATCTTCCAACGCTTCTACCAGGTCGATGGAAGTTCCCAGCGGCGTTTTGGCGGCGTCGGCTTAGGTCTGGCGTTGGTGAAAGAGATCGTCGAATCCCATGAAGGCACAGTCGAGGTGACCAGCACCGTCGGAGAAGGGACCACGTTCCGTATTGCTTTGCCGGTGTGGACCGAGGAACAGGCGCCCGCTGCGGCCGGTTGACCGTGTGACGTTTGGCAACGTCGATTCGTCTTGCGGCAAGTCTGCCTGCTCCATGACTTGCCGTTTTGCTTTCCCGAACGAGTGGTGAACCTTTTGCCTTGATCCTCGTATCAGGGTTAGAATGGTGACCAACCCTGTCCTATCGCGAGTCCCCTGGTTGAAAGCCGAATCTGCGCAGCGGCCTGCCAACATGACACCTGCCGACGAGCAGCTCGCTCGCCGTGTGCAGCGTGGTCACACTGCCGATCTGGCGATGCTGGTCGAACGTCACCATAGCCCGCTGCTGGGCTTTCTCTATCGCCTGACGGGCGGCGATCGCGCGCTGGCGGAAGACCTGACCCAGGAAGCCTTTCTGCGTGCCCTGCGATCGATTCAGCAGTATCAACCCTCACGCCCCTTCAAGCCGTGGTTGTACGCCATCGCCGTAAACGTGGCACGCGATCACTTCAAGCGCGCCGATGTGCGTTACGCTGTGACCCTGGCCGACGATGAATTGCTGGCGCTGCCCGATCCGATCGGGTTGGAGGAAACGATCGAGATGGATGGGCTGCGCGTCGCCGCCATCAGCGCCGCCATTGGCGCACTGCCAGTCCATCAACGCGAAGCCATCATCCTGCGCTACTATCAAGATTTGTCATTGGCCGAAATTGCAGCAGCGCTCGACATCCCCATTGGCACAGTGAAATCTCGTTTGAGTTTAGGACTACGTCACTTGCGGACAGTGCTGCGGGAGGAGGGTGGGGTATGACGCCTCAAACTAAAGTGCGGGCTAAATTGATCGAAGACACCGGCTCGGCAGAGGAAGCCGATCGGCTGTTGCCGGTGATGCAGCACTTAGCCGATTGGCCCGCGCCAACCCCCACGGCTCAAGAAACCGATCGGCTGGTGCAGGCCCTGGCGGCCTCGCTGCCGGTGCAGCGATCTTCTCACGCGTGGGCGTTGACCGGGTGGCTGCTGCGCGCACAGCTGCGCGTGGTGCAGCAAGAGATCTGGTTGGCATCTGCTCTCGTCATGGCGCTCGGCCTATTTGTAACGCTCACGATCCAACCCGGCCCTGCGCCGGACATGCTGCCGTTGGTTTGGGTGGCGCCCTTGGTCGCAGCGGTGGGTATTGCGTTTCTGTATGGCCCGGCGGCTGATCCGGCCTTAGAGATCGAGCTCGCGGCCCCCGTCTCGCCACGCTTAGTCGTGCTGGCACGCTTGTTGCTGGTCTTTGCTTTCGACCTAATGCTGGGACTATTGAGCAGCGTGGTACTCGTGCTGTTGCACAGCGGCTGGTCGTTGTGGCCCTTGGTCTTGTTGTGGCTGGCCCCGATGACGTTCCTCGCGGCACTGGCCTTTTTGTTGTCGATGCTGTTCGTCGAGCCGCTGATCAGTGTGTCGATCTGTCTGGTATTATGGGGCATTCAAGTGATGCGCGCGTTTCCGCCATTTGCCGCTTTCCCCAATTGGCTGGCGCAAGATAGACAGCCCTGGCTGTGGCTGCTGACTTTGATCTGCGTCGGTCTGGCGCTGTGGCTGGCAGGGCGTGAAGAACAACAATTGCTGAAACGGATCTGAGGACTATGACTTTGCGTTTGGCTCAAATCGGAGCGATGACGTATTACGAGATGCGGATGTTGTGGCGGCAGCGCATGTTGGCAGTCTTTACCCTCAGCCTGATCGTTCTGACGGGAATTTTGCTGACCGTCTTGCGCGAGTCGGCAGGAGGGATACCCGCGGCCACTTTCATCGCGACTGGCGCGGCGGAGCAAAGAGCCAACGCCGTGGAATGGATCACTTTATTCTGGCCGCTGTTATACGTTCAAATCTTACTGCTCGGCGGCCTGGCCGTGGTCGACGTGATGCCGCGCGATCGCCTGTGGAATGTGAAGCCCATCATCGATGGGACGCCGCTGCCCCGATTGGTTTACCTGCTGGGCAAATTGAGTGGCGCGTGGCTGGCGATCGTAATGAGCCTGATCGTCATTATGGTCGTTGCCGGATTACTGGGGTGGTGGGCAATCGGCCCGTACGAAATAGCGCCATACGCGCAGATGTGGTTGAGCGGCGCGCTGCCATTGGTTCTGTTGCACGTCGGCGTAGGCCTGCTGCTCGCCGCTTTCATGCCGACGCGTCGTCTGGCCGTCGCGATCGTCTTGTTGTTCAGTCTGGCCTGTGCCATGCTGGGTACTTTCAATAGCAGGTTGATCGACATCAATGTGTGGGAACTGTTGAACCCGGGGCGACCCTACGTCTATCAATATTTCTGGTTGGGGTGGGTGGATGCGGGATACCGCACGCCACTGGGCGAGAGTGTGATCTGGTTGTCCGTGGGCATCGGTCTGGTTGAGCTGCTGGGGTGTGGCAGCCTGGCGTGGCTGTGGTTACGAATGCGCGAAGGCCGCGAGTGAGCGTTGGCCTGTCTTGATGAGGAGTGAATGACATGATCTCGATTTCAGATTTGACCAAGACTTATTCCGGCAAGGTGCAGGCCCTGCGCGGCATCGACCTTGAGATTGGCAGCGGCATGTTTGGCCTAGTCGGGCCGAACGGCGCGGGCAAGACCACGTTGATGCGCATCCTGGCGGGACTGGTGCGTCCGACGAGCGGCGCAGTGCGCGTGTTGGGAAACGACGTGACCACGCCGCAGGGCAAGCTGGCGACGAAGGCGGTGCTGGGTTATTTGCCGCAAGAGCTGGGCTTGTATCCCAATCTCACAGCACGTGAATTTCTGGACTACATCGCGATTCTGAAGGGCGTCACCGATCGATCGACGCGGCGGCAGCAAGTGACCGAGGTGCTGCAGCAGGTGCGCTTGAGTGATGAAGCCGATCGGCAGTTGAAGACTTATTCGGGCGGCATGAAGCGGCGGGTGGGCATCGCGCAGGCGTTGCTGGGTGATCCGCAGCTGCTCATCGTCGACGAGCCAACGTCCGGGCTTGATCCTGAAGAGCGCGTGCGCCTGCGCAACTTGCTGTCCGACATGGCGGCGCGCCGCACGGTGATCTTGTCCACCCATATCGTCGAAGACATCAGCCAGAGCTGCAACGATCTGGTCGTGATCGCGCACGGGCGCGTGTTGTTTCGCGGTGCGCCGCGTGACCTCATCACGCGGGCGCGCGAGCACGTGTGGACGATCAATAGCACGGGCGAGCGGCCCAATAACGGCTTGACGATTGTCTCGACGCTGCAGTTGCAGGATGCGGTGCAGTATCGCGTGCTGGGTGAACCGACGGGTTATGCGGCTGCACCCGTTGAGCCGAGCCTGGAAGATGGCTATATGTGGTTGATGAAAAACAATGAACAATGATCAATGTGCAATGATCAATGTTCAATGAAGAAACCCGGTTTCTACATGCAATGAACAATGAGTAAAAAACTACTGATAGGTGTTGGGCTTAGCTTGATGTTGGCAATGTGGCTGTGGCGAGCGGCGACGGCGCAAGAGACCGTACCGCCGTTTGAAAAGGCAGAGTGCCCGTTCCCCGTCCCGATCGGCTACCGCATCGACTGCGGTTTTGTGAGCGTGCTGGAAGATCGATCACAGCCGGGCAGTCCGACGATCAAGATCGGCGTGGCGGTGGTGCACAGCCGCGCCGATCAACCTGCGCCCGATCCGATCTTCTTCCTCAACGGCGGGCCGGGTGGCGCGTTGGTGGCGGCGCTGCCCAATATGCTGTCCGGTTTCGATCCGATGTTGTCCGTGCGCGATGGGGTCTTCTTCGATCAACGCGGGGCCGGGTGGTCGCAACCGGCGCTGGTTTGTCCAGAGACCGAAGCGCTGAAGATCGCTGACCTTAAGGGGCAGCGGCTTTCGTCGGAAGAGAGTCTCGCGCCTTATCTGGCCTGCCGCGATCGCTGGCAGAATGCGGGCGTGAATGTGGCGGCCTACAACACGACGGAGAATGCAGCCGACGTCGACGATGTCCGCCGCGCCTTGGGGTATGAGCAGATCAATCTTCTCGGGGTGTCGTACGGCACGATGCTGGCGCAGGTGATCGTGCGCGACTATCCCGATCATATCCGCCGTGCGGTGTTGGATTCGGCCTATCCCATCTGGGAATACGTCATGGCCGACGCGCCGGCCAGCCTGACGCATTACTTCGACACGATCTTTGCCAACTGCGCGCAGGACGCGGTGTGCCGCACGGCTTATCCCGATGTGCCGTCCGCCTTCGCGCAGCTAACCGATCGGCTGCGGCAACAACCGATCGTGTTTGCGAATTCCGATCCGATTTCGCAGGAAACGTTCACGACCGCGATCGATCGCATCGGTCTTATCGGCTGGCTGGTTTACACCGATCCGCGCCAGGTGCCAGGTTTGATCTATGACCTGCGCGATGGTGATGTCACATCGATCGTGAAGGCGCAGCAAGCGATGTTGAAAGACGCGTATCGTCCGCAGTGGCCGTTGAGCGAAGGTATGAAGACGACGGTGCTGTGCCAACTACGGTTGACTCAGGTGACGCCGCAGCAGATGGCGGACTCGAACGCGCGTTACGCGACAGCGCCGTGGGCTAATGCGACCAATGCGGCGAACATGGCGTTGTGCGCTCAATGGCCGAGACGCAGCGTGGATGCGCGTGATGCGACGCCGTTGCAGACGCGTGTGCCGCTGCTGGTCATCGGCGGCGAATACGATCCGGGTTCGCCGCCGCGCTACGCGGAAACGATCGCGGCCGCATCCGAACATGGTTATGCGTTCGTGGTGCCCGAAGCCGGGCATGCCGCTTTGATCAGCGCCGATCCCTGCGCGAACGGCATCGTCTACGCCTTCTTGAATGATCCGTTGCACACGCCGCAGAGTGAGTGCTTGAAGAACACGCGTCATCCGGGTTTTAGTCTGCGAGCTGCATTGACGCGTCCATTGATCGCGCTGGTGTCGCTGGTGTTGGTGGGTGTGTTGGTCTGGTCGGGCTGGCGTGGCATACAAAACTTTAGGCGTCAGCCACGGGCGTGGTCGTGGCGCATCAGTCTGCGCTTGTTGGGCTGGTGGCCTGTCGCGGCGAGTGCGGGGTTGGTCGGAGTGGCCCTGGCCTTTCCAACGCAGGACGCGATGCCGTTAAGCGTGTCGCGCCTTGTCGAGACGGTCGTGCCACTGTTGGCGGCGGTGCAAGCCGCATTTCTATTTTCGCCGGAAGATGAACCGGGACTGGAAGTCACATTGGCGTGCCGGCGTCCCTTGGCCTGGATCATGCTGGAACGGTTGGTGTGGCTGTTTGTTTTGCAGGGAAGCGTGGCGTTGATCGGCAGTGCGATCGCCGCGGGGTTGACGGGTGAAAGTATCGGCGTGGCGATCGCGCGCTGGCTCGCGCCGCTGCTGGTGCTGGTCGGCATCGCGCTGTGTTTGACGCTGATGACACGTCAACCGATGATGGGCATCGGCCTCGTCGTCATTTTGTGGAGTGGTCTGATGTTGGCGAGCGAGCAGTTGATCGGGATGTGGCCGTTCCTGTGGCCGATCGGCCTGTACCTGCAACCCGATCGGCCCGACTACTGGCCCAATCGCGTCTTCTTGATCTTGATCGGCCTGTGGTTCATCCGGCTGGCTGTGACGTACTTTATTCGTGATGAAGAACGGGTGTTACTGGGTGGTCGCGGCAAAGCCAAATCAGTTAGGTCAGCTAGAAACCGGGATTCTGCGTAACCTCCTGCAGTTTAGCAAAGTCGGTGCACGATAAGCGGTTCATTCCTGCAATGATGAAGAAATCCGGTTTCTTTACGCCCAAGGAGTAAGCGGTTTATGCACTTCACGCAACTGAGCGGGATTATTCGCTACGAGCTGGTATTGCAGTGGCGGCAGCGCATGTTGACGGGCGTCATGCTGAGCCTGATCGCTTTGCCGCCGGTCATGTATGTGTTGTTCGGGCAGAGCAACGCCGCTGAAGTGCAGCGCACCTGGATCACGTCGGGCGGAATCTCGACGGAAGCCGCACTCAATGTGACCACCCGCTATGCGATCATGTATGCGGCGATGTCCATTTATCTGATCGCGTTGCTGGTGCTGCCGATTGTGTCGGCCGATGTGATGGCGCGGGATCGCCAGCTGGGTGTGCGCGAAGTGTTGGACGGGCTGCCCGTC
>Ga0182021_10008669_pt1 | contig 12041 bp, 9 predicted proteins | sample 612E3MmetaG_FD_120493 | JGI IMG/M metagenome (GOLD analysis project Ga0182021, IMG submission 120493) | Permafrost microbial communities from Stordalen Mire, Sweden - 612E3M metaG (Illumina Assembly) | ecosystem: Environmental > Terrestrial > Soil > Wetlands > Permafrost | place: Sweden...
GCCCAGAGTCGGTCCGAGAGGCCGATCGGCTCCCACGCGGCGTCGCCGGCGGCCAGCTGCCGGGAGGCGAGCAGATCGGCGACCAGCGCGGGCGCGTCGTCGGTCTCCTCGAAGGGGATGACCTCGGCGTGGCCGGCCTGGACGATCGGCGTGGCGCTCGCCTTCTGCGCCTCGAGGCGCGGCACGACGAACGAGACGGGACCCTCGCGCGGGACGACCAGGAGCGTGATGCGCTCCATGGGCTCGCCGGCGAAGCCGGTCAGGTAGCGCAGGTCCGGACCGACGCCGATCAGCAGGGCGGCGAAACGGTGCTGGACGATCGCCTCGCGGCAGGCGGCCAGCCGGGCTGCGAAACGATTGGCGGGGATCTGGCGGGCGGACTCACTCATGTGCGGAGAGTAGCCGGGGATCGGCCGACGTGCCGGGCCGCCCGGCCCGCCGGGGCCTACCGGCCCGCGAGCGCCTCGACGAGCGGCGCCATCGAGTCCATGGCGTGGCCGGGGATCGTGTAGTAGCTGATGCCGAGCTTGTCGCGCCGGCGCAGCAGCCGCTCGCGGAGGGAGCTCAGCGTGCCGTACAGGACGTAGGGGCTGCCGTAAAGCGCGGTGGGCCCCCAGCGCAAAGCCGCCCACGCGGAGCCGCGCAGCGAGTTGCCGCTGCCGACGAGACCGGCGTCGAGGAGCCAGAGGTTGAGCTCCAGGTTCGCGAACCGATCTCCGGCAGCCGCCTTGATGAGCGCGACCTTCTCGGCCGCGGCGGTTTCGGTTGCCTGGCGGAGGATCGGCCGGCCCCGGGCGTTGAACCCCGGCACGAGCCCAACGATATCGGCCTCGCGCGCGGCCAGGCGAAGCATGCGCGGACCGCCGCCGCCGATCGCCAGCGGTGGCCGCGGTCGCTGGACCGTGGCCACGCCCACGGACGCGCGCTCCAGCTGGTAGTGGTCGCCGCGGTGGGTGACCGTCTCGCCGGCGAGCAGCCGCTTGACCAGAGGGACCGCCTCCTCGAGCCGATCCACGCGGCGGGGCCCCGGGTCGTAGGTCATCCCGAGCTGGCGGTAGTCGCCCGTCATCCAGCCCGCTCCGAGCCCCATCTCGAACCTCCCACCGGAGAGCAGATCCAACGTGGCCGCCTCTCGGGCGAGGATCAGTGGGTGGCGGTAGTCGTTGGCGAAGACGAAGGCGCCGACACGCAGGCGCGTGGTTGCCGCGGCCGCGGCGGCGAGCGCCGCCAGGGGGGAAAGCTGGTCGCCCAGGTGGTCCGGCATGACCAGCACGTCGTAGCCGAGCGACTCGGCGTGGCGGGCGAGGGCCGCCCACGCTTCGCCGGACGGCGCCGACGCCTGCTGAACCGCGAACCGGAACGGGTGCATGTGGGCAGGTTACTCCCGTATGCGGTCCCGGCGGGCCAGTCGCGGCGGGCCAGTCGCGGCGGGCCAGTGGCGGCGGGCCAGTGGCGGCGGGCACGTTCTCGCTCGAAATCACCCCGGGTGATGCTAAGTGGAGCGTTCTCGCTCCGGACCCCGGCCCCGTGCCCGCGGCCAGATCATTGAGCGTGAAATCGGTGAGAAGTCTGGTCTCGCGGGCTCTTTCTGACGCTTGGGAGCCTCAGTCGCTGCCGAGCGTTGCCCCCGGCGATGGTGGGCAGCTTTGCCCGCTCGCCGGCTCGGGCGGGTGGGGTCGGGCGTCCCCGCCGTGCTCGTGCCGCCCCGAATCGAAGAAGGCCGGTCTCGAGCGATCGGCCTTCTTCTCTGGGTCGAGCGTGTCGGCTAGACGGCCTCCGCGATCGCCTCTTCGAACTGCGAGTTGTAGAGGTCGAAGTAGAAGCCGCGGCGCGCCATCAGCTCGTCATGGCTGCCCTGCTCGACGATCTTGCCCTGGTTCATTACCAGGATCTCGTCGGCATTGCGGATCGTGGAGAGGCGGTGGGCGATGACAAAGGCCGTGCGGCCCTTCATCAGGCGCGCCATCGCCTGCTGGACCAGGACCTCGGTGCGAGTGTCGACCGAGCTGGTGGCCTCGTCGAGGATCAGGATCTGCGGATCGGCCAGGAAGGCTCGCGCGATCGTCAACAGCTGCTTCTCGCCCTGCGAGAGGTTCGAGGCGTCGTCGTCGATCACCGTGTCGTAGCCGTGCGGCATGGTTCGCACGAAATGGTCGACGTGAGCGGCCTTCGCCGCGGCGACGATCTCATCCTCGGTGGCGTTCTCGCGGCCGTAGGCAATGTTCTCGCGGACGGTGCCGCCGAACAGCCAGGTGTCCTGGAGGACCATGCCGAAGGTTCGACGCAGGTTGTCTCGAGTGAGATCGCGGATGTCGATGCCGTCGATCTTGATGCTGCCTCCGTCGATTTCGTAGAAGCGCATCAGCAGGTTGACGACGGTGGTCTTGCCTGCGCCCGTCGGACCGACGATCGCCAGTACCTCGCCCGAGCGGACGTCGGCGCTGAGGTTGTCGATGAGAGGTGTCTCGGGGAGGTACCGGAACGATACGTTCTCGAGGGTCACGTGGCCGGTCGCGTGTTCCAGGACGCGCGGTTGCGCCGCGTCCGGAATCTCTTCCGGTTCATCGAGCAGTTCGAAGACCCGCTCGGCCGAGGCCATCGTCGACTGCAGGAGATTCATGATGCTGGCCACTTGCGTGATCGGCTGCGTGAACGAGCGCGAGTACTGGATGAAGGCCTGTACGTCGCCCAGCGACATGCCTCCGGTGGCCACCTGGATGCCGCCGAGAACACCGATGGCCACGTAGTTGAGGTTGCTGACGAACGTCATCACGGGCATGATCAGCCCGGAGATGAACTGCGCCTTGAAGCTCGCCTCGTAGACCAGCTGGTTTTCCTGGTCGAAACGACGGATGGCGTCTTCCTGGTGGCCGAAGACCTTGACGATGCTGTGACCGGTATGGGATTCCTCGACGTGACCGTTGAGGACTCCGGTCCTGCCCCATTGCGCGGTGAATTGCTTCTGGGATTGGCGAGCGATCAACATCGTCAGGATTGCGGCGGTTGGAAGGACGAGCAGCGATATGACCGCCAGCATGGGGCTGATCCAGAACATCATCGCCAGCACGCCGATGATCGTGGTGAACGACGTGATGATCTGCGTCAGGCTCTGCTGCAGCGTGTTGGCGATGTTGTCGATGTCATTTGTGACACGGCTGAGCGTGTCGCCGCGCTGATGTGTGTCGAAGTACTTGAGCGGGAGCCTTCCGAGCTTCTGATCGACCTCGCGCCGCAGGCGGTACACCGTGCGCTGGGAAACCCCGGCCATGGTGTACCAGGCTACCCAGGTGAAGAAAGTGGCCACGAGGTAGAGCGCAGTCAGGGCGAGAAGGACCGTGGCCAGGGCGCCGAAGTTGACACCGATGCCCGGGATCGCGTTGGTCGCGCCGACCAGGGCAGCGAGCGGGCTGTGTTGCTGGTTGAGGATCGCGACGGCCTGCGGGTGCGTCGTTCCGGCCGGCAAGTACTGGCCGAGCTCCTTGCCGACGAGGCCGTCCATGAGCTGGTTGATGGCGTTGCCCAGGATCTTGGGACCGAACACCTGGCCGGCAGTGCTGAGCAACGCGACTCCCACGACCAGGAGGATGCGAGGTCGTTCGGGCCTCAGCTCGCCGATCAGACGCCGGAGGGCACGGCGGAAGTTCTTCGGCTTCTCGACCGGCATCGCCATCCCGCCCATTGGGCCCATGCCGCCCCGCATCGGACCTCGGCCACGGCCTCCGGGTCCACCCATCGGGCCGCCCGGGGCGCCGCCTTGCTTCGTGCCGCCAGCGGGCCCGCTCATGCCACTTCCTCCCGGGTCAGCTGCGAGTACACGATCTCTTTATATGTCTCGCAGGTCTTCATCAGTTCCGCGTGCGTTCCGATCCCTGCCACGTTGCCTCCGTCCAGAACCACGATCTGGTCGGCGTGGAGGATCGTCCCGACTCGCTGGGCCACGATGATCACCGTCGCTCCCTGGATCTCGTGTCGGAGCGCTGCGCGGAGCTGCTGGTCGGTCTTGAAGTCAAGCGCCGAGAAGCTGTCGTCGAAGATGAACACCTTGGGCTTCTTGACGATCGCGCGTGCGATCGCCAGCCGTTGGCGCTGGCCGCCCGAAACGTTGGTGCCGCCCTGGTCGATCTCAGCCCCGAGCTCGCCGGGCATCTCCGTTACGAATCCCTTTGCTTGGGCTATTTCCAGGGCCTGCCAGAGCTCGTCGTCGGTGGCGTTCTCGTCGCCGTAGCGAAGGTTGCTGGCGACGGTGCCGCTGAATAGGAAGGCCTTCTGCGGAACCATGCCCATCAGCTGCCAGAGATCCTCCTGGCGCATCTGACGGACGTCGACGCCGTCGATCCGCACGTGGCCGGAGGTCACGTCGTAGAAGCGCGGGATCAAGTTGACAAGCGTCGTCTTGCCGGCGCCGGTGCTGCCGACGATGGCCGTCGTCTGTCCCGGCTTGGCGGTGAACGAGATGTCGCACAGCACCGGTTCCTCGGCGCCCGGGTAGCCGAACTGGACATTGTCGAACTCGACGAGGCCGATCGGGTCCGTGAGCTCGAACGGTTCGTCCGGGTCGCAGAGCTCCGCCTCGGAGTCGAGAACCTGCTGGATCCGTTCGGCGGAGGCCGCCGCTCGCGGGACCATGACGAACATGAGCGCCGCCATCATCACCGACATGAGGATCTGCATGACGTATTGGAGGAACGCGGAAAGATTCCCGATCGGCATTCCGCCCGAGTCGATGCGGAGCCCGCCGAACCAGACGATCGCCACGGTCGACAGGTTCATGATCCCGAAGAGGAACGGGATCATCATCGCGAACAAGCGGTTGGTCCGCAGGGCCGTGTCCGTGAGGTCACGGTTCGCGACGTCATATCGAGCTTCGTCGTGGTCCGTGCGCACGAACGCGCGAATCACGCGCATGCCGCTCAGCGTCTCGCGCATGACCTGCTGGACACGGTCGGTCCGTTTCTGCATGGACCGGAAGAGCGGCATCGCCCGAGTCGCGATTATGCCCATCACGAGTGCCACCAGGGGCACGATGATGATGAGAAGACTGGAGAGCGGCACGTCCTCGCGGAGCGCCATGATGACGCCGCCGACGAGCATGATCGGGGCGATGATCATGACGTTGAAGGCCATGACCAGGACCATCTGAACCTGCTGGACGTCGTTCGTGTTGCGCGTGATCAGCGACGGAGTGCCGAAGACGTTGGTCTCCTTCTGGGAAAAGCTCATCACCTTGCGGAAGATCGCGCTCCGCACGTCACGGCCGAACGCCATGGCCGTCCTCGAGCCGAAGAAGACGGAAACGATTGCGCACAGGCCGACCAGAAACGTGACCAGCAGCATGAGACCGCCGGTGCGGATGATGTAGCCGGTGTCGCCCTTGACCACGCCGTTGTTGATGATGTCGGCGTTCAGGTTGGGCAGGTACAGGTTGGCGAGTGCCTGCACCGTCACCAGAACGATCACCACGGCCAACGGCCAGCGGTAGGGTCGGAGGTAAGTGGCGAGCAGTCTGATCATCGGCGTGAGTCCTCGGTATTCATCGTTAGCGATCCTCAGTCGTTCGGTAGGTCAGTCGGGAGTGTGTGGTTGGCCCTTGCCGGTCAGGCTGGCTGCGGATTGTGAAGGGGTCGTGAATTGAGCCCGGAGGAGTGGTGCGCAATCTTCATTCGCTCGAGTGTGCGGCGCCACCTCGGACCGCGACGAGATCCTCGTTCGCGTCCGTGAGCCGCCGGCGTGCGGCTAGGATGGCCTTCATCCCAGTCAGCAGGGCGGCCATCTCGTCCTCGGACAGCTCGGCCAGGACCCTGGACAACACGGCGCGGCGATGGTCCGCCATGTCGCGGAAGACCTGCGCGCCGGCCTGCGTGGGATAGACGACCACGGTCCGGCGGTCCTCGGTGCCGTGGCGCCGTTCAACCATGCCTCGCTTCTCCATGCGGTCGACGATGCCGGTCGCACTCGCGTCCGAGACGTCCATGGCCTCGGCGAGGCGCTTCATCGAAAGCGGCCCATCCGCCTGCAGGGCCGTCAGCACGTTGAGGTGGACCAGGCTGAGAGCGTGACGGTGCCAGGACTTGAAGGCTCCCGCGAAATCGCTCGGAGACCACCCGGTCATCTCGTCGAGCAACTCCTGCTGGAGGGTCTGCCGCTCGGTCGACCCCGACGCCGGGGCCGGTCCTGTGCTAAGCGTCTCAGAGATATTCTGCATGATGTGTAGTATATCGCGTCCGCGCAATCCTCCCAATTCAGTAGTCCCCCCTCCTACAATCGGGTCGCCGAATGACCGGCCGGGGGCCGCGCTGCCACGCCGCTGGAGGGACTCGAGATGGCTGAGACTGTTTTGGGCGCCATCGCCAACGCCAGATTCAAGACTGGGATGTTCAAGGCGGAGAAATGGATCCTGGTCGTGACCGACCAGCGGCTGCTCGGGGCCCGGCTCAGCGACGAGGTCGTGAGGGGTATCGTGGACCAGGCTCGGGCCCAGGCTGGGGCAGCGGGGGGCCGGATTCTTCGGCAAGCGGGGCGCCCAACTCAAGGCTGCGTTCGCGATCGGGCAACGCTACTGCGCCATGGCCCCGGAGGCGATACTGGCCGAGACGCCGGGCAATTGGGCGCTGTGGCCCGGATCTCGACTTCCTCAAGATCACCATCGAGGCGGCGGGGGGCAAGGGCACCTACGACACCGAGGGCGATGACCCCGGCCAGCGAGAGGTTCAGGCGTTGCTGGCTCGAACACGGCGGCGTGGGCCGACGCGCTGCCACGAGCGGTGGGGCGGCGGTCATCCCGCCTCTGCCGCCGAGCAAACCCAGCCCGTCGTTCCCGGCCCTGTATCTGCTGATCCCGATCCTGGCGCCGAGCCTGCTCCTCATGGTCCGACTTCCCTGGCAGCGATTCCTGGGCGGAGCGGGCAATGGCGTTCCGGCGCCGGGCCTGCTGGCTCTCGCGCGTCGGGCCATGTCGCGTCGAAGCCTGGCCCGTCGGGCTACCGGCCTCCCAGGCTGACCGTCGACCGCGGCGAACGGCGCCCGCATTCCGCGCGGCAGCGCGCTCGACTGCGCCGGCGGCCGGCCGGCAAGGGTAGCGTCGGGCTTGCGGGGGGCGTAACCACTTCGAAAGCCCGTCCGGCCGAAAGTTCCGGCATGACAGCCTCACCCGCTTCTCGCGCGCCCAGACCGGGCCGGACCCGACCTCCATCCTCGCCGCGAAGCGCCACCGGACAGATGGTCAGCTTCGCCGCCATCGGTGTCGTCTGCACTGCGGCCTATATCGGACTCTATGCGGCGCTCCGGAACGTATCGTCGGCTGCGGCCGCGAACGTCGTGGCGCTCGTCATCACGGCCGTGGCCAACACCGCCGCCAACCGCCGCCTCACATTTGAGGTCCGTGGCCGCGACGGTCTGGGCCGCCATCACGCCGCGGGGCTCCTGGCCCTGGTCGTGGCGCTGGCCGTCACTTCGGGATCGCTCGGCATCCTCGACGTCGTTGCGCCTCACCGCGGCCGTTTGACGGAGATTGCCGTGCTCGTCGCCGCGAACGCGGCCGCGACGCTGGTTCGCTTCCTGCTGCTGCGCCTCGTCTTCGATCCCGCTCGAACGGGCCGCTCGCCGGCCGAACGGGCCGAACCGGCCCCCGCATTCGTTACGCTCTCCACATCGGAAGGAACACGAGGATGACCGCCATCGCCAGACCCGCGTTCGAGCCGCGACTCCGGCCCGTCGAGGCCCTCCGCGGCCTCGTCCGCGGCCGCCTGGACGAAGCCGCCTGGGTCCGCCCGGCATTCCTCGCAGTGCTCGGCCTGGCGGCGGTGCTGTACCTGTGGAACCTGACCGTCAGCGGCTACGCCAACACCTATTACTCCGCGGCGGCCCTCTCCGCGTCGAAAAGCTGGTCGGCCTGGTTCTTCGGCAGCTTCGATGCCGCGAACTTCATCACCGTGGACAAGCCACCGCTTTCCACGATGGTCATGGGCCTCCCGGTGCGGATCTTCGGCCTGAGCCCGTGGACGATCCTGGCCCCGGAGGCGCTCGCCGGCGTGGCCACGGTCGGGGCGCTGTTCCTGGCCGTGAAGCGGTCCTTCGGTCCCGCCGCCGCGCTCATCGCCGCGATCGTCATGGCTCTCACACCGGCCGCGGTCCTGATATTCCGCTTCAACAACCCCGACGCCATGCTGACCCTCCTGCTGGTCGTCTCGGCCTGGGCGCTGCTCCGCTCGCTGGAGCACGGGAGCTTTCGCTGGATGGCCCTCGCCGCGACGTGCGTCGGCTTCGCCTTCCTGACCAAGTACCTGCAGGCATACCTGGTCCTGCCGGGCTTCGCCCTCGTGTTCGGCTTCTCGGCCAACACGACGCTGCGGCGCCGTCTTCTCGGCCTCGTCGTGGCGCTGGCAACCGTCCTGGTGACGAGCGGCTGGTGGGTGGCCATCGAGGAGCTGCTCCCGACCGGCAGCAAGCCGTTCATCGGCGGCAGCACGACCGGTTCGGCCCTGGACCTCATCTTCGGCTACGACGGCCTCGGCCGGATCTTCGGCGCAAGCGGCCCGGGCGGAGGCGGCGCAGGGGGAGGCGGTTTCAGCGGCGATGTCGGTCCGCTACGCCTCTTTAACGACCAGCTCTTCGGCCAGATCGCCTGGCTGATCCCGCTCGCGCTCATCTGTCTGGTGGCCGGCTTGTGGATGCGCCGCTGGGCGCACCGCGCCGACGCGGGCCTGGCGGGCTATCTGCTCTGGGGCGGCTGGTTCGTCGTGACGGCGGTCGTCTTCAGCTACATGTCGGGCATCATCCACAGCTACTACGCCGTGGCCCTGGCGCCGGCCATTGCCGCGCTGGTGGGTGCCGGCCTGGTGGATCTGTGGTCGGCCCGAGCGCGGATCTGGCTCGGCGGCATCGCCGTCGGGCTGCTCTGCCTCGGCTCGGCCTGGTTCGGTTCGACGTTGCTCGACCGTACGCCGAGCTTCGCCCCCGGTCTCGGGACGGCGGCAATACTGCTCGCGGCCGTCGCCCTGCTCGTGCTGGTGGTTGCGTCGCTGCCCTCGCTCGCCGAGGGCGCGGCCGTGAGGCGGCTCGCGGTCGGCGCGGCCGCGCTGGGCGTCTGCGCGACGCTTATCGCCCCGGCCGCATACGCGCTCGACACGACCGGCACGGCCTACGGTGGCGGCGACCCTCATCCGGGCCCGGGAACCACGGCTGGGCTTGCAGGTGGCTTCGGCGGCCCGAGCGGCACCGGCTTCGGCGGCAACGGCGGCCCTGGCGGCGGCCTGGGCGGCACCGGCGCCCCGAATGGCGGCCTGGGCGGCGACGCCTCCGACACTGCCCTGCTCGACTACCTGATCTCGAACAAGGGCGCCGCGACGTGGATCGTGGCCATCAATTCCGCCCAGGACGCGGGCTCAATCGAGATCGCGACGGGCCTGCCCGTGATGGCCATGGGCGGGTTCACCGGCTCGGATCCGGCGCCGACGCTCGATCAGCTCAAGAGCTACGTCGCCTCCGGCAAGCTCCGGTTCGTGTTGACGGGCAGCGGCGGCGGCTTCGGGGGCGGCGGCGGCCAGAGCGGAAGCGACACCGGCGTCACCGCCTGGGTGACCGGCGCCTGCAAGGCAGTCAGCTATGGCGGTTCGGCCGGTCTCTACGACTGCGCCGGCGCGGCCGGCTGAGAGCCGGCCTTCCGGGCGGCGGCCGGGCCCATGACCGTAACCGTTCCGAAAGGCGCGGCGGTCCATGGTTCGGGCGCGCTCTCCGCGGCGCGGATCTGGCCAGCCTCGGTTCTCCGGGCCTAGCCCCGCACGCCCCGGCGGTACGATGAACGGGTGGTCGCTGCCGGACCTCGGCGGATGCCGCCCCAGACACTCGGTAGGGAGACTCGATGCGCGTGCTCGTGGCTGAGGACGATCCCGGCCTGCGCGAAGTCCTCGTCATGGGCCTGGAGGACCACGGCTATCAGGTCGACGCGGCCGAGCGCGGCGACGACGCCATCGACATGTTCAAGTTCTACGACTACGACGTCGCCGTCGTCGACTGGCGCATGCCCGGTGCTGAGGGGATCGAGGTCGTGGCGTGGGCTCGCAAGCACGGCAAACCAACGGCGATCCTGATGCTGACCGCCCGCGACGCCCCACCGGACCGGATCCGCGGCCTCGACGCGGGCGCCGACGACTACCTGGTCAAGCCCTTCGACTTCGGGGAGCTGCTGGCGCGGATCCGAGCGCTGCAGCGGCGGCCGCGAGGGGTGGACGCCCCCATCATCGCCCGCGGCTCGCTTGCCCTGGACCCGGTCCGCCGCGAATTCACGGTGGCGGGTCGTCCACTGGCGTTGACCTCCACCGAATACAACATCCTCGAGCTCCTGATGCGCCGCTCGCCGGCGGTGGTCGATCGAAAGGCGATGGCCGAGCACGCCTGGCGCGACGAGACCGACCCACTCGGCTCGAACGCGATCGACGTCCAGCTGAGCAGGCTGCGGGCCAAGCTGCCGGCCGCCGGGGTTCGAATCGTGACGGTCCGCGGCGCCGGCTACCGCCTGGAGGAAGCGTGAAGATCTTCGGTCGTTCGCCCGGACGGGCCGGCGCCCAGAGCGGCGACGGACCGTCCGTCGCGATGCTCACGATCCGCGTCGCGATGGCCGCCAGCGCGATCGTCGGCCTCGCCTATCTGGTGATCGCGGTCGTTGTCGCGGTCGTTGTCACCAACAACCTCACGGCCGAGATCGATGGCCGCCTCGACCAGGCTCTCGCACCCGTTCCGGTCCAGGCCGGTTCGAATCAGCCCTTCGGGCAGGCCGGCTCGCCCGATCGCCCCTTCGGCCCGCCGGTTCTGATGTGGCGGACCAGCCCGGACGGCTCGGTTCAGAGCGTGAACACCTCGAACATCGACTTGCCGTCGGCCTACCGCCATGTTGTCGGGCCGGAAACCGTGTCGATCAGCGGTGTCGATGTCCGCATCCAGGGAGCGTCTCGAGGGTCCGACTACGTGGTCGTCGGGTTGACGATGGACACCATCGCGCAGACCGAGTCGACGCTGATCGTGGCCGAGTTCGGCATCGGTTGCGCGCTCCTGATCGTCGTCTTCCTCGGCGCGCTGGCGGTCGGGCGGCGGGTGGCGCTGCCGATCGAACGGGCACGCCGCCGCCAACTCGAGTTCACGGCCGACGCCTCGCACGAGCTGCGCACTCCGCTGTCGGTCATCGAGGCCCAGACGAGCCTGGCCCTGGCGCGAGAGCGCGACGCAACCTGGGATTCGAAAGCCTTCGGCCGGATCGACTCGGAGCTGCGGCGGACGCGCCACCTGGTCGACGACATGCTCTGGCTGGCTCGATTCGATTCGACCGGCGGGCAGCCCGACGCCGAACCGGTGGACGTCGGCGTCCTGGCCGCTCAGACGACCGACCGATTCGGGGCGGTGGCGGAGGCTCGCCGGCAGAAACTGACGGTCAGTGCCGCGGCGGGCGCGGAGGGCGCGATCGTGACCGCCCCGCCGGAGTGGCTCGATCGGTTGCTGGGCGTGCTGCTCGACAACGCCTGCAAGTACTCGCCGGAGGGCGGGGCCATCTCCGTCTCGGTGGCGGGGGAGGGGCGCCGCGTGCGCCTGACCGTCGACGATTCCGGGCCGGGCATTTCGGCCGAGGAGAGGGACCGCGTCTTCGATCGCTTCCACCGCGCGACGGACGCGCCCGGCGGCGCAGGCCTCGGTCTGGCCATTGCCGACGCCATCGTCCGCGCCACCGGCGGTCGCTGGACGATCGGCGCCTCCGCGGCCAGCGGCGCCAGCGTCTCCGTCAGCTGGCCGCGCTCGGTTTCGGGACGCCGCGAGCCGCACCCAGCCGACTAGATCGACGGTCAGGTGCGGCCGGCTCCCGCGACCGCCTGCTGCTCCGCTCCAAGACGTCTGGGGGCGAGTGGCCGCCTCGGGCCACTGTTCGCGGATGGCGCCGGATGCGCGGCCCGGGCCGTGACGCCCGGCATGTACTCAGACTTGCCCCCAGGTGGGAGTTATCGCAGATGAGATTGGCGACTGGTCTGGCGCGATCGCTCCGAGTAGCCCCGGACCGGTCA
>Ga0182021_10008670_pt1 | contig 12041 bp, 11 predicted proteins | sample 612E3MmetaG_FD_120493 | JGI IMG/M metagenome (GOLD analysis project Ga0182021, IMG submission 120493) | Permafrost microbial communities from Stordalen Mire, Sweden - 612E3M metaG (Illumina Assembly) | ecosystem: Environmental > Terrestrial > Soil > Wetlands > Permafrost | place: Sweden...
CAAACCGCAGAACCCTTCCGGCTTAAGGGCTCGGTGGGGGCGTTAATCGATAAACTGCAAGGGCGGCCTGCCGCGCCAGCTGCGGCGGCGGACACTGACCGTGGCGGCGTGCTCAAACGGCTTCTGGGGATTGATTTCAACCCGCTCGGGCTCAACCAGGCCGAACGTATGGGGTTGATTGCCGGCGGGCTCGGCGGCGTCGGTCAGGGCGTACAGGCCTATCAGGCGCAAATGGGCAGCGAGCTGGACCGCCAGAAGCTGGCGCAACAGACACAGCAAAACACCGCTCACCTCGCCTTGCAGCAAGAGCAGGTCAACCAGGCCAAGCAGTCTTTCGGGGTTATCGGTCAGAACAGTGACGGAACGCCTCGTTACGGCTTTATTGACTCAGCTGCCAATACCATTAAACCGGCAAACGAAGTATTGGGGACGCCTGCAACAAAACAAAGCGGTTTGCAGGGTGAAGAGCACCTTGCGACACTCGACCCGTATATTGCGGAGCAAGCCCGTAGAGTTGGTCAGGGATTGGCTAAAATGCCGACACCAAGCAAGTATAACCCTACGGCCAAACCTGTAGCGGACGCTGTACGCACGGCGTACCCTGATTTTAATGAGGGGAGTTACGACTTTATTCAGAAATGGAACGACCCGGACAAAGGTATGTCAAAGAACATTAAGGCCGCAAATACATTCTATCAGCACGCTGGTAAATTGTACGACCTGGCCGATAAGCTGCCGTCTAGTGGTAGTGGTAGGTTTTTGAATACCGGCAAGTTATGGTTCAGGAACCAAACTAACGACCCTGACCTTTCGGCATACATTGACGTTTCAAAGCAGGTGGTTGACGAAAAGATTAAAGCTATTACGGGCGCGTCGCCAACCGTTTCCGAACGAGACGAATTGTTAAAAGACTACGACCCGGCTAAAGGCAGGGAGACAATCCGTAGAGTATTGGCTGAGGATAGTCATCTTATCGAAGGGCGTTCTAAATCAGTAGAAAGCGATTACAATAAACATATCCCTAGAAACGCACCAAAACTTGACGTTTTTGACGAAGAGTCAAAGAAAGTGATGGCGCGATTGAAAGGAGAAAGCAACCAAAATCCGGCTGTAAAACGCCCGGCTGGAATGAGTAATACCGACCTTATCAAACGGGCTCAGGCCGAAATAGATACGGCAGTGAGTAAAGGGGCTGACAGAACAGCCGCAACTAAATATGCGCAAGATTACTTACGTCAAGTGGGGGCACTATAATGGCTGACGAATTTACATTGTTGCCGGGGCTTTCCCATCTCGTACCCGGCAATGACGCGCCAGAAGAGAAAGCCGGTGCGTTCTGGTCGTCCCGTGCGGGCCGGACGCTGCAGGGCATGGCCGAACCCGTGGCAGGCGGCGCGCAGTTGCTGACACACGCCGTGGGTATGGGCTCCGAGACGGCGGACACGACCGTCAACAAGCTTCACAACCTCTATCAGGCGTCGCGCAAAGAAGCCGGTCTGACACCTGCCGACTGGGACTACTTCGCGGGCGCGGGTAATATGCTGTCGCCCGTCAACCTCATACCCGGCGCGGCCATCGGACGGACGGCACGCGCGGGCGCAACACTCGGGCGCATGGCCATGACGGGTGCGGCGACCGGCGCGGCCTACGGCGCGACCGAGCCCGTGGTCACTAGTCCAGAGACCAGCTATCCGGCTGAGAAAGCAACCCAAGTTGGTGGCGGCGCGTTGGCGGGCGCCATCATGGGCCCGGCGGCGCACGCGGTTGGTAGCGCCATCATGCCACCAATCACACAGGAAGCGCGCGGCCTTATGAGCGAGGGCGTCAAGCTCACGCCCGGTCAAATGATGGGAGGGCTCCCCAAGTATGTCGAAGATATTGCGGCCAATTTACCGTTTGTCGGTGCATTCGTTCGTAACGCTCAGGCCGACGCCTACCGGACGTACAATGTAGCGGCGGCCAAGCGCGCCTTAGCGCCTCTTGGCGACGAAGAGTTCTCTTCTGCTCTTAATCATATGCGTACCGGCTATGAAATGGCCGAACATGTCGGGACAGTGCTTGATGACCAATACAAAATTCTTCACGGCATAAGCTCGATTAAGGCCACACCACAGCTTGAATACGATTTGGCGGATGTGGTCAAAAATGCTCATAGAGAGCTTGCCGCTGACCAAATAGCCGATTTTGACAGAATAGTTCGTAACGAAATACAAGGAAAGATATTCGACAACCCCACTCAGGTTGCCGATGGTAAGACTATACAAAGTATAACCTCGGAACTTGGACGCGCCCAAAAGACACTCACATCGTCGCAAAGCATGAATGATCAACTCTTGGGCAAATATGTTGGTCATATCAGAGAAGTAATTGACAAAGAACTTATTGACCAAAACCCAGGTGTTGGTAAGGCCCTTAAGAAGGTCAACCGTGGTTGGGCTAACTTCGTGCGCTTTGAAAAAGCCGTCGCCTCAAAGCCAGCTGAGGCGCATGAAGGTCTATTTAATCCAAATCAACTGAGTACAGCGGTAAACCAATCAGAGCAATCGTTGTGGAATAAAGCAACCAATCGCGCCATGATGAAAGATTTGGTTGTGATGGGCAAACGCACGCTACCCAATTCCATACCGAACTCTGGTACACCTGAACGCACGCTCGCAACAGCATTACTTGGTGGAACGGCAGTTGTCAGTCCTCAAATGGCCGCTGTCGCGGGTATCCTCCCGATGCTCTACAGTCAACAAGGTATGCGTTTCGCCCGCGCCGCGCTCATGCATCGACCTGGTGGAGCCAACGCCATCGCCGAAGCCTTGCAGCGCTACGCGCCATCTCATGGCACACAAGGTTATTTGGCCATGAACAGAGGGACTGAACAGTAATGACCGCGCCGACAACGACGTATAAGGCTTTCCCACTCCCCGAACAGGGCGTGACAACCACATGGGGAGACGCCCTCAACAACTATCCGTTCACCTTTATTGACCGGAACTTGGGCGGGATAACAACCAAAACGCTCGCCAGTAGCGCAGTTAACTTGACTGCCTCTGAAAGCCGTTCAGCAATCCTACGGCTTATTGGCACACTCGGGGCTAACGTGGCTGTGTCGACGGTCTGTCAGGGATTTTTGTTCGTCGAAAACCTGACGAGCGGTGACTACACCGTGACGCTCACCAACGTGGTGACTTACGGCGGGGCGGGAGTGGGAACGCCCGTTACAATACCACAGGGCGGGCGTTACGTCGCGGTGTGTGACACCACGAACGGAACACGACTGGTATTACCGGCGACTACTTCCGTTGCAAGCACTGTCGGCATGATTGCGGATTTCCCAGGTACAGCCATACCGACTGGGTGGTTGTACGGGAATGGTGCCGTATTGGCTAGAGCAACTTACCCTGCATTATGGACGTTTGCCAATACTACTGGCCGTATAACAACGGAGGGTACTTGGGCGGCAGGTTATTACGGTCTATTTACTGATGGCGACGGGAGTACAACTTTTAGACTTCCTGATTTGAGAGGTTACTTTAGACGGTCATATAACCCGGCTAACGCTGCAGGTCCTGATTATGGTAGAGCTGCCGGTATTATCCAGGCACAGGCCACGTTAGCCCATACGCACACAGGGACGACAGGCACCGAGAGCGCCACGCACACTCATTCATACGCCATTACCAACGCTGGCGGCGCCTATGACATGACCCTGGTTGGCGCGGCATATGGCGCACACGGGAGCCTGAATACGAACACCGAAAGCGCCACGCACACCCACGGGTTTACAACAGACGCGTCATCCGGCGCTGAAACCCGTCCCGTAAACATCTCAGTTTTGACGTGTATTGCATATGTCTAAACCAAAATATGACGCTGAATTTACACGCAACCGTTGGTTAGACTTAGCAAAAGCCGAACTTGGCGACCGTGAAGGACGGGATGACGCCAAAATTCTGACGTTCTTCCAAGACGCCGGGCATTCCGAGGTTCACACGAGCGCCACGGCTTGGTGCGCGGCCTTCTGTGGCGCGATGCTGCATCGGGCGGGCATGAAGCGCACAGGCTCTCTCATGGCGAGAAGCTATCTCAACACGGCGATTGCAACAAAGCTTTCAGCGCCTAAAATCGGGTGTATCGCAATCCTGTGGCGCAATGACCCGAACGGTTCAGAAGGTCATGTTGGATTTGTTACAGGATTTACAGACGACCACATAACATTGCTTGCAGGAAATCAGGGAAATGCTGGCGTAGTCAGCGAAGAGACGTTCCCTAAAACGCGTGTACTTGGCTACGCATGGCCACAACCTAAGTGAACCCGCTCTCGCTCAACCGCACCACACGGCTTGTGCCGAAGGGGCGCGGGCCGTGTGGTGCGGTTGAGCGGTAGATGCATTACGCATTCAAAAGTTTGACAAAATCGCAGATTGGAGTATAGAACATCCCCTCTATCTCGCGGAGGAATTTAACGGATTTGGTTACGCCCAACGTGGCTGATAGTCAAATCGGAGTTGCTGCAATGTTACAAATCATCACTGCCATTGTCGGCGGTATTGTTCCCGGTCTTGTCGGGGATATCGTAAAGAATACTACCTCAACCGCGGGTTACAACGTCGCCCCGGCGGGAGCGAGCGCCAATATCGGAACCATTGTCATCGGCGCTCTTATGGCGGGCCTGGGGGCGTCCGGCTTTGGCGTCGACGCCATGCATACAATCAGTGCGGTTGCTGGCGTCCTGGTGAGCATTCTGGCGGCCGTCAACCACATGGGTGTCATCGGCGCATCCAACGCCAACACCGAGGCCCTGGTGGAACAGTTCCTCACTCAGCTGGCCAACTACCAGCCGCCGGTCGCTGGTAGCGACAAGACGTTTACCTACACTGCGCCGTCAGTTCCCGCCAGCACGGACGGTTCACTTGACGTAGCTAAGGCCGTGTGATGGAATACGAACGGCTATTTATGAATAGTCTCAATGCTTTAAATAGGAAAATGGACAAAATGTCACTTGATATCAGCCGCTTGGTCGCCGACGTTGAAGCCGAAAAGACCGTCATTGAGGGCGCCGTGACGTTGCTCGCGCGGCTTGCACAGGCAATGCGTGACCTCCAGGTCAAGCTCGATGCAGCCATTGCGGCCAGCGACCCGGCGGCACAGGCGGCTGTTCAGGCGCAGCTCGATGAGTTGGCTACGCAGGTCGAGACGAGCACAACTGCTCTGTCGCGTGCCGTGAGCGACAACACCTGACACCAATAAAGGGCGGCGGTCTACGCCGCCCTTGCAACCCAGAGCACCCCATGTCAATAACCTATCAATCCGTTGTTTATCTAATCCGAACGTGGCCAGCAATCGCAGGTATTGGCTGTTTTATAGCCCTAATACTCGGAGTATTAGCGAGTAGCGGATATATCGACCCGGCAGTACATAAAAGTGATGTAGCTCTTATCAACAACCACATAAGTGAAGTCGAAAAGAAGCTGACCGATAATAGAGACGAACACCATACTATGCAAAACGATATCCGCTCTATTATGCTGTCAGTCGGTAGGATAGAGGGGCGACTCGGGGTTAACGAGGTTCGGCATTAAGTAAGCACCAACTTTCTCGCTTCGTTTGCGTAGAACTTCATATCGTAGTGAATGGGTTCACCGTTGTACTCTTGGCAGATGACTATCTTACTTGAGTGCGCGTCGTCAACATGTTTCTGTACGTTCGCTTTGATATTGGCGAAATAGTCGCACTTGCTGCACTTCCAGTTTCCGCGCTTGCCAATAACTTCCGCCTCAGCGCCTTTGTGAATATGAGTGTGGGTTTTGCCCATTACTTTGATGGCGGTCTGGCCTTCGGTCCCCACGTAGTATCTGACGACACCGTGTAGCTTACTACCGTCAGCTAAGACGAGGTGAGCCGTCTTAGGCAGGTCCAGGCGCAACAGAAACTCCCAGCCGTCATCATCATGGGCTCGGATAAAATCTTCAATATCCGCGCCGTCACACATGGCTGCCTCAGCGGCGCGTCTGATAATGGTCATTGACTGATTTTGGTGCCACTGCTTTTCAGCCTCGTAACAGCCCTTCCGCTTACGATCACCTTTCATGTCTTCGGCGATGTAATTGTTTACATCTCTAATCCACACGCGCTTATAGTCTTTGCTCTCCAGGTTGAGTCGTGTGGCCTCGCTCCACGCCTTGTAGAGCTTTCCCACTTGTCCGCGTTGACCGTCCGGGATGATGATGGTCAGGCCGTCAGTGTTGATTTGGATGAGCTGCAAACCCTCGACGGTCAACAGCAGCTCGGCAAGCGACAGGATGAGCAGCTGGCCATTGACGGTGATGCTCAACATAAACGCCAAGTCATAGAAGCAGGTGAAAACACTCCCGGAGCTGCCAAAGACACTGACCAAGGCCAACTTGAGCGCGGCGTTCTCAGCGGTCCCCTTGGGGCTCTGGAGGCGCATGGCGAGCAACACATCGTACACCCGACAGACCCCTACACCGAGGTGGGCCGGAAAGAGCCCGTTGACAATGGCGACGCTCGGATAGAAGCTCGTCACGTCCAGGTCCATCATATCGCAATCGGCCAACACGGCGCGCTCCATGGAGCCGTGGATGCCACCCAGGCCCATGGTCACCTCGATACCGCCCAACTCAAAACTATGCGTACTGAAGTCCTCCATGAACCATATGTGATGGCCGTAGGCTTCAAGGTCTTCGGCCCTCACCTTCTTCGGCCCGCGCGCATAGATTGGAGCGTCCGGCTCGGCGGCGCTCCGCACCATCTTGCCCTCCGCAGCGTCCCAATCGTCCCGCACCAAAACATGGGAAAGCCTTTCCACAGCCGCCTGGATGGCGGGCGTGCGGAACTGGAGGTAAGGCAGGATGATATCGCCCAGCAACACGCCACCGGGGCGCAGCGTCACCTTTGGCCGTCGCCGGCCGCTCTCGTCACGCTCGAAGCACTCAATGCCGGATGCTTCGAGCTGTGTCTCGAAATATTTGCGGCCAAGGCCGGTGTCCGATTGGTTTATCCAGCGCGGGTTGATGGCGCGCCGCAGTTCGATGGCCGGTTGACTGATGAGCCAGAATTTTTCAGTCTCCGTCACGTCGTGGCAGTTGTAACGAATGGTCTGGTCAATCTCGTCATAGCTCAAGCAGGTGCCAAACTCTATTGGCGACTGCATGACGTGACGGGACCTCATATTAAATTGCAGTTTTTTGAGGCTGGTAGACTTCGCCTTGTTGTTAAAGTGGTGGATAAGAAATAAGTCTATCTGCTCAATAGCAGGGTTCCAAATTATATGCTCTTTTTTCTCCCGTTCGTCAGGACCACCAATAATCTCACAGTTCTTTTGGTACATATACGCGGCGTCACAATCCGGTTTATCCAGAAAGTGTTGTATCATTGGCCAGTCATATGAGAGGTTATTAAAACCTACCATAAGTTGCAACTTGCTTATATAATGCCACAGGTGGTAATTGTCGCGTCGTCTGTCTGATATCTCAAAGAATACCCCAGGCTTTCCCACTGGCTTAAACGTTGCTGTGAACGCATTAGGAAAGCATTCCACGTCATAAATAACTGGTTCGGGTTCTACTTGCACAACTCAATCTCCCGTCAAGAGTTGTGGGCGTGACACGACGCCACGCCCTGTTTGTGTTACTGAGCCGCTCCGCTTGAAAAGCCTAGAATACTTGGCGCTGGCGCGTCGGAACTAGAAAGGGCAACAGTCCCTGAGATATTGTCCGGTGGGGTCATGCCGAGCGTTGGGGCAGGGGCCAAGGTCGCGCCGCCCTGTACATCCGGGACGTTGGCAGGGAGGGCTAAAGGGCCTGGGTTATTCCCCTGGGGCTGGGCACTCCCTGCAAGTCCACCGCCCATCACGCCAGGCATAGCCGGTGGAACCGCAGTAGAAGTAAAGCCTAAAGGGCCTGGGTTATTCCCCTGGGGCTGGGTAGCCGGGGACTGTTGGGGCATTGCTGCTACAGGCGCGGTATACATAGACGGGCTCTGTAGCGCCGGTGTCAAGGCTGATGATGGTGCGCCGTATCCCATCGGCATGCCGGGAGCCGCAGTCGGCGCATATCCGTTCCCCATTGGAGCCGGGGTGGGTTGCATCATTGCGCCGCCACCGTAACCGATACCCGGCATTCCCTGAGGTTGAGTCGCGGGCGCGGCGTAACCGCCCGGCATACCGGCAGGCGAGAGCGGAGTGGGAGAGCCCATCGATTGACCGGCGGCGCCGAAAGCCTGGTCAGGTGTCGGGCCGGTATTGATGCGCTCACCGTAACCGAGTAGACGGACGAAATTGGGGTTCATGTAGAGCCCGGCGGTATGATCGGCGCGGTCGTTGCCGGCAACGCTAAAGGCCACGTCGGCATAGTAACCCGTCTCGATAGCGGCGGGGTCTATTGGCTGATTGTTGACGTCCACGGCTAACGGCGCAATTGTGGTGGACAGTTTGAACACCCAACAACCCTGCCAACCCTCACGCACCTTGCTGGTTTTGATGGACGGCAAGTCACCGTCCTCAATCTTCCAGGCAAAGCCGGTGTTTTTCTGCAAGCCAAGATTGATGCGACGCAACACGTCATGATGGCGTGAGAACTCGCTCAGAGCGTGCTGGAAGATAGTCTGAAAGAGCTGGGGGATTTGAGGGCTGTTTTTGGGGACAGCGAGGGCGATAAAGTATTGAGGCTTTTCGCGCAATGCCCCGTACATATCTTTGAGGTTGGGTTTACTGACACTTCCAGACACAATGCGGCCAGCGGGAGAAACGAGATTAATTCTAGGCATTATGGTAACTCTTGGTTATGATTAATTTCCGGTGAGACGACATTTAGAGCTTTCCCATTCCCGTGTCAACGCGACATTATGCCACATGGAGCCGCCTGACGCATACCGTTAAGCTTTCGACTTGTGATAGGGCTTGGATGTGACGAGGCGCTACGGAAGGGTTATGGGAAATGACGGCTAAAGAACGGAAGCCTACCATTTATGAAGCATTACAAGATAAGCTCGGTCGTGAACCAACTAACGCCGAGATTAAAGAAGAGTGGCATCGTATACTTTCCGAAGGTACTGCGGAAAGAGCGGTGAAAGGTACGCTCTGGTTTCAGAAAAGGCGTCGTTAATGTTACGTGATTACCAGATAGATTTGAGGGACCGCATCAACACGGCGCACGCGGAGGGCCACCAGAACGTTCTGGCGGTAGCGCCTTGCGGCAGCGGTAAAACCGTCCTTATGCGATCATTTACTGACGAGTGCGACGGAGATAGTTTAGCGCTGGCTCACCGGCAAGAACTGGTGAGCCAGATGAGTCTCACATTTGCCCGTGCAGGGCTTCCCCACCGTGTCATAGCGCCGGACGCTCTCATTCGCGACTGTATAAAACTCCATGTTGACGTTATTGGTAGTAACTATATACGGTCCAATAGTCACCGTATGATTGCCAGTGTTGATACACTGATACGACGCGAGGTTGATCTAAGTAACGTCAAGCTTTGGCAGTGCGACGAAAGCCATCATTTACAAGCAGTCGACTCTGAAAACGGTCACAAGGGTAATAAATGGGGCAAAGCCCTCGCGTTGCTCGACGCAGCGGGAGCGCTCGGCATTGGCTGGACGGCCACGCCGGTGAGGCTGGACCGCAAGTCACTCAAGCGCGGGCGCGGCGGGCTATTTGACACCATGGTGGTGGGACCGAGCGCTCGGGAGCTTATCCGGCGCGGTCACCTGGCTGACTACAAGCTCTACGGTCTGCCACAGCGGATGGATATGAGCCACGTGCGCATGCGCGGCGATGACTTCGACGCGCGAGACCTGGGGAAGGAAGCCAAGGCCAGCGCCATCACCGGCGACATCGTCCTGCACTATCAGCGCCTGGCGTCCGGCCTGACCGGCATAACGTTCGCGGTTGACGTTGAGCTGGCTGGCGAGCACGCGCAAGCGTTCAGGGCGGCTGGCATACCGGCGGCGGTGTTGAGCAGCGAGACGCCATCGACGGAGCGGACGGCCATCAACCGCGGTATACGCAACGGTGAGCTGCTACAGATTGTCAACGTGGATATCCTTGGCGAGGGCTACGACCTGCCCGCGGCGCATTGCGTGTCCATGGCGCGGCCGACAATGTCGCTCGGGCTGTACATCCAACAGAGCATGCGCCCCATGCGCCCAGACGGCCCCGGCAAGACGGCGATACTGCTTGACCATGTCGGCAACGTGCAGTGCCATGGCCTGCCGGACGGCCACAGGGAATGGACGCTGGACACGCCAGAGCGGCGGACGACGACACAGACGAGCGTGGGCCTGCAGATTTGCGGGAACCCCGAGTGCATGCTGGCCTATGAGGGCTTCGAGCCGCGGTGCCCCTTCTGCGAATGGGAACGCCCTAAAGGGAGTGGCGGCGGGCGCGAGCGGCCTGAGATGCTTGACGGCGACCTCGTGGCCTATGATGAGGAGACGCTCCGGGCGCTCCGGGGCCGGGCGGAGCGCATTGCGAGCGCGCCCATTCTGCCGGCGGGATTGAGCGGGGTGGCGCGCGCGGGCGCTGAAAAGAAGTGGCGAGCGCGCGCGGACGCCCAGGCGCAGCTCCAGGCCGCTATCGACCGTTGGGGTGGCGAGATGGTGGCGCGTGGCGACAGTGTGCGAGCGGCGTACAGGCGGTTCAAGGCGACGTTCGGCGTGGACGTGCTGACGGCTCAGCTGGGGACGACTCGAGAGTTGGAGGCTATGCGGGACCGTGTAGGTATGAGTATACTAGAGATGAACAAACCGGAGTGGATGACGAAATGACGGAAGGTGATACGCAAAACAATATTCGTATTGAAGCAGCCAAGATACGGATGCACCTTTGGCGCAACAATAGTGGGGCGTTACAGGACGTGCGGGGGCGGCTGGTGCGCTATGGCCTGGGGAACGACAGTACAGCGAGTAACAAGATGATAAAGTCTAGTGACTTGGTAGGGATATGGGGTGGGCGGTTTGTGTCCATCGAATGCAAGGCGCCGGGATGGAGCGACCCGTTCGCCCCAGGCGCTACCCGCAAGCCGACGGAGCGGGAACGCGCCCAACGCGCCTGGCTTGACCTCGTGGCGCGGGAGGGCGGATGCGCCTGCTTTGCGACGTGTTGGGACGACGTCCGGCGACAGTTTGGAATTTGAGGTGCGCCATGCCTCGTGAGTGGTGGTCGAAATAAGCAAACAACCCGCCGGACGGGAGTCGCGGCGGGCTGAACGGTATCGGAAGGGTCTTTTGGGTGACCGCACATTATCGCAGAGACTCCCCCATGTCAAGGCCTACGCGTCACCTGTCGCGCTCGGAGTCCGCACGGCTGTGGCGGTTACGGTCGCTATCGGCGCGGTCGTGGGACTCGCGCCGTCCTTGCCAGGACGACCGGGCCCGGCTGTGACCGCCCGACGAGCTCCATTCCGAGGAAGCCCGGCTGTGGCCGTTGCGGTCCGAGCAGTTCCCGCCGGACTGGTCCTGATAGCAATCCTGAGCGGCGGCAGGGAGACTGGAGAGGGTAAGGATTGCGAGGGCTGTAAGGACGTGCTTCATTTGGTTCCAACTATCCGTAAGTCTGTTTTAATCAGGCTGTTGAGTCTACCACTATTAAGGCGCTTTATCATAAGTTTTTGGCCGTATGGCGTCACCAAATAATCGTATACAGCCTTAGACCAGCCACCACCCCTAGGGTCCATCATACCCGGCATAACAAGTATCTGATCAAGTACATGCAATTCGTCTTTTGGTACTGCAAGAAGTCGTTCGCCTGAATGCCAGCCACCCGAATAGACGTATTTATCAAGAAGATATTTCTTAAACGGTCCCGGATATAGACCAAGTTTACTAGCCAGGGACTCTATTGCTATGGAATTTTCAAGGCCGGTAAAGAGTTGAAGCTCTTGTTTGGTTATTTTGTGTTCAATCGTTTCTTGACCGAGAGCCTGTTGAGCAATGGTCAATCGACTTTCAACCGCAAGACGTCGCGACTGCTCCGCCCGGATTTCAGCTGCAGCCGCATCCAACATTTCCACAAGCGAGAGCTGCTTTCCCA
>Ga0182021_10008671_pt1 | contig 12041 bp, 21 predicted proteins | sample 612E3MmetaG_FD_120493 | JGI IMG/M metagenome (GOLD analysis project Ga0182021, IMG submission 120493) | Permafrost microbial communities from Stordalen Mire, Sweden - 612E3M metaG (Illumina Assembly) | ecosystem: Environmental > Terrestrial > Soil > Wetlands > Permafrost | place: Sweden...
AAGGGCGGAGCAGCGTGCGATACAAGAGCAAGTCGCCCGCGCTCACGAATTGCCCGCAGCGGCGTGGGGTTTGCCTGATCGTAAAGACCCAGACACCCAAGAAGCCGAACTCGGCGCTCCGCAAGGTGGCCCGCGTCCGGTTGACGAATGGCCAGGAAGTCACCGCCTATATTCCGGGCGAAGGGCACAATCTTCAAGAGCATAGCGTGGTGCTGGTGCGCGGCGGCCGTGTCAAGGATCTGCCGGGCGTCCGTTATCATATCATCAGAGGAACGTTGGATACGTTGGGTGTGGACGGTCGCCATCGCGGCCGGTCCAAGTATGGCGTCAAGACGCCCAAGCAAAGTGCGTAGGACGGCGCGAAACCATGGGACGCAGACGTAGAGCAGAGCGGCGGGCGATCATTCCGGATCCCAAGTACAACAGTGAACTTGTGGGGCGGTTGATCAGCAGTGTGATGAAGGTCGGGAAGAAATCCGTTGCCGGAAAGATCGTTTACGGCGCCTTGGAAGCCGTAAAGGAGAAGGTCGGCGAGGGCGATCCCTTGGAGGTTCTGATCCGGGCCATTGACAACGTCAAGCCCCGCGTCGAAGTCAAGTCCCGCCGCGTCGGCGGTGCGACTTACCAAGTGCCCGTGGAAGTGAGTTCGGAGCGGCAAATGGCGCTCGCCATGCGGTGGCTCATTCAATATGCAAGCACGCGCAAAGGAGTGCCCATACGGCGGGCGCTTGCCCAAGAGATTTTGGACGCATACGCGGAACAGGGCAACGCCATCAAGAAACGTGACGACACCCACAAGATGGCTCAGGCAAACAAGGCTTTTGCCCACTATCGGTGGTAATGAAGAAACGTACACGGCGGGACTCTCGTCCGTCGTGTTGCGTCAATCCGGCGGCGACAAATGGAAACGGTTTTGGAACAGAAGAGAACAGACGGCAGGTCGGGCAGTGCGCCACGGCGCGAAGCGCCGGAACGCGCTCGTCCGTTGCGGTCGGTTCGCAACATCGGGATCATTGCCCACATTGACGCGGGCAAGACGACCACGAGCGAACGGATTTTGTTTTACGCTGGCCGCGTTCACCGTATGGGCGAGGTTCATGAAGGCACGACCGTCATGGACTGGATGCCACAGGAGAAGGAGCGCGGGATCACGATCACCAGCGCGGCGACCACCTGTTTTTGGCGCGATCACCAGATCAATCTCATCGATACTCCTGGACATGTCGACTTCACGGTTGAAGTGGAACGGTCGCTTCGCGTGCTGGACGGAGCGGTTGTCGTGTTCTGCGGCGTTGGCGGCGTTCAGCCGCAGTCCGAGACGGTGTGGCACCAGGCAGACCGCTATCGCGTTCCGCGGATCGCATTCGTCAACAAAATGGACAGAGTGGGCGCGGATTTCCTGAATGTCGTGGACCAGATTCGCACACGGCTCGGAACTGTCGCGGTGCCGGTTCAGGTTCCTCTCGGGCGCGAAGACTCCTTCCGGGGTATCGTTGATTTGCTGAGCATGCAGGCCCTGACGTTTGACGATGCCTCTCTGGGTTCGAAGGTGACCGCCGGACCGATCCCCCCAGAGGTGGCCGTGGAGGCGGAGAAGGCCCGGGCCGCGCTCATCGAGCGGATTGCCGAGAGCGACGAAGCGGTTCTGGCCTCGTACCTGGAAAATCCCGATGTCCCCGAGGATGTCTTGAAGGAAGGGCTGAGGCGGGCCACGCTATCGGGCGTTGTTGTGCCAGTTCTTGCTGGATCGTCGCTGCGCAACAAGGGAGTCCAGCAACTTCTCGATGCGGTCGTGGACTACCTGCCTTCCCCCTTGGACATTCCTGCCGTGCAAGGGGAACACCCGAAGACTCACGAGGCCGTGAGCCGCGAGGCGGACGACTTCGCTCCGTTGAGTTCACTTGTCTTTAAGCTAATGAACGATCCCTACACGGGCCGGCTTGCGTTTGTTCGCGTCTATTCGGGGCAAATACGGAAGGGGCAGAACGTTTACAATACGCGGACGCGAAAGCGTGATCGCGTGAGCAAACTGGTTCTATTGCATGCGGACGACCGCCGGGAGGTGGAAACCCTTTACGCCGGCGAGATTGGCGCGGTCGTTGGTCTCAAGCAGGTGACGACGGGCGACACGCTGTGCGCGGAACACATGCCGGTCGAGCTTGAGCGCATACGTTTCCCGGAGCCGGTGATGTCCATGGCGATCGAGCCGAAATCCCAGGCGGACCGCGACAAACTCAACGAGGCTATGAGTGCGCTGGCTGCCGAGGATCCTACATGCGTGGTCTCGGTGGATCAGGACACCGGCCAGACGCTGCTGAGCGGAATGGGTGAGTTACACCTTGAAATCCTCAAAGACAGGATGTTGCGGGAGTACAAGGTGCAGGCCAACTCCGGCCGTCCCATGGTGGCCTATCGCGAAACGGTTCTTGGGGAGGGCCGGGGAGAGCACCGTTTCGAGCGTGACATCGCGGGCCAGCGTCAGCTCGCCGAAGTGGCGATTGAAGTGGAGCCAGCGGCTCGCGGGAGCGGAATAGCGACCGAGTTTGACGTTCCAGCGTCACGGATTCCGTCCGACTTCCGGGGAGCCGTTGAGCTGGGAATTCGCGATGCGCTGGCGACCGGTGTGGTAGCGAACTACGCGATGACCGACGTTCACGTTCGGGTGGTCGGCGGCTTCTTTAGTGAACAGGAATCTACGGAGATGGCGTTTCATACGGCAGCGGTGATGGCGGCCCGGCAGGCCGCCAATGCAGCCCGGCCGGTCCTGCTGGAGCCGATCATGGCGCTTGAGATCCTTATGCCTTCGGAACATTTGGGCGACGTTTTGAACGACCTCAGCGCGAGGAGGGGCCACGTGAGCGAGATGACGAGCAAGGAATCGCTGCAAGTCGTTCGTGCCCGCGTGCCGTTGGCCGAGCTTTTCGGATATTCGACCGCCATTCGGTCGCTGACCAGGGGACGGGCGAGTTACACGATGGAGCCGACGTGTTTCGACGTGGTTCCAGAGGCGATTCAGCAGAAACTTCTCGAACGGTGAGTGGAACGATGGAAAAGCAACGTATACGTATCCGGCTGAAAGCGTACGATTATCGTGTGTTGGATCAATCGGTCTCCGACATTGTCGAGACCGCGAAAAGGACCGGCGCACGAGTGGTGGGACCGATCCCGATGCCGACGCGCATCGAGCGGTATAGCGTGAACCGAAGCGTGCATGCCGACAAGAAGTCGATGGAACAGTTCGAGGTCCGCACGCACAAGCGTTTGTTGGACATCGTCGAGCCGACGGCCAAGACCGTGGATGAGTTGAAGAAACTCAACATGCCGGCTGGCGTGGATATTACAATCAAGATCTAGGCGGTTTGCCATGCAAGGGATACTTGGAAGGAAGATAGGCATGACGCGCGTCTTCGGAGACGAGGGCCGACAGATACCGGTAACGGTGCTGGAAGTCGGTCCGTGCGTCGTGGTGCAAAGGAAGACCCGGGAGCGGGATGGCTACGATGCCGTGAAGATCGGCTTCGTCGCCGCCAAGGAGTCCCGCGTCTCCAAGCCGTTGATTGGCCAGTTCAAGGCGGCGGGAGTCGCGCCGTGCCGTTACCTCCGCGAAATTGCCATTGGGAGTGACGACGGCCGGAAGGCCGGGGACACAGTTACTGCCAACGTTCTGGAGGGCGCCAAGTTTGTGGATATCGAAGGCGTCACGAAGGGACGCGGGTTTTCTGGCGTAGTGCGGCGGCACGGGATGCGGGGCGGTCCCATGACGCACGGCGGCCATTCGAAGCGCCGGGTCGGATCCATCGGCTGTCGAACGTTCCCTGGCGCCGTGCATAAGGGGAAGCGGATGCCGGGTCACATGGGGAATGTCAGCGTCACCACTCAGAATCTTGAAGTCGTCCAATTGCGGACGGCGGAGAACCTCCTGCTGGTGTGCGGTGCAGTGCCCGGCCCTTCCGGCGGCATTGTCGTGATTCGGAAGGCACTGAAGAAGGCGGAGCGGGCGAAATGAGCAAGTTGTCTGTCTATGATATGAAGGGAAGCGCGCTCGGGGAGACGGATTTTCCTGATGCGTTGTTGGAGACCGTGAAAGGCGGCCAAGCCGTACACGACGCTGTCGTGGCCTATCGCGCCGGACTGAGAGCCGGGACGGCTTCGACGTTGCGTAAGGGCGAGGTCGCGGGCAGCGGCAAGAAGCCCTGGCGTCAGAAGGGCACGGGCCGCGCCCGCGCCGGCTATCGCCAATCGCCGGTGTGGCGTGGCGGCAGCGTGGCCTTCGGACCCCACCCGCGCCGCTATGATAAGAAGATACCGCGCAAGGCGGCACGGCTCGCTTTTCGCCGGGCGTTCAGCGAGTTGGTGGCGACCGGGAATGTGCGCGTGCTCGACGGGCTGGCCGTCGCTGAGCCCAAGACGAAGACCTGCGTTGCCTTATTGAAGTCGCTTGGCGTTCAGGGCGCAGCGCTGATCGTCGTGGATAAACTGGAGAAGAACCTCGTCTGCGCCGTGCGCAATCTTCCTCGCGTAGAGGCCACGACCGCGCAGTCGGTGAACACGTACCAGCTTTTGCGGTACCCGGTCGCGGTCATCACCCGTGCGGCGCTGAACGGCTTGCGGGCGCGTTTGGAAGGGGAGACGGGGAGGAACGGATGAAGAACGCGCTATCGGCCATCAAGGGTATTCAGATCACCGAGAAAGGGACACGGTTGGGCGCCCAGAACAAGTATCTGTTCAAGGCGGATGCATCGGCGAACAAGATGGAAATCAAACGCGCGGTAGAGGACTTCTTTAAGGTCAAGGTTCTCAAAGTTCACACGATGAACTACGAAGGGAAACTTCGTCGCGAGCGTTCCTTCCGTTACGGACGGAAGCCCGACTGGAAGCGTGCGATTGTGACGCTTCGGGCAGGCGACAAGATCGAACTCGAATAGGGGACGTGACATGGGCTTAAAGGTATTCAAACCGACGACACCGAGCATGCGTTTCACTACGTTGCCGACGTTCGAGGAAGTGACGAAGAAGAAGCCGGAACGGTCGTTGACGAAAGCGAAGAAGGCCAACGCAGGCCGTAACTGTATGGGACGGATCACGGTTCGTCATCGTGGCGGCGGGCATCGTCAGAAGTACCGTTTTATAGACTTCAAGCGGGAGAAGCACGGGATTCCTGCCAAGGTTGTGGCGATCGAGTACGATCCGAATCGCTCGGCGCGGATTGCGCTTCTGAGCTATGTGGACGGTGAAAAACGGTACATCTTGGCTCCCGCCGGACTCTCGGTTGGCATCAAGGTTATGTCGGGTCCGGATGTCGAGCCGACGGTTGGAAACACCCTCCCATTGGGCAAGATTCCGCTTGGATTGCCCATTCACAATATTGAGGTGACCGTTGGCCGGGGAGCCCAACTCGTCCGGTCGGCCGGGCAGTCCGCCCAGCTTATGGCCCGCGAAGGGGACTATGCTCACGTCAAGCTTCCGTCGGGCGAAATTCGAATGATCAACGTCGAGTGCATGGCGACCGTGGGACAAGTCGGAAACTTGGAGCACGATAGCGTCAGTCTCGGCAAAGCGGGCCGCAAGCGATGGATGGGCATCCGCCCGACCGTTCGCGGCGTGGCGATGAATCCGGTGGATCATCCGATGGGTGGCGGCGAAGGCCGGACGTCGGGGGGTGGGCATCCGGTATCGCCTTGGGGTAAGCTGGCGAAAGGTCAGAAGACGCGGTCGAGGCGAAAAACAACCAGCAAGTTCATCGTGCAGCGGAGAAAGTAGACCATGGGGCGTTCACTCAAGAAAGGTCCTTACGTTGAAGACAAGCTTCTGAAGCGGGTGGAACAGATGAACCGCGCCGGGGAGAAACGTGTCCTCAAAACGTGGTCGCGACGTTCCATGATCGTTCCGGAGTTTGTCGGGCACACGCTCGCCGTGCATAACGGAAAGCAGCACATTCCCGTATACATTACCGAGCATATGGTCGGACACCGGCTGGGTGAGTTTGCGCCGACGCGAATTTTCAGAAAGCATGGCGTCCATACGGACAAGACGGTTGCTTTGAAGTAGGGCCAATGCGTCAGAGAAGGCGGTCATGCATCGCAGCGGCGTTTCTGGCGGTGGCCGGTTTCGCGATGGCTGCGGACGATCCCGCCAGGAGCGAAGTGGATCTCCTGCGCAGGCAGGTGGCCTATTTGTCGGATGCGCTTGCGAAGGCTAACGCGGATGCAGACGCGGCCAGAGCGCGGTTGGACCGCCGGGAGTACGAGAAGGCCGGATCCGGCCGGACGGCGGTCTCGGGTGCCCGCTCGGAGGAAGCGAAAGAGTGGAAGATTTTGGATGTGAATAGGGACTTGGGGATGGCGGTCCTGAACGCTGGACGCGATCAAGGCGTGCGACCGGGTCTGAGGCTGCAGGCATTGGAGAAGAACAGGCCGGTGGCGGCCCTGCGAGTGGTAGATGTGCGCGCCGGCATCGCTGGCGCCGTGATCGAGAAGACGGCGTTAGGGGTGCTGCCAAAGGCTGAAGACAGAGTGATTGTGGCGAAAGGCTCCACGGAATAGGGGCGAGGCAATGGAAGTAAGAGCGATATCGAAATATGTTCGCATCGCGCCGCGCAAGGCGCGTGATATGGCCAGGGCCATGCAGGGACTTCCCGTCGCTGAAGCGATCAAGATCGCGCAGTTCAGCGAAAGGAAAGCCGCGAGGCAACTTGAGAAGACGATCCGTTCGGCTGTGGCCAACGCCGAGAACAATGCGAAACTTTCGGCGGACGACTTGCGCGTGAAAGAAGCCACCGTGAATGCGGGCCCGATGTTAAAGCGATACTGGGCCCGTTCGCGGGGTATGGCGAGTCCCATACAGAAGAAGACGAGCAATATCAGAGTTGTGCTTACGGACGACAAGTGACCGGCTTGGCGCCGGAAGATGGGAAAGGAGAAAGGGTTTGGGACAGAAGGTCAATCCGATTGGACTGAGGGTCGCCGTCAACAAGGCGTGGAAATCGCGCTGGTTTGCGGACAAGAAGACCTTCGGTACTCTGCTGAACGAGGATCTCAGCATTCGGGAAATGGTCAAGAAACGCCTGGAAACGGCGGCCGTCTCGGACATGATCATCGAGCGGTATGCTAACCGGGTGAGGGTGACCATTTTCACGGCGCGGCCGGGCATTGTCATTGGCCGCAAGGGACAAGATCTCGACCGGATTCGCGAGGAACTGGCGAAGAAGACAGGGAAGGAAGTTTACCTGGAGATACGCGAGGTTCGCAGTCCCGACACGAATGCCCAACTGGTTGCCGAAAGCGTCGCGCTGCAAATGGAGCGGCGGGTCTCGTTTCGCCGCGCCATGAAGCGCGCTATCAAGATGGCAATGGAACTCGGGGTCAAGGGCATTCGGATCAAGGTTGCCGGACGGCTCGGTGGTAGTGAACTGGCGCGCACAGAGTGGTACAGGGAAGGGACCATACCGCTGCACACACTGCGCGCCAACATCGAATACGGTTTTGCCGAATCGCTTACGACGGCCGGGAAGATAGGTGTCAAGGTGTGGATTTGCAGGGATCCGGAAGAGCCTGAAAAGGCGGTAAGGGGACGAGCCAATGCCTCTTATGCCTAAACGAGTGAAGCACCGGATGGTGCAGCGGGGAAGCCGGAAGGGAACCGCGCAGTCCGGAAACACGCTGGCGTTCGGCGAGTATGGCCTCAAGGCGCTGGAACGGGCCTGGGTCAAGGCGACTCAAATCGAGGCGTGCCGCGTGGCCATGAACCGTCACATGAAGCGCCGGGGGAAAGTTTGGGTCAGAATCTTTCCGGATAAGCCGGTCAGCAAGAAGCCCTTGGAAACCCGCATGGGTAAAGGGAAGGGTGCGCCGGAGTTCTGGGTGGCCGTGGTGCTGCCCGGCGCCATGTTGTTTGAGATGGACGGAGTGCCGGAACCAATGGCGCGGGAAGCGTTGCGGCTGGCGGCCTCAAAGCTGCCGATCCGGACGATGTTTGTGAAACGGCATCACTGAAACGGGTGCCATGGGGAATGCGGTGAAGCATGAAGGCCGTAAAGTTCAGAGAACTGAGCAAGGAAGAACTCGATCAGAAGTGCTCGGAGATGGAAAAGGAACTGCGCACGCTGACGATTCGCAAGTCTGCGGGCCAAATCGAACAGCCGTTACGGATCCGCAGCCTTCGGCGTGATATCGCCAGGGTGCGAACGGTGATGACCGAACGGCGCAACCAGTAGGATTGGTGGCTATGGCAGAGACGGACAATAAGCGGGGGCTCCGGAAGGAGCGTACGGGAATCGTCGTAAGCGCGGCGATGGATAAAACCATCGTGGTGCGCGTGGAACTCAAAAAGCGACATCCCCTTTACGGCAAGGAGATGCGCCAGATGAAGAAATACTACGCGCACGACGAGGAAAGAAGGGCGAAGCTTGGCGATCGGGTTGTGATCGTGGAAACCCGTCCACTCAGCAAATTGAAGAGGTGGCGGCTCGTCGAGGTTTTGGCCGCGACACAGCGCTTCGCACAACAGGGTGAGTGACCATGATCCAGGAAGAAACAGATTTAGAAGTGGCGGATAACACGGGGGCGCGGCGCGCACGGTGTTTCCGGATCATCGGGCAGCGCAAACGCTATGCTCACATTGGCGATGTCATCCGCGTTGCGGTGAAAGAGGCCCAACCGGCGGGAATGGTGAAGAAGGGGCAGGTGTGCCGCGCGATCATCGTCAGAACGTGCCAGCCCATTCGCCGCCCTGACGGCTCACTGGTGCGGTTCGATAACAACGCCGTGGTCCTCGTGGACGATAAACTGAATCCTTTGGGCACACGCATTTTCGGCCCGGTGGCGCGGGAACTCCGCGAGAAGAATTACATGAAGATCGTCTCGCTTGCGCCTGAGGTGCTCTAGAAAGACACGCGATGAATATTCGACGAAACGATATCGTGGTGGCCATGCGGGGCCGTGACAAGGGCAAGCAGGGCAAGGTTCTGCAAGTCTTGATTGGAAAGAATCGCGCGATTGTGGAAGGGGTCAATCTGGTGACCAAGCACCTTCGCAAGTCGCAGGACAATCCGAAGGGCGGAATCACACATAAGGAAGCCGCCATTGCGGTCGCGAACCTCCGGTTGTTCTGCGCGCAATGCAAGAAGGGCGTGCGCGTCAAACACGCTCGCGAGGCCGGCAAGAGGATCCGTAAGTGCAAGGGTTGCGGACAGGCGTTTGATTCGTAAGGTGGTGTATGACCGGACTGAAGGCAAAATACAGGAGCGAAGTCGTTCCAGCGCTGGTGAAGGCGCTGGGCTGCAAGAATGTCATGGAAGTTCCGCGGCTCTTGAAAGTCGCCTTGAACATGGGGTTTAATTCGTCCATGGACAAGGATACAATCAAGACGATTTCCGAGGATCTGACCCGGATCTCCGGGCAGAGGCCCGTGATCACCAAGGCCCGCAAGAGCATTTCGAATTTCAAACTCCGCAAGGGGATGCCCGTGGGGGCCAAGGTGACCTTGCGGGGCGATCGCATGTACGAATTCGTGGAGCGGCTGGTGCACGCCGCCCTGCCGCGCATCCGGGACTTCCGCGGGCTACCGGTAAAAGGCTTCGATGGACGGGGCAGTTACACGTTCGGTCTGCAGGAGCAGACGATTTTTCCGGAAATAGATCCGGACGACGTGAAGAAGGTGCAAGGCATGAATGTGACGATCGTCACATCAGCTTCAACAGACGAACGGGCGAGGGAGCTACTGTCTCTTCTCGGCATACCCTTCGTCCGGCAACGGTAGATGATGGCAGGGAGGACCTAGTTTTGGCCAAGATATCTCAAGAGGTTAAAGCGAGCCGCGAGCCGAAGTTCAGTACTCGCCGGTACAATCGCTGCAAGCGCTGCGGGCGACGCCATGCATTCATGCGGAAATTCCAGGTGTGCCGTATTTGCTTCCGGGAATTGGCATCCACGGGGATGATTCCCGGCGTGGTGAAGGCGAGTTGGTAAAGTGGAGAACTTATGAGTTTTTCGGATCCAATCGGTGACATGTTGACTCGCGTGCGGAATGCCGCGGCCACTGGGTCGGCGGCGGCGGAAATGCCGCACTCCCGGATGAAGAGCGAAATCGCCGGCATCCTCAAGAGGGATGGATATATCCGTGACTATTCCGTCGAGGGCGACGGGTGCCGGAAATCGCTGCGAATCGTGCTGAAGTATGGGCCGGAGCGGAAACCGGTGATGCAGGGATTACGCCGCGTGAGCAAACCCGGTTTGCGGCAGTATGTGGGCGCCGGAGACATCCCCCGTGTGATGGGGGGGATGGGGACGGCGATTCTCAGCACGCCGGCGGGTGTCATGTCGGACAGCGAGGCCCGCAAGCGGCGTGTGGGTGGAGAGTTGCTCTGTCTGGTTTGGTAGAGATGTCGCATTAGTCCTGATCCGCGCGATGGCGGAGAACAGGAAAGAGCTTTGATAAGCAGGGGTACAGAATGTCAAGAATCGGAAGAATACCGGTAACGGTTCCGTCCGGTGTTACGGTTCAGGCGGATAGCGACCGGGTCTCGGCCAAGGGCCCGAAGGGCGAACTGACGCTGTCACTGCCGCCGACCGTTCAGGCCGCGGTTAAGGACGGCGCGGTGCGTCTAACGTGTTCAGAGGATTCGGCGCTGGGGCGCAGCCGTCATGGGTTGGCCCGGAGTCTCGTTTCCAACATGCTGGCGGGCGTTTCCAAGGGTTATTCCTCGGAACTGGAACTTCAGGGAGTGGGCTTTCGGGCTGCCGTGCAGGGGACTAAGCTCACCCTGACGCTGGGATATTCGAGCCCCGTGGAATACGTCGCGCCCAAGGGAACCTCCATCCAGGTCAAGGACAACATCGTCACGGTCAGTGGACCCGACAAGCAGGCGGTCGGCGACGCCGCGGCTCGAATCAGGTCGTTCTATCCGCCCGAGCCCTACAAGGGCAAAGGGGTCCGATATAAAGGAGAGCATGTTCGGCGCAAGGCCGGAAAGACGGTGGCCTAGTTATGAAGACAGTGGTCAGGAAAGAGGGGCGGGAGCGCCGGCACGAGCGCATTCGCAAGGCGGTCTCGGGAACGGCGGAAAGGCCGCGTTTGTGCGTCATGGTTTCGAACAAGCACATCTATGCGCAGATCGTGGACGACGAGAAACAGAAGACTCTCGTGTCGGTGTCCTCGTCCGGGGAATCCGCCGTGGGCCGGAAGAACACCGACGGCGCGAAACTGATCGGTCAACGTATTGCGGCGCTCGGGAAGGAACTCGGCGTCGGCGCCGTTCTTTTCGACCGGGGCGGCTACAAGTATCATGGACGCATCAAGGCCCTGGCCGATGCGGCGAGGGAAGCGGGTCTAAAGTTCTAGGCGGCAGAATATGAAAGAGTATCCATCTCGAAAAGATCGTTCCGCTTTCGCTTCCGACTCGGCATCGGACATCGAAGAGCGTGTCGTTTCCATCAACCGTTGCGCCAAGGTGGTCAAAGGCGGCCGCAGGTTCAGCTTCAGCGCCGTCGTGGTGGTGGGGAATCGGAAGGGAATGGTTGGCTATGGTTTCGGAAAGGCCAATGAAGTGGCGGACGCCATTCGAAAAGGCGGCGAAATCGCCCGTCGTTCGATGTTCCCGGTGACGCTCAAGGACCGAACGATTCCCCACGAAGTGACGGGCCGTTGCGATGGGGGTTCGGTGCTTCTGAAACCGGCCTCGGAAGGAACGGGGGTTATCGCCGGGGGCGGCATGCGGGCGGTGCTCGAACTGTCCGGCGTCCACGATATCCTGGCAAAATCGTTGGGGAGCAGCAACAAGCTGAACGTGGTCAAGGCGACGGTCGATGCGCTGCAGAGCCTGCGTTCGCGAGAGGAAATCCTGGCTTCGCGTGGGGAGTAAGCAATTCCGCCGGCGAGGCGGAACGCTGTTGAGAGAAATGGCTATGAACCTGCATTCACTCAAAAATGGACCGGGAGCGAGAAAGACCCGGAAACGACTTGGTCGCGGCGCGGCTTCGGGTCTCGGCAAGACCAGCGGACGCGGGCACAAAGGGCAGTACGCCCGGTCGGGCCATAAACACAAG
>Ga0182021_10008672_pt1 | contig 12040 bp, 12 predicted proteins | sample 612E3MmetaG_FD_120493 | JGI IMG/M metagenome (GOLD analysis project Ga0182021, IMG submission 120493) | Permafrost microbial communities from Stordalen Mire, Sweden - 612E3M metaG (Illumina Assembly) | ecosystem: Environmental > Terrestrial > Soil > Wetlands > Permafrost | place: Sweden...
ACAAGATGGCAACACCCTTCGCAGCCCATGTCGTGAGGATTTCAAAGCCGACCAAAAACCTGCCGTCTTGCCCCGAAGTGCTGGCTGTGTGGATCAAGACGTGCTTGGCAGGCGAGGCGCAAGTGGGAGAGCAATTCCATCTGCGTTTTGCTGCTCACGCTTTCGCTTACAGCTGACCTGGAAGCCTCACAGTTATTAGAACCTTATCTTCCTGGCCTGGCGAACACTTTAAAACCTGGAGACCAGTTGGGGTGAACACCCCATGGCGGATGCGTGGTGGCATCGTCATTCTCATGTCTTGAAACATAATCAAGACTCCCAGAACCAAAGCCAAAAAACGGCCGGTGCCGCACGACCAACTGCGGCTGCGTCATTGAGATGGCCTCGTTATAAAATATGAACATACAATCAAAAGCCTATCTCGTGGGTGGCGGCATCGGCTCTCTGGCCGCCGCCGCCTTCATGATTCGCGACGGTGGTCTGCCGGGCGAAAACATTTCGATTCTCGAAGCGCTTCCCGTCCTGGGCGGAAGTCTGGACGGTGCCGGAGACTCCGCCGGCGGTTATTCCTTGCGCGGCGGCCGCATGCTGACCACCGACAACTACGAATGCACTTGGGATCTTTACAAAACGATTCCGTCACTGAACCACTCCGGCAAGTCGGTGTTCGACGAAACCGGACAACGCGGATGAAATGAAAAACAACGGCATATCAAAATTGGTTGGCACCCGGCTGCTGGGTGGCTTCCAGAAATTCGCCCGGATGGTGGTGCGGTCGAGCGGACATCCCATGGCTTTCGGCCTCGCTATTGGCGTCATTGTGATCTGGGCGTTGGCCGGACCAATATTTCACTTTGACAACACCTGGCTGCTCGTCATTAACACGGTCGCCACCATCATCACTTTTTTGATGATCTTCCTGATTCGTAACGCCCAGAACCGCGAGAGCGAAGCTGTGCAGATAAAACTCGATGAACTGATCCGGGCCACCAAGGCGGCGCAAAACACCCTGCTGGACATCGAGGAATTGTCCGAGGAAGACCTGGATCGAATCAAGGCGCGCTTTGAACGACTGGCACGAAAAGCCAGAGCAGAGTCGGGTGCCGGCCAGACCGAATTGATCCGCCAGGAGGAACATCAGGATGCGGCGGTCATCACCAAGCCTGTTTAAACACTGGCTTTGGCGGCTGCGGCGAGACGCGGATTTTTCGAGGTTGGGAGGTTTTCCGGCCAAGACAGCGCGGGCGTCATTTCATTTCATGGGGTGTTCACCCCATTGTTCGCGGCGGCCAAAAGAGACAAGTTCCAACTGCATCATGAGTGACATTGTTCTCGGAATTAATAACCTGACCCGCCGCTTTGGCGCGTTCACGGCGGTGGATGCGCTGACGCTTTCGGTCAACGCCGGTGAGGTCTTCGGCCTGCTCGGCTCCAATGGGGCGGGCAAGACCACCACGATCAAGATGCTCACCACGCTGTTGCCGCCCACGTCGGGCGAGGCGCGGGTGGCCGGTTTTTCCATCACCACACAGGCGGTCGGTGTGCGCCGCGCCATCGGTTATGTGCCGCAGGCGGTGTCGGTGGACGGCTCGCTCACCGGTTACGAAAACCTGCTTATCTTCGCCAAACTTTACGACCTGCCGCACCGCGAGCAGCAATCACGCATCAAGGACGCTTTGGAGTTCATGGGCCTGACGGCTGACGGCGGCCGCCTCGTAGGCGAATACTCCGGCGGCATGGTCCGCCGTTTGGAAATCGCGCAGTCTACGCTGCATCGGCCCAAGGTGCTTTTTCTCGATGAGCCGACGGTCGGGCTGGATCCGATTGCGCGCGACGCGGTTTGGAAACATCTTGTGGATATGCGCGCCAACTATGGCACGACGCTGTTCTTCACCACTCATTATCTGGAGGAGGCGGAGAGTCATTGTGATCGCATGGCGATCATGCATCTGGGCAAGGTGGCGGCGCTGGGCACCTGCAAAGAACTCGAAGCCTCGCTGGGCACCGGCCACACGTTGAACGACGTTTTCATCCACTATGCCGGCAGTGCGCTGGATTCTGGCAACAACTTCCGTGCCGTTTCCGCCGAACGCGCCACGGCCCAGCGGCTTGGCTGACTTATGACTGCCACTTTCATCCACCCTTTAACCGGTTTCATTGAGAAGACGTTTGTCATCGCCGAGTTTGAATTGCGCAAGCTGCGCCACGATTTCACGGAACTCATCACCCGCGCCCTTCAGCCCGCGCTGTGGCTGCTCATCTTCGGGCAGGTGTTCGCGCGCAGCGGCGCGATGCCAACGGGCAACATTCCTTATCTGGACTTCATTGCTCCCGGCATTCTGGCGCAAAGCGTTCTCTTCGTGGCCATTTTTTACGGCATCAATGTCATCTGGGAGCGCGACCTTGGCATTGTGCAGAAATTTCTCGCCAGCCCGACACCGCGCGCGGCCCTGGTGCTGGGCAAGGGCTTCTCTGCCGGCATTAGAACGCTCTCGCAGGCGGTCATCGTTTACAGTCTCTCGCTGCTGTTGGGGGTGAAGTTGAACTGGACCCCGCTCGCATTGATCAACGTGCTGGTCATCGTCATCCTGGCCGCGACGCTGTTCTCGACGTTTTCGCTCGTCATCGCGTGCATTGTGAAGACACGCGAACGCTTCATGGGCGTCGGCCAGGTGCTGACCATGCCGCTGTTTTTTGCGAGCAACGCGATTTACCCGACCTCCATCATGCCCGGCTGGCTGAAGACGATTTCGCATCTCAATCCTTTGACTTACGTCGTGGATGCCCTGCGCACTTGTATGCTGGCCGGCAGCCCAAGCACCTTCGGTCTAAGTCTAGACTATGCGGTTATCCTTTTGACCACGACCGTCCTGATTTTCATCGGCGCGAAATTGTATCCACGTCTGGCAACGTAAAACGCACCTTAATTCAAGGTAGGGTTACACCCCATAGATTTCGCCAAGCATTCCAGCTTAATGTCACACTATGACCTGTGAACCATCAGTTTCGACAACCACTGAAACTCCCTGTGATCGCCGTTTGCATCAATCCTTATGCTGGGGAGCAGTTTTGGCTGGCACGGTGACCGCCATCGGAATCCATTTGCTCCTGACTGCGCTGGGCGCGGGTGCCGGCTTGGCGATTTTCAGGCCCATAACAGACTCCAATCCAGTCGCAACTTTTAGTGCGGGAGCGGCGATTGTCTGGAGCCTGTTTGCCATCATCGCCTTGTCTTTTGGGGGATGGGTAGCAGGCCGTGTCTCCCGTTGTCCGCGAAGTGGCTTGCTGCATGGCGTGCTCGTGTGGAGTCTCACTCTGGTCATCGCGCTGCCTTGGCTGGCTCTGGGCACTGATCTGGCATTGCGCCGGGCAATGAAAAATGAGGGTGAAAACTTGCGCGTCAGCCGTCAGACGGTCGCCGTCGCCGAGGAAGATTTGGCAAAGACCGCAGCCAAACGCAGCCACGATCAACTGGGCAGCTTCGTTCAAGAAGCCGTTCAATCCATTCCCACCAATGCGGCGCCCAAGGCCGACACGCGCGCCGAACGCGAAGTCGGTTTTGCCGTGACCAAATTATTTGCGCCCGTCAATGCCGCCGCCTTTCCGGCCAATCGCCTGGAGGCGATCAACACCCTGATGGTTTATACGGAAATGAGCGCGGCAGTCGCCACGACGACCATTGATGCCTGGACCGCGTCCCACAAAAATCTCCAAGCGGAACTGGACAAGCTCAAAGCAGAGTTGAGCAGCCTTAAAGCGGTGGTCGAACAAAAAGCCCGCGCCGACGCCGACGCACTCTCCGTCCAGAAAGCGCAACATCTTTCCCGCGTCGGCAGATGGTCCTTTTTTTCACTGCTGATTGGTTTGCTGGGTGCTTCGTTGGGCGGCAGGTGCGGAGCCAAATGCGCTTCACGGAATGCCGGTTCGCAGTGTGCGCCCGAAAGACCGGTTTAACTCCATTGGTTTCTCAAAGAAAAACTCGCTTGGAATTATCTCGTGGCGTTTATTTTTCTCGGCGTGGCCGCGTTTTTCGCCTTTGCTGTCAAAGCAACCGCACCGACCGCCTGAACATTCATGCCGTCCCCAGATCACAGTTTCAATCTTGTGGGGTGTTCACCCCATTGTTCGCGACGGGCAAAAGGGACACTTTGGGGCTATGGGCGAAGTTGTGCTCGAAATAAAATACCTGCCCCGTCGCTTCGGCGCATACACCGCGGTGGATGCGTTGACGCTTGCGGCCATCCCCCTGACTCTAACCCTCCTGGTTTTCATCGGCGCAAGATTGTATCCGCGTCTGGCAACGTAAAACACAACTTAAATAATCACCAAAATTATGAATGCTCCAGTTCCTTTAACTCCCGCTCGTCCAGGCACAGTTGAAACCTCGGTTGTTCCACTTACGATGGAATCAACCATCGCCGCCATTTTAACTTCGGGCAAAGGCATCCTCGCAGCGGATGAAAGTTTTCCGACCATCGAAAAGCGGTTTAGGGCGCTCAACATTCCCTCCACCGAGGAAAGTCGCCGTGCCTATCGCGAACTGTTGTTCACGACTCCAGGATTGAGCGAATGCATCAGCGGAGTGATCCTGTTCGACGAAACCATTCGCCAGCGGACGAAGGACGGCATGCCCATGCCGGAGGTGCTGGCGAAGCAAGGCATCATTCCCGGCATCAAGGTGGACAAGGGAACCATCGCCCTGGCCAATTTTGCCGGCGAAAAGATCACGCAAGGGCTGGATGGCCTGCGCGAACGGCTCGCCGAGTATCGGCAACTCGGTGCGCGTTTCACCAAATGGCGCGCGGTGATCGCGATTGGCGAGCACCTGCCAACCCGCGCCTGCATTGAAGCGAACGCCGCTGCGCTGGCGCTGTTCGCGGGATTGAGTCAGGAAGCCGGATTGGTTCCGATTGTTGAACCGGAAGTTCTGATGGACGGCAGCCACACCATCGCGCGCTTTGAGGAAATCACGAGCGCCACTTTGAAGAGTGTCTTTGCCGCGCTGTTTGATCACGGGGTCGTGTTGGAGCAAATGCTCCTCAAGACGGGGATGGTCTTGTCCGGCGCGGAATGTCCAGAGCAAGCGGACATCAAGGTTGTGGCCGAGGCAACCCGCCGCTGTTTTCGCCGCACCGTGCCCGCGGCCGTGCCGGGAATCCTGTTTCTTTCGGGCGGGCAAAGTGACGTGGCGGCGACGGAGCGGTTGAATGCCATTTGCCAGGCCGGCGATGCGCCCTGGAAATTAAGTTTCTCCTTTGGCCGCGCGCTCCAATCGCCCGCGCTGAAAACCTGGCAGGGTTCTCCGGATAATATCGCGGCAGCCCAGGCGGCTCTCTGCCATCGCGCCAAATGCAACGGCCTCGCGGTTCGAGGGGAATATTCCGAGCCGGCGGAACGAGCGAGCGCGGCCGTCTGATCAGGGAAAAATATGACAAACCAGCAACCACAACCACGATCTGAAATCGGCCTGATGGTCTTGCCGGAGTTATGATTATCAAAAGACATTGGCTGCTCGGGCTGGCCTTTGTCCTCACCGTTGCCATCACGGGGGTGTCGGCGATGCGGACGGCGCAGAAGGCGGAGTATTGGCGTTCCCACCGGGACGAACCGATTCATGGTTGGATGACGGTCGGCTACATCGCGCACTCTTATCATGTGCCACCCTATGTTCTCTATCAGGCGTTGGCGCTGCCTCTTCAGCCGCCGGACAAGCGCCCTGTCAGCAAGATTGCCCGCGCGCAGAAGCGTTCCGTTGATGAGGTCATCGGCGTTTTGACAAACGCAATCATTCATGCCCGACCGCCGAATCCGCCGCCGCCGCCGGAGGAAGGACGTGCGCCATGAATGTCCGGGACCTCGTGCTCGCCGCAATCTCGGGCGGCGGTTATCCGATGCTGTTTGGAGTGACAGCGATATCGGCCATCGGGGTTCCGTTGCCGATGACGTTCGTGCTGATTGGCGCCGGTTCCCTGATTGCCCAAGGGGAGATGAATCTCTGGTGGGTTCTGATTTTAACAAGCATTGGCGCGGTTCTGGGTGACCAGATTGGTTACGGCCTGGCGCGCTGGGGCGGGCGACGTCTGGCCTACAAACTTGGCCGCAAGTATAGAATCGGCGAGGCCAGCTTGAAGAAAGCAGAGGCGGTTTCCAGAAAGTGGGGTGGAACGGGAGTCTTCTTTAGTCGCTGGCTCATCACGCCGCTCGGCCCGTGGCTCAACATCACCTACGGCATCACCGAGTATCCTTGGCGGCGATTTCTCGTTTGGAGCGGCCTGGGTGAAGTCCTGTGGGTCGTGCTCTATGTAATGCTGGGAAAGCTCTTCAGCGACCGGGTGCAGGCGTTGAGCGAAACAATGGGCAACCTGTCTTGGGTCATCCTTGGTCTGCTTGCGTCTGGCGTGTTGGGCTGGACGCTGTGGACTTACCTGCACGAGAAAGATCCCGGCGGACGTCGCGCTTCCCACGGCTCCGGTTGATAATGTCATTTGAACTGCCGGCCTTTCCCGGTTGGTCGCCAACGCAATTTATTCGTGGTGGGATTATTCCCCCATGAAGAGGTTGAAGATGCCCCTGAACATCCGGTGCGTGCCGCCGGCAAAGCGTGGTCGTGAATGGCGTAAAGGCCCGCGCGATGTGCCCACGCTGGAAAACGATTTTGCGACACGCCTAATGAGACCCGGAGAATAGAGTGACCTGTGTGTGACGAGAGCGGAGCGCGGCGTTCACGCCGCTTCAACGCACAAATGAAAAGGCGTCCGGTTGTTTTCTGCGTCACTCGGCAATAGCTGTTGAAGCGGGCTGAAGCCCGCGCGCCGTCACCCTATCAGGCGCGTCTCAATAATTAGTGTCCGCTTCCGCCGCCAGTGATCGGCTGTGGTTCTGCGCCAGTGGTTTTGAAGGTCACCACCAGAAGGGTCAGCAGGGCGGCGAGCCCCATGCTCGTGCCGCCGAGGACGAGCGCATTCATGGGTTCGCTGTGCAGATAATGTTTCAGGATGTAACCCAGCAGGCTGGAGGCGGCGATCTGTGGCAGCACGATGAACAGATTGAACATGCCCATCATCACCCCGACTTTTTCCTTCGGCAGCGACGGTGCCAGCATGGCGTAGGGCATGGAGAGGATGCTCGCCCAGGCGATGCCCACCGCCGTCATGGCAAACAGCAGGTGATGTTTGTCGGAAGCCAGCGGAACCGCCGCCAGTCCCAGCGCCCCCACCGCCAGGCAAAGAATGTGCATCAGCTTGGGGCCGGTGTATTTCGTGCCCCACAGCAGCACGAAAGAAAAAATGAAGCACACGGCATTATACGCGGCAAAACAGAAGCCCGACCAAGAACCGGCGGCTTCCATTTCCACCGAGCCGGGGACCGCGTGAAATATGTTTTTCGCGACGGCCGGGGGAAAATAAACCCACATCGCAAACATCCCGATCCAGGTGAAGAACTGAACCAGCCCCAGTTCCCACATGCGCCGGGGCAGATGAAAAATTAGCGCAAAGATGTCGCCCAACCCCAGGGTCCAGTCGAATTTCCGGGCGCGGATGGCCGCCAGTTCCGATTCGGTTGGCGGATACTCCGAAGTGCTGAAGACCGTCCACAGCACCGCGCCCATGAACGCCGCCGCGCCGATGTAAAACGAGAGCCGGACGGAATTGGGAATATGTCCCTGGCCCGCGCCTTCGGAGGTGACGCCAAACCAGTTGGTCATCATCCAAGGCAACGCTGAGGCAATGGTGCCGCCCAGGCCGATGAACAGGGATTGAATGGCGAAACCCTGGGCGTTTTGTTCTTCGGGTAAATTGTCCGCCACCAAGGCCCGGAACGGCTGCATGCTGGCATTGATGGTTCCATCCAGCACCCAGAGCAGCCCCGCCGCCATCCAGACCGAAGGACAATTGGGCATCAGAACCAGGGCGATGGAGGCCAGGATCGCTCCGCCCAGAATAAACGGGCGGCGCCGGCCCAGGCGCGTCCAGCAGCGGTCGCTGGACTGGCCGATCAAAGGCTGGATGATCACGCCGGTGACCGGCGCGGCCAGCCACAAGATGGCGAGGGAATCCGCATTCGCCCCCAAGTAGCTGTAGATGGCGCTCATATTGGCCAGTTGCAGGCCAAACCCGAACTGAATGCCGAGGAAGCCGAAGCTCATGTTCCAAATCTGCCAGAAGTTCAGGCGGGGCTTTTGCATGACAAAGATTGCGATGAAATGGATGCCGGGAATACTTTTATTTCACCGCGCGGTGGTAGATGCGCCATTCAAAACCGTTCAGGTGAAACGTCGGCAGCGGGCCGTCGCCGGAATCGGCCATGCCGGAAATTTTCACGGCGGAAAATCCCGCCGCGCTTTTCAAGTCCACCTTGCCGATAATCGGCCGGTTGGAAAGGTTGATAAGAACGAGGATTTCGTCCTGATCGTCGGCGCGCAGGAAAGTGACGAGCCGGGTTTCGTCGGAATTGCGGAGCCAGTTCACGCCGTCGGTGCGGAGGGCGGCGTATTGTTTCCGCAACTGGATCAGGTCGCGATAAGTGTTGCGGAGCGGCGGGCGTTCCTTCGGGTGCCAGAAGATGTTCAGCTTGTCGAACAGCGCCGGGTCGCCGGATTCGGTGGCGTCGCCGACTTCCATGCCGTTGTAGAGCAGGGGAACGCCGTCGAGCGTGAACATGAGCGCGGACGCGGCCAGCGCGCCATTGAGGCCATAGCGGGCGACGGCGCGGGCTTCGTCGTGGTCGTCGGAAATCCTCAGGTGCAGGGAATTTTTCGGGAACTGTCGGCGGCTGTCCTCCCAGGATTTGCGGAGGTCGGCGGCGGGCGCGCTGCGGAGCATGACGCTGTTCAGCGTGGCCAGCAGCGGCCAGGAATAGTCGAGGTCGAACGCCTTGGTGAGCAGTTCGGGCTTGCTGGCCTCGGCGAGCAGGATGATGTCGGGCTTGACCTTCGTGAGTTCCGCGCGGACCTGTTCCCAGAAATCGGTCGGCACCATGTAGGCCACGTCGCAGCGGAAACCGTCCACGTCGGCCTCCTTGATCCAATACTGGAGCATGGCGATCATGTAATCGCGGAGCGCGGGGCTGGCGTAGTTCAGGCCGGCGACATCGGTCCATTCCGGCACGGGCGGGATGACGTGGCCGGGGGCGTCCTGCTTGTAGAAATCCTTGTTGGTCATCATCACGCTGTCCCACGACGTGTGGTTGGCGACGAGATCCATGATGACCTTCAGGCCGCGCTGGTGGGCGCCGGCGACGAGCGCCTTGAAGTCGGCGGGCGTGCCGTAGTTCGGATCAATGGCGTAGTAATCCTTGATGGAATACGGGCTGCCGTAATCGCCCTTGCGGAATTTTTCGCCGATGGGGTGAATGGGCATGATCCAGAGAACGGTCACGCCGAGTTTTTGCAGTTCGTCGAGCCTGGCCGTGACGCCGGCCAGATTGCCGGCGGTGGAGAAGTCGCGCGGGAATATTTCGTAGAGGGTGCCGGCGCGGAGCCAGTCCGGCGACGGGCGGGCGGTGGCGGCGGAAACATCGGCGCCGGCCCGGGCTTGCAGGGCCGCCGCCAGAATGGCCGCCACCAACAGAGAAAGCGCTTTTTTCAGGACATGACAATTCATAGATGGGCATTTCATTAGCAGTTTTCCTGGGAGATCGGCAACCGCACGAAGATGCGGCACGCAAACAACCACCGGCCAAAACGGCCCGTTCAATCAAATCAATTCTGTGGCGTATGCTGGGAAAGATAAAGCATGTCCGGATCGGTCAGGGTGCAGGGAACATGATGTCGAGTGGTATAGGTTGGCACTTGATTTGCCGGCACCACCGAGCCTTTCCATTTATGAACTTCTGCATGGCCGTCAGCATAGGCGATTCCGCAGGCTCCGCCGTGCTGATTGCCTGGCATTTCGGTGACATCTGTCGTGGCATAACTGGGCGTGTAGAGGGTGCCATCGTCAATACTATCTGGATGCTCATCCATGAATACCCAGACGTCACTGGGACCAGGAGTATGAAAGTCCGAGGACTTTCTGGCCACATACCAGCTTGTCCAACCAAAGGGGTTCCCGGGTTGTGAGAATTTGTCTCCATCGCCAACGGCGCCGTTCATGGCCACGCTCCGGCTGCGTTGACTCCAACCCACGCCGGCCTCGGCCGGGCTGACAAAGTTCGCCCCCGGACAGGCAAACACCTTCGCCGACAGGCCCAAATAGTCTCCAAAAAGCGAATACTTGTCGGTTGTCAAATAACTCGTGTTGGTGTTTTGCTGGCCGGTGCTCCAGTCCATGAATCCAGTGATCCAATTATGTGAGCCTTTGTAACTCCATGTTGAGTTGGGGTTGAAATCGGAATTGATGGCCAGTCGCTCGTTATTATCGCCGCAATACATGTGCCACGCCAAGCCCAGTTGTTTGTTGTTGCTCATGCAGGAAATGGCCACGGCCTTCTTTTTGGCGGCCGACAGCGCGGGAAGAAGCATGGCGGCCAGGATGGCAATGATGGCAATGACCACCAGCAGCTCAATCAACGTGAACCCTGCACGACGAGTTTTCATAATTTTACATCTGTCTGTCCTTTGACCTGCCCGGCCGATTTACGGCCGGTCAGGCTGGACCCATTTGACCAGATCCTTTTCCGCTTACGGTTTAACCAGGCGGAAAAACGCCTTGTCGGCGGCCGGCCAGTTGGTCTGGCTGACGAAACCATTGGTCGAACTATAGCCCGCAGTCCAATTCGTGCCGTCGGTTGCGATCAAATCCTGCCAGGTTCCGCCCGCCAGATTTGTGCTGACCTGCAAGTGCGCCCCGGGGCGTCCCAACCAGGTCACCGGGACATTGCCGCCGGAGGGGGTGCCCACGGAGAGCCTGGCGCCATCAGTGCTGCCGCTCTTGAAAAACGGCTCGCCATACTGGTTGCCAAACTTGTCTGTGGCCAGCGTGTAAACGGCAAAGGCGGTGGAACGAACCACGCGATGGTGGTTTTGGGCAAAGCCAGCCTCGTCATCCAAGGGGCCATCATTGTAGCGATTCGGATCCATGCCATATTTGTAATCAAACGCCACCGGTGTGCCGGCGGGAAGGATGATGGTGTTGGTGTAAATCGTGGTGGAACCCTGCTGGATCATTTGGTAGCCAGCCGGAGCCGGAGCCGGATTGATCCCGCCCGCCCAGGCATACCAGCCGGAGAACTGCCCGTTGACATAGACTGAATCCAATTCAGGAATGAAGGTGTGCGGATCGGGCGACTCGTTTCCAACCGCACCGTTCATGTCCACGCTGAAAAACACTGCGGTGGCTGCGGTCAAAAAGTCCGAGCTATACAAATTGCCGAAGCTCACGACCGGCAGCAGCAGCGTTCCATTTGTGGAAAGCAGGGTGAGCGACCGGTTGTTGGCCTGTTCGTAGCCGTTGTAGCCGGAGGGCAGGGCGGGATCGTTGTCGGTGAACTTATAGTCTGAAACATACGTGTTAGGCGGGCCGACAAAGGTATTGGTGCCATAGTAAATGTTGGTATTGCTGCCGCCGTTGTAAGGCGGATCATTGATCAATGCCAAAGCGCCCGCACCCGTTCCCGGCCAACTGTTGAAACCGCCGCTGACGAACACGGAGTAGCCCGGGTGAAACAGACCAAGCTGTATCTGGCTCGACATGTCCACCGCGAAGACAACCTGGTTTGTCACCGGTGGAATGCTGATCAGATAGCGTCCTTTGGTCGGATCAAACTGGAACTGCACCGATTGGTTCGCAGTGACGGTAGCGAAAGAGATGTTTGCGGCGGTCGAGCCAAAATCCATACCCACGGCACCGTCCCAAGTTCCAATGGTCTTGAACTTGAAGTTATGAGTCCCGACGGTGGGAACCACATAGGTGACAGAAAAAACTCCGCTGCCATCTACGGTCATTTGGGCGCTGGCCTCGTCGCCCCAATTGGGGGTGGTAAAGTCACCAGACAATTCCCACGCATTGCCGGGATTATCGTATCCCACACGGTTGGCCAGGGGAAACCAGCCGTCCCCGATTGTGCCGGGGTAAAAATAGAAGGTATTCGACCCATTTGC
>Ga0182021_10008673_pt1 | contig 12040 bp, 12 predicted proteins | sample 612E3MmetaG_FD_120493 | JGI IMG/M metagenome (GOLD analysis project Ga0182021, IMG submission 120493) | Permafrost microbial communities from Stordalen Mire, Sweden - 612E3M metaG (Illumina Assembly) | ecosystem: Environmental > Terrestrial > Soil > Wetlands > Permafrost | place: Sweden...
AGGTCGGGGGCTGCGCACCAGCCCCACCGCTTTCGGCCCATGACCTAGTCGGGCCGAGGCGAGAGTCCGGCCCGCCGAGAGGACGACCGTGACCGATACCGATATCGCCACCACGACCTGGAGCCCGACCGAGGAGAGCGTGCGCACGCGTGTGTACGTGGTCGACACCTCCGTGCTGCTGAGCGACCCGAACGCACTCTTACGTTTCGCCGAGCACTCCGTCGTCCTGCCCGTCGTCGTCATCACCGAGCTCGAGGCCAAACGCCATCATCCCGAGCTGGGCTACTTCGCCCGCGCCGCGTTGCGGCTCCTCGACGACCTGCGTGTCATGCACGGCCGGCTCGACTCGCCGGTCCCGGTCAACGCCGACGGCGGCACGCTCAAGGTCGAGCTGAACCACACCGACCCGATGGTGCTTCCCGCCGGCTTCCGGCTGGGCGACAACGACTCGCGGATCCTTGCGGTGGCTCTCAACTACCGCGCCGAGGGCGCCTCCGTCGTGCTCGTCAGCAAGGACCTCCCGATGCGGGTCAAGGCGTCGGCCGTGGGCCTCGACGCCGAGGAGTACCGCGCCGAGCTCGCCGTGAGCACCGGCTGGACCGGCATGGCCGACCTCGAGGTCGCGCCGGGACTGCTCGACCAGCTGTACGAGGGCGAGGCCGTCCATGTCCCTGAGGCCGACGACCTGCCCGTACACACCGGTCTGGTGCTCCACGGAGGCGGTTCCTCGGCACTCGGCCGCCTTCACCCCGACGGCCTCGTTCGACGCATCCGTTCTGACCGCGACGCGTTCGGCATCCACGGCCGGTCAGCCGAGCAGCGGGTCGCGCTCGACCTGCTGCTGGACCAGGAGGTCGGCATCGTCTCGCTCGGCGGCCGCGCCGGTACGGGCAAGTCGGCGCTCGCGCTGTGCGCGGGCCTCGAGGCCGTCCTCGAGCGTGGGCTGTACTCGAAGGTGATCGTGTTCCGGCCGCTCTATGCGGTCGGCGGTCAGGATCTCGGGTTCCTGCCCGGCTCCGAGTCGGAGAAGATGGGCCCCTGGGCGCAGGCCGTGTTCGACACGCTGTCCAGCGTGGCGGGCAAGAACGTCATCGAAGAGGTGCTCGCCCGGGACCTGTTGGAGGTCCTGCCGCTCACGCACATCCGCGGCCGGTCCCTGCACGATGCCTTCGTGATCGTCGACGAGGCGCAGTCGCTGGAGCGGAACGTGCTGCTCACGGTGCTCAGCCGCATCGGCCAGAACTCGCGCGTCATCCTCACCCACGATGTCGCGCAGCGCGACAACCTGCGCGTGGGCCGGTACGACGGTGTCGTCGCTGTGGTCGACCGCCTCAAGGGGAACCCGTTGTTCGCCCATGTGACGCTCACCCGCAGCGAGCGGTCCGCCATCGCCGCACTGGTCACCGACCTCCTCGAGGACGTCGCGCCATAGCGGCGCGAGGCATGATCCCCTGATGCTCGGGCTGGCTGACTCCTGGGTGTGGGACTTCTGGACCGCTGACGACGGGACGGACTACCACCTGTTCTTCCTGTACGCGTCGAAGGCGCTCCACGACCCCGACGCACGCCACTACCGGGCGTCCGTCGGACACGCCGTCTCGAGCGACCTGGTGGCGTGGCGCCGGGTCGAGGACGCGCTCGTCCACAGCGACGCTCCCGCGTTCGACGACGTCGCCATCTGGACCGGCTCGGTGATCCAGCACCCCGACGGCACCTGGTTCATGTTCTACACGGGCCTCACGCTCGGCCCGTACGGGAACGTCCAGACGGTGGGGTACGCGACCAGCGACGACCTGGTCACGTGGGACAAGCAGGGCAAGGTCGCAGCCGCCGACCCCCGCTGGTACGAGACGGCGTCCGACCAGGGCTGGCACGACGAGGCCTTCCGGGACCCCTGGGTGATGGCCGACCCGGACGGGAACGGCTGGCACATGCTCGTCACGGCCCGGTCCAGCACCGGCCCGATGGACGATCGCGGCGTCGTCGGTCACTGCTGGTCGCCCGACCTGCGGACGTGGCAGGTGATGGAGCCGTTGTCCGAACCGGCGCAGGGCTTCGGACAGCTCGAGGTGATGCAGACGGCCGTCGTCGACGGGCAGCCCCTGCTGCTGTTCAGCTGCCTCGCCGGCGAGACGTCCGCCGCACGACAGGCGGGGGGCGGCCTCGGCGGCACGTGGGCCGTGGGTGCCGACAGGCTGACCGGACCGTACGACATCGCGCACGCGCAGCTCGTCAGCGGGCCCGAGCTGTACGTGGGCAAGCTCGTCCAGACGCGCGACGGCCTGTGGCGCTACCTCGCGTTCACGAACGACCAGCCGGACGGCGGATTCGGAGGCACGATCATCGATCCGGTGCCCGCTCGGCTCGCGGACGGCCGGCTCGTCGTCGAGAGGAAACACATCAGCCGGTGGAGGGCCGTGGTGGGAGACTGGCGTCCGTGGGATCACTGAGCGGGCGTACGGCCCTCGTCACCGGCGTCAGCCGTCGGCGGGGCATCGGGTTCGCCACGGCCAGCCGGCTCCTTCAGGCGGGTGCCTCGGTCGCCATCCAGCACTGGTCGCCGCACGACGCGGAGCAGCCGTGGGGCGCCGAGGACATCGCCACGATCGTCGGAGAGCTGACCGCGCAGGCGGTCGAGGGTGCACGGATCGTCGACATCAGCGCGAACTTCGCCGAGGACGACGGGCCGGCGTCGGTGGTCCGCCACGCCGTCGAGGCGTTCGGCCACCTCGACATCCTCGTCTGCAACCAGGCCGTGAGCGGGCACGACGGCACCCTGTCCGAGATCGGCATCGACGATCTGGAGCTCCACTGGCGGGTGAACGCGAGAGCGACGCTGCTCATGACGCAGGCGTACGCGGCCCAGCACGACGGACGCCCCGGCGGTCGCGTGGTCTGGCTGACGTCGGGTCAGCAGCTCGGCCCGATGCCCGACGAGATCGCCTACGCCGCGAGCAAGGCGGCGCTCGCCGGCGTCACTGTCTCCGTGGCCGCGGACCTCATCCGCTGCGGGATCGGGCTCAACACCGTCAACCCGGGACCTGTCAACACCGGCTACCTCGACGAGGGCGTGGTCCTCGACGCGGAGCGGCTCGACGCGATCCAGGAGCGCTTCCCGCTCGGGCGCTTCGGCGAACCCGACGACCCCGCCCGGCTCATCGGCTGGCTCGTCAGCGACGAGTCCGTGTGGGTGGTGGGCCAGGTGATCAACACCGAAGGTGGCTTCGAGCGCTGGAGCTGAGTCAGTCGATGTCCTCGACGCCGTACGGAGGTTTCGTGTGGTCGTCGAAGCGGAAGCCGGAAGCGACCGAGCCCTGGTACAGCGCACGCGTGAGCATCCAGGATCCGAAGGGCACGTACCGCATCAGGACGTACCAGCCGCTGTGGTCGGTGTCGTGGAGCCGCCGCACGGTCAGGCTGAGCGTCGGGAAGAACAGGACGAGGGCGACGAGGGACGTCACGAGCAGCGCGATGGATACGGCGAGTTTCGTCAGGTCGTCGGTAGGGGCCAGGTCGCGTTCCTGCAGCATCAAGACGAGAAGAACCCACCACAGGATCTGGCCCACGAGCTGGACGGCGCGGATCCACGCGTACTCGCTGCGAGACGCCCGCCCGGAGAAGTTGTTCCAGTTCCTCAGCCACAGGATCAGTGCCTCGACCATCGTCACCTTCTGGCGGGCACCCCTCGCCGAAAGGCTCAGAAACGGGTTGGAGCTTCGCGGCAGTCCAGCGAAGGGATCACGGGTCGGCTGAGGGGCGTGCTGGTCCCTGAAGCTCCGGTAGGCGTTGTAGCCGTTGTCGTACGGCGCGTCGGGGGCGGCGTAGTTCGAGGCCTCTGGAACGGCGTAGTACGGAGCCACGGGAGCGGCGTAGTACGAGGTTTCGGGAGCGGGATAGTACGCAGACCCAGGAGCGGCGTAGTACGGAGCCGGGCTCGCGGTCTGGAACTCCTGCGCAGGCGGCGAGAAGTAGACGGGTGCTTGGCCGTTGGTGGGCGGACTCCAGCCGTACGGGTTCGACACGCGCGGGACCTCCTCCCCTGTCCCGCGACACGGTATTCCCGACCCGTGCACCGCCTACCGAAAGATGCAGACGTTCTCACGAACCTCGGGTGACGTTCAGAGGCTCTCTGGCCCGTAGAGCGGCTGCGCGGCGTCGTCGAACCGTGCGCCGGCGGGGTTGGAGGACTGTGCCAGCAGAACGATGAGGATGATGCTGCCGACGTACGGGATGAACGTGACGAGGTGGAGCCACCCGCTCTGGTTGGTGTCGTGCAGGCGGCGAACCCCGAGAGCGATGGACGGGACCACCGTCGCCAGGCCGAAGAGCGCCATGAGCCCCCAGACGAGGAGGAACACCACACCGAAGGGGTTGCCTGAGCCCGACCCGTTGTCGACCGCCGCGGCGACGATCACGAAGGCGACCATGATCACCATCAGCACCGCCTCCACGATGCCCAGAGCGAGTGCGACCCACCAGTACTCGCTGCGCGAGGCGCGCCCGGAGAAGTTCTTCCAGTTCTTGAGCCACAGCTTCACGGCCTGGGGCATCGTGACGGGCGGGCGTGGGGTGCTGTCGTACATCGCGGTGTAGGGCGCGAGGCCCTGCGAGTACTGCTGTCCGTAGCCGGGCGCCTGTCCGTAGCCGGGGGTCGGCGCGTACTGCTGGGTGTAGGGCTCGCCGTAGGTGGGCTGCCCGTACGGATCCGGCTGCCCGTACGTGGGCTGCTCGTAGTTGGTCTGGCCGTAGGTCGGCGCCGAGGGCTGTCCGTACTGAGGTTGAGGAGCCCTCGAGTAGCCCTTCGAATAGTCCTCGTAGCTGCCTGGCTGCTGGGGGAGTTGACCGTCGGGGTTCGAGCTCACGGCACGTCCTTTCCTTGTGGTCACCAGGATATCGGCGCCGAGGCGTAGGAGCCCTCAGGTTTCACCCTGGCTTGGTCACCAGATAGATGGCGTAGTCGAGCTCACGGTTCCCTCGTTTGAGCGGTACGAGCCGTTCCGTCGCCGAGCCGTCGAGCTTCAGCAGGTCGTACCACAGCTCCTTGCTCGGGCTCTCGGACCAGATGGCGAGCCGACCCCCGGGCAGGAGGTGGTCGAGCGCCGACCTGAGCGTCTCCGGCGCGTACACACGGGCGTTCTTCGCGTGGATGAGGAAGTCGGGACCGTTGTCGACGTCGAGGCAGATGGCGTCCCACGGACCGAAGAGTCCGGGCAACGCGGCCTGGGCGTCGAGCACGTCGGCGATGTCGCCGTGGTGCAGCTGGACGCGGGGATCGGCGGTGAGCTGTGCCAGGGAGCCGGTGAGGCCCTCCTTGGCCCAGGAGATCAGGGCGCCCGACAGCTCGACGACATCCACCTGTGTGGCGCCCATCTCGAGGAGCGCGAGCGCGGTGTAGCCGAGGCCGAGGCCTCCGACGAGTACGCAACCGGGGTTGGGGCCCACCGACTCGGCGAGCACACGCTCGCTGAGGGTCTCGGCCGAGTCCATCGCGAACGCTCCGTTGACGATCAGCTCGTCGATCGCCTGCGCTCCGTCACCGCGACGGCGCAGCGCGATCTCGAAGCCGTCCTCCATCGAGCGGCCCAGGGTCTGCACGTCGTCCATCAGACCATGGTGACCTAGGCGTCCAACGCACGACGGACGACACCCCGCAGCGCGTGTGGAACCATGGCCGCATGGCACGACCGTCGATCCGCAACTCGCGCCCCCGGGACATGCTCATCAGCCTCGGGGTGCTGCTCGTGCCGCTCCTGCTCATCAGCTGGTGGTTCACGCGGACGCCCCCCGACGCGCCCGTACAGACCGTCGACTGGAAGTCGGTCCTCGCGCAGTCCAGGACCGTCGCGCCGTACCCGCTGCTCGGTCCCGTCGGGCTGCCTGACACCTGGGTGGCCACCAAGGCGGAGTGGGCGAGGACGGGCGAGCCGGCGGTGAACCGCGAAGCGGCGCCGGGGAACACCTGGCAGCTGGGCATGCTGTCGCCGGACAAGGTCTACGTCAGCCTCACGCAGCGCGACGCCGCCGGGCCGGCGCTCATCGCCCAGATCAGCAGGTCGGGCGTGGCGGACGGTAGGAGCACCATCGGCGGAGTGCCCTGGTCGCGGTGGGTCTCGCCGGACGACAGGACCCGTACGCTCAGCCGCGTCGACGGCTCCGTGACGACGGTGGTCTCGGCCGACCTCTCATACACCGGCCTCGAGGCGTTCGTCTCGACGCTGCGCTAGAGAGCGGCCCGTACGGCTTCGACCGCACCCAGGATGGCCACGCCCTGCGGGATGGAGATGCCTCCCTTGCGCACCTCGTGCTGCACGTTCGCCGCGAACCCGTCGAGCTGGTCGTTGGGGTGGTCGCCCCGCAGCACGGCTGCGCCGGCCGTGCTCCACTCGGCGACGAGCTTGTCCTTGGAGCTGCCGGACGGGAGGCCCGCGAGCACCTGTGACACGCCCTGCACGGTCACCTGCAGCGCCAACGCGGTGCCCGAAGGGGTCGGTGCAGCTGACGTGGTGCGGGGGGCCGTCGTCGCCGGCTTCGCCGTGGTCTTCGGGGCCGTCGTGGGTGCGGCGCGGGTCGAGGACGTGGGCAGCGGTGACTGGACGAGCGCCGTGATGGCTCCTGCCTGAGTGCCGAGCACGAACGCGGCAACGCCCAGCAGCACGATCAGCAGCAGCCAGACGAGGGGCCGCAGGCTGCGACGCCGCGGGGAAGTCAGCTGTACGGGGGCGCGCGGGGTGGTCGGAGCCGGCGGCCGCACGGTGGGACGTGCGGAGAAGCTCTGCGGGCCTGCTGGCGACCCGGTCGGCGGGGGGAACGGTGGTCCGGCCGGGGCCCAGGGCTGTGCGACCGGAGCGACCGGGGCGCCCCGGTAGAAGACGGACGCGGCAGCTGCGGCCGTCGCGACGGGAGCGACGGGCATCAGGGTCGTCTTCGTCGGCCCGGCGGCGGTCGTTGCCAGGACGGTGGTCGTCGGCAGGACCGCGGTGGATGCGGGGAGGACCACGGTGGCGACCGGTACGGGCCGTGGCCCCGGCCCGACAAGGTCTTTCGTCGGGTGGAGCTGTATGTCGCCGAGCTGCTCGAGCGTCGACTCGGCGTCGGGCCGCTCCGCCGGGTCCTTCGACAGCAGCGAGGACACCAGCCGGTCGAGGGCGCGCGGCGTACGGACGCGCTCCGACAGCATCGGCGGCTCGGCGCTGACCTGCTGCGACGCCACGGCCACCGCGCTGTCGCCCGTGAACGGTGGCTGGCCGGTGAGCATCGTCATGAGCAGGCAGCCCACCCCGTACAGGTCGCTCGCCGGCCCCGCGCGCAACCCCGTCGCGTGCTCCGGTGACATGTACGCGGCGCTGCCGATAACGGCGTGCGTCGCGGTCAGCGTCGCGTCGAGGCCGGACAGCTGGGCGATGCCGAAGTCGACGACGGTCGCGTGGTCTCGGAAGACGATGACGTTCGCGGGCTTGATGTCGCGGTGGACGAGCCCGTGGCGGTGAGCCTCGCGCAGGGCGCTGGTGACCTGGGTGACGAGCCCGAGGGCGCGGTCCAACGGCATCGGGCCGCCCGTACGGACGAGCTCCGCGATCGTCTTGCCGGGGAGCAGCGTCATGACGAGGTACGCGCGGTTTCCGTCCGTACCGGCGTCGAAGACCGAGACGACGTTCGGGTGGTTGAGCTGGGCGGTGGCGATGGCCTCGCGCCGGAACCGTTCGGCGACGCTGGGGTCGGGGGCTGCGGAGAGGTCCAGCAGCTTGAGCGCGACATCCCTGCCGAGGCGCTCGTCGTGGGCGCGCCACACCTCGCCCATCGAGCCCGCGCCGACCCGCTCCACGGGCCGATACCGCCCGGCTACGAGCGTGTCGCCTGCCACGGACAACGATCGTACGGGAGTCGGGCAACGTGCCATGACCGGCTTCCCCTGGCATTCCCCTGGCAGGATGCCTGACATGTACGAGGACCTGATCGAGGAAGCCGCCGGGTTACTGAAGCCCGAGCACGTCGGCGGGCGGTTGTTCGGCGACGTCGCCAGCGTGCTCGTCACCGGGTCGGGCAGGCATCATGGGGGCGTCTGCATCGACACGGGCTCGGGGACCGGTTTCTGCGCCGAGGCGTCGGCGATCGCGACGATGGTGACGGCGGGGGAGCGCCGGATCGTACGGATCGTGGCCGTGTGGCGTGATCCCGCTACGGGCAGGCTGGCCGTCCTGCCTCCCTGCGGCCGGTGTCGCCTCTTCATCTCCCAGATGCACGCCGAGAACCTCGAGACGGTCGTCGTCCTGGGACTCGACGACGCGACCACCATCCGTGAGCTCGTGCCGCGCTGGGAGTGGCCGGACCCGCTCCCGGACCGATTCGGCCGACCCGTGCCGGGGCCAGGGTCGTTCCCCGAGTGAGCGTCGGCCGCCTACTCCGCGTCGGGGGCGGTGGCGGCTGACTCGCGGGCCGCGAGCTTCGCGCTGGCGCCGTCGAGCAGAAGCTGGCAGATGTCGGCGAGCTTCTCGCCCTTCTCCCACAGCGCCATCGACTCGGAGAGCGGGACGCTGCCGGACTCGAGCTGCCGGACGATGACGGCGAGCTCGTCGCGCGCCTCTTCGTACGTGGGCGTCTGGTCTTGCTTGTCAGAGCGGGCCATCGGTCTCCTCGGTGGGTGATGTGTCGCGTACCTCGAGCGTCGCGGTGCCGTCGGCGAGATGCGCGAGGAGGTCGTCGCCGATGTCGAGGTCGGCGACGCGGGTGACTGTGGTGCCGTCGCCGGCCAGCAGGATCGCGTAGCCGCGCTCGAGCGTTGCCTGCGGCGACATGGCCCGGACGCGAGCCAATGCCGAGCCGACAAGGGCGGACTCCTCGCGGAGCCGGTAGCGGAGCGCGCGCCGCGCCCGCTCGCGCAACTCGTCGAGACGCTCCCGATGGACCCTCACGGGACCGGACGGGTCGCCCAGGACCGGTCGGGCGCGCAGCTCCGCGAGCGTGCGGCGTTCGCCGGCGATGCGGGCGGACACGGCCGTACGGAGGCGTCGCCTGGCGTCGTCCACGCCGCGGCGCTCCTCGACGACGTCGGGCACGACCAACCTGGCCGCATCTGTGGGGGTCGAGGCACGGGCGTCGGCGACGAGGTCGAGGATCGGGGTGTCCGACTCGTGGCCGATGGCGCTGACGACCGGGGTGCGGGCTGCGAACACGGAACGTACGAGCGACTCGTCCGAGAACGGCAGCAGGTCCTCGAGCGAGCCGCCGCCGCGTGCGATGACGACGACGTCCACCTCGGGTGCCTTCTCCAACCGCGCGAGCGCGTCGACGACCTGCTGGACAGACGTGATGCCCTGCATCTGCGCGTACTGGATGCGGATCACCGCACCCGGCCAGCGCCTGATGACGTGCTGGACGACGTCCCGCTCCGCCGCGCTGTCCTTGGCCGTGATGAGGCCGATCTCGCGTGGCAGGAACGGCAGCCGCTTCTTCAGCGTGCGGTCGAACAGGCCCTCTGCCTGGAGCATGCGTTTGCGCTGCTCGATCTGGGCCAGGAGCCGTCCCTCGCCCAGCGGGCGGATGTCTTGGCACTGGTAGGTGAGCTGCCCGTTCTTCGTCCAGACGGTCGGCTTGATCCACGCGGCGACCGTCGTGCCTTCGCTCAGCGGACCGGCGGTGTCGAGCACGGCGGCGGTCGTCGAGATCCGTACGGACACCTCGGCGAGCGTGTCCCGAAGCGTGAGGAACTGGGTCGGGCCCTGGCGTCGCTGGAGCTCGATGATCTGTCCCGACACCCACACCGGGCCCAGCCTCTCGACCCAGCCCTTCACCTCCTGCGCGACGACGCGCAGCGGCTGAGGGTTCTCGGGGGAGCTTTCGAGCGGCACGGGTCGGGGCCTAGATGAGGAAGCGGTAGAACGGCCCGTCGGGGTCGATCGGCTCGACGGTCATGGGGGAGGCGGCCAAGCGCTCCATGAGGCCGGGGAGCTCTGCCGGGTCGCCGAGCTCGATCCCGACGAGTGCCGGCCCCACCTCACGGTTCGACTTCTTCACGTACTCGAACAGCGTGATGTCGTCGTCCGGACCGAGCACCTCGTCGAGGAACCGGCGCAACGCCCCCGGCTCCTGCGGGAAGTTCACGAGGAAGTAGTGCTTGCGGCCCTCGAAGACCAGTGACCGCTCGACGATCTCCGAGTAGCGCGACACGTCGTTGTTGCCGCCCGAAACCATCGCGACCACCGTCTGGCCGGGCTCCACGCTAACGGCCTGCCGCAGCGCCGCGGTCGCCAGCGCGCCGGCAGGCTCGGCGATGATGCCGTCGGTCTGGTACATGTCGAGCATCTCGGTGCAGATCGCACCTTCGGCGACCGTGACGACCTCGATGCCGGCAGGGGCGATGACCCTGTACGGGGCGTCGCCGATCTTCCTCACGGCCGCACCGTCCACGAACGTGTCGAGCCGCTCGAGGTCGACGGGCCCGCCCGCTGCCAGGGCAGCAGTCAGGCTGGCGGCACCGGCAGGCTCGACGCCGACGATGCGGGTCTCAGGATGCCGTTCGCCGAACCACGTCACGGCGCCGGCGAGAAGCCCGCCACCGCCGACCGGCAGCACGAGCACGTCCGGCGCCTTGCCCAGCGCCTCGACGATCTCCGCGCACACCGTGCCCTGGCCCGCGATGGTGTCGGGGTTGTCGAACGCGTGGACGATCACGGCACCGGTCTTCGCGGCGTACGCGCTCGCGGCCGCCGCCGCTTCGTCGTACGTGTCGCCGCTCACAACGAGCTGCACGGACTCGCCGCCGATCGCCACCATGCGGTCTCGTTTCTGTCGCGGGGTCGTCGACGGGACGAAGATGCGACCGTTGATGCCGAGCCTCTCGCACGCGAAGGCGACGCCCTGTCCGTGGTTACCGGCCGACGCGCACACCACACCTGCGGCACGCTCCTCGTCGGACAGCTGGGCGATCCGGTTGTACGCGCCGCGCAGCTTGTACGACCTCACTGGCTGCAGGTCCTCGCGCTTCACCCACACGTCGGCGCCGGTCATCGCCGACAGCCGTACGTTCAGCTGCAGCGGTGTCTCCGCCACGATGCCCTCCAGCCGCGCGGACGCCTCATCGACGTCAGCGGCCGTCAGCACTCGGGTCATGAGGTCAGACACTAGTCGCGAAGCCCGTCGTCGGCGGACGGGTCGCGAGAGCGGCGAGCTCCTCGGTGGTCGGCTCGGGACGCTGGAGAAGCTCCGCCTCCGAGACAGGCTCGTCGGCGTCCCCGGGCACCGGCTGCAGCGCACGCAGCTCACGGCCCAGCATCGGCGTCACGCGCACGGCGTCGTCGACGAGCTCGGGAGCGGCGATCTGGCGCACGGTCTCGTGGAGCTGGCCGACCTCGTCGAGCTGCTCCTGGGTGACCTGCAGGTCGCGGAACCGGCGAGCCGTCACGAGGACGCGCCCCTCGAGCGAGGCGACAGTTGAGTTGTACGCCTTGACGCTGGCGCCCAGGCTGCGTCCGACCTTGTCGAAGTGGTTGCCCATCGTCGCGAGCCTGTCGTACAGCTCCCTGCCGAGATGGGTGATCTCCTTCGCGGACTGGGCCAAGGCCACCTGCCGCCAGCCGTAGGCGACGGAGCGGAGCATCGCGATGAGGGTGGACGGGGTGGCGATGATGATGTTCTTGGTCGCCGCGTACTCGGTCAGGTCGGGCATCAGCTGCAGCGCCTCCGCGTACAGAGCCTCGCTCGGCATGAACAGCACCACGAACTCAGGGGTCGCCTCGTCGGCCTTCCAGTACTGCTTGGCGCTCAGCTGGTCGGCATGGGAGCGCACGTTCTTGGCGAACAGACCCATGTAGCGGTCGTGCTCGGACAGGTCGGAGGCCTCCTGCGCATCCAGGTATGCGTTGAGCGGCACCTTGGAGTCCACGTACACGAACTTGCCCTCGGCCAGCATCACCTTCATGTCGGGGCGGATCACCCGGTCGTCGGTCGACGATGTCGCCTGCTGCACGAAGTCGCAGTGCTCGACCATGCCGGCCAGCTCGACGACCCGCTTGAGCTGCAGCTCGCCCCACGCACCGCGCACCTG
>Ga0182021_10008674_pt1 | contig 12039 bp, 8 predicted proteins | sample 612E3MmetaG_FD_120493 | JGI IMG/M metagenome (GOLD analysis project Ga0182021, IMG submission 120493) | Permafrost microbial communities from Stordalen Mire, Sweden - 612E3M metaG (Illumina Assembly) | ecosystem: Environmental > Terrestrial > Soil > Wetlands > Permafrost | place: Sweden...
ATCTGTAGAAGACAACGCTCCATTGGTTGACGACGATGATAATCCAAGGGATAATACCTGCCCTGTAGCTATACTTAATCCATTTGCGGTACCAATAGTTACCTCGGCATGAGTATTAACCAACGATCCGTTACTGTATATAGCTGTAGCATAAAAATAACCATCATAATTAACTCTATTCGTAGCAGTTGGATCAGTGGTTCCTTTATATAATTTTCCAGCGCTGGACACACCTCCGGCCTCAGTTTTATCGGTATAAAACCTGTAATTTATATTTGTGGTATCAAACTTTGCAAAATCATCAGTAAATGGAGCGAATGGAATGGTTTGATAAGTCCCATCATCTGCTAAATATTGATTACCTGCGCCACCAGTTACTATAACTGAAGCCTTATTCCAGGTAGTTTTATTTCCAGCAGTTATAGATATTACGGCTGCGTAATCTGTAAAATCTGATTTTAAAGCACTGTACGTACCATCCATTAACTGAACCAGTTTTACCGGAGACCCGGTGTTGGCTACCCCATCTTGAAACGTAATATTATTTGAAGAGTCGGCCATTATACTATTTACCGCAGATCTAAATAATACACGATGCGAAGTCGGGAATGTAAGATCGGCATTAAAGGTCAGAAGTCTATTTGAAAACTCTCCGTATATTAACGGTGTACTTGTATTTGTATTATGAATATATAATTTATCATTCCCGGTCTCATTGTCACCGGCATTTGGACCTAATAATAAATTACCATTTTTATATCTTAAATATGAACTATTAAAATAAGTAGCCTCTATATTTCCGTTTACCGTTAATGCTTCGTCTAAAGTTAACGGGGAATTTACCCCTACAAATCCTGAATAATATATACCCCCAGACATTGAGGCCCAAAAATTCGTAGCTCCACTTATTAAAGACGCTAATGTTACTGATCCTGATATGGCATCAGTAAATACCATATTATTAGAAACATCTTTTGATATATAAGTGGTTAAATTTTCTACATAATGAGTAATAGATACTATTTGATCTACAGTCAGCCTTTTATTTACATTATCAAATAGTAAATTAGTATCTCCTGACGGTACCGTCCCGTTTATATATACAACTTGGGTGTCCAATCCGGCAGACAAGGTTATGGGCTTATAAGTACCATCGTCAGCTAAAAATTGACTTCCAGTTCCAGTGTTAATGACACTTGCGGCCGGGGACGATGTTGACAAGGCATCCGTAATACCATATCCGGCCAAGGTCGTCGGAGTAGATGTAATTACACTCCAGACCCAAGTCTTAGCGTCAACCTCGGTCTTTGTATAAACATTGGTTATTCCATATCCCAATATGGTAGTAGGGGTAGAGGTGATCGCGCTCCAAAGCCAAGTCTTATTATCAACCTCTGTCTTTGTATAAGCATTCGTAATTCCGTACCCAGCTATAGTAGTAGGAATTCCAGATGTGATTTTGCTCCATGGCAATGCAGGAATATCCGACGCTGACAAATCTACACCTCCAGTCACCAAGCCTTTGGAATCATACGATATCTTAGTATGAGTGGCGCCCGTTATCGGGGAATTTCCGACCATGGCATCTGTGATTCCATAACCGGAAATAGTAGTAGGATGATTAGTTATATTTCCCCAATGAACGGAGGCTTGGCCCGAAGTCTGGAGATTAGTCTTAGTATAAACATTTGCAGCTAATGCGTACCCGGCGGATGCATGATTACCCCATCCAAATGCAGTTTGCCAGTTCGTTATATTAGCTCCTGTAATGGCCGTAACTGAAGCGTAATCGGTAAAATCTGACTTAAGAGCATATCCACTGGAGCTAAATGCATGAAAATTTCCATCTCCGCCCAAGTAATCCGTAACGTTACCACTTAACGCAGTTAACATGCCCCCACTTGAGGTAGTGGCTAAGCTAAATGTTAAAACCTGGGATGAATTTATACTTACACCATACGGGGGAGATGATATGGATACTGGCGGATGTGATGATCCTCCAGTATTATTCACAAATGGAATTATCTGGGCCGGAAAGGTTATGGTAACATAGTCGCTCAACTCTTTTACTATATCTACAGTCCTGAGGTACGCAGTTAGTAAATCATTATAAAATAAAGCTAAATCATATTCAGAATATGCAGTATTTATTTTTGTTAATGATATTTCTATTCTGTACGCTAATTCCTTGTTTGAAGCTCTGGCCTGATCAAAAAGTATTTTGAAATTTTCAATATAACCTCTGATAACATTCATATCATTAAGATACGCTGTCACTGTTTTTGTAGCGGTGAGCGTAGCGTTAATAATAAGCCCATCGCCCATCACGTAGGTTAGGACAGTCGTAATTTGACTAGTCCATATACCGCTCCATATATTTGGAGCATAACTTATGGTTTGGTTGCTATTTGAAACTACAGACAACGGACTACCTACCGGAGGAGTTACTATATGAGTTCTCGATATACTAGCGTATGATCCATACACACTACTGTCAACAGAGGAAAATACAGAATTATACCCGTCCGCTGTTTGGGTTATATCTATCGCCGGGACTATAAACGAATAAGAATATGTATGACTAATTGTAGATATAGAACCATCTACCGAATAAAGAACGTGGTAATCTACTGTGTAAACACCTGCCAATACAAATCCTAAGGCATTTACAGGTAAATTTATATACCCTGACGATAAACTTACACTTGGATTTACATCTGGAGCTAAATAGTTGGTATTATCGTATATGACACCTCTAGGAGATGTCATTTTAATAACACCCTTAACATTGGCTAACGAAACTCCCTGACCAGAATAGTTAGACGTATCTTGTATCTTAAATTTTCGCTGGACTACATCAAATACAGTACTAAAACTAAGCGTAATCATTAATTTTCGTTTTTACAAATTTACATAATTTTAAATTATGATTTATATCATAAAAAATCCCCAGTGTGTAAATACTGGGGATAAAACCAAACTAAACCGAGAAACTATCAAACTGCCGTTCCTTTTAAGGCATCTAGCTGCACAAGGGCCTCTATGATGTCTTCCTGTTTCATACCATAGGTGTTTATTTCACGGTCCTTTGCCATTTTTTTAAGGTCAGACCAACCAAGACTTGCGTACTTGCCTTGTGGACCCGCATATATAACTTGCTTTATAGTTTCAAATAACTGGGCATTATTCCGAATAGCATCAAACAATAAATTGTCTTTCTGCGACAAACTTACGACTGGGACAAAAACAATAGGTTGAATGAAATCTTTAGTCGTAGAGTCCAAAAAATACCATCCCTTATCCTTGTTATTCCATCCGATAACCTGTTTATCTTTAGCCAACTGAACCAAAGATCTGTACTCGGAGAATACGTCTTCGCCATTCACTTCAGCTACGAATTCTTCGATGCCTCGTTTTGTCACACTGTAATTTTTATGGTACTCATAAACCCGATCAAGCAAATTTTTCTTGAGTGTATCGATATGTAAAAGATCTGAATTTGCAATCCCCCATGAAGCGGCGAGCTGTTTCAATTTTTTATGATCATCATAAAGAGGGCTTAATTTACTGCAAAGATAAAAATCAAGCGCTGCATTTTCGCCAAGTTTCTCAACCGCCTCAGTGTTTTTCTTGTCAAGATCTTCGACTTCATAGAGTCCTGTTTTTAAAATGCCACTTAAATTCATGACAAAATAAGCAAGGTCGGTTTGCTTTATAGGATCAAGCGCTAGGTCTCCTTTTTGAATAAAAATAGACCGTTCGGTAAAGTCAAGCTTGCCGTCTTTTAGTTTTGGAGTGCTTTTTGCATACATCCAAGTTTCAGATTCTCCATTTTTATTAGCTACTGTAGCCTGAAGGGGCCACATGTGGGAGGGAATGGGTTCCGGTATTCCGGTTCTATTTATTTCAACTTTTGCAGTAGACTTGATCCGAATAGGATTTTTCATCTTCCGGATCTTTGCAAATTCCGGTTCCAGAAACTTCCATTCATCATCTTTTAGTCTTACTATTTCTTCATTACAATACAGCATATTTATAGTTTTACAGTTTAACTAAAAAGGGAGGATATTTACCCTCCCTTTTGATTTTATATTCTATAATTTATTTACCAAAACCATCTTCTGAACACTCGTTGGAACAAACATATATTCAGATAACATCATACCTTTAACAGTATCGGTAGACTGTACGATAGGAAGATTCTGTCCGGTCATACCGTTCAGATAACCAACAACCCTTGCGCGACTTTCGCCGTTGTGATTTGGGTATCCGATCATCAAGCTGGAAATCTTAACCTTCTTGTCTACATTCGGGCCGCCACCTTCTATAGTTACTGGATTTTCACCCATAGGAACAATGAAGCCCATTGAACGGTAACGTTCACCATAAGCAGAAAGTCCCATACCGGCAGGATTGCTTAAGTTTCCAATCTCTTTAAGAATATAACGGAAATTAAGCTTTGTGAATATCCGGAAGTCAACACCAACTTCATCAAGCCTCTTCATAATATCAGTGGCCGATGAATTTTCTTTAATGAAGTTATATCCGGAGTTTTCAAGATTGGCATATAATAAATCACCCATTCCAAAGAACATTTCCTGAGCTGATACACCGACAGAAATCATAAGGGATTTAATGTCGTCGAAATCATTTACCTCAAATTTATCGGCATAAGTCTTTTTAAGGGCAAGTTTCTGGAGCCATTGTAAGAATCCACGTTGAGCTTTAATTGGAACACTATTACCATAAGCGTCATTCATTACAAATGTAGTATTGTCAGCTTCCTGGCCCATCCAAATGTTGTAATTAATCTTTCGGTTATGCTCGAATTCCATCTGAACAGATGCGGCGTTAAAACGACCAACACCAGCTCCACCCTTCAATGGAACATTATCCAAATAATTTTCTTGATAAAGAAGTCCACCTCCCATATCAAAAGTAGATTTAGATAGCATAGTGTAATACTGACGTTCAAAAGAACCGTTAGTTTTACCTTTTGGCTGATCTGTACCAAGGGCCCATGAATCACCAGCAACCATTAACTTGGTTCCAGCAGGAACAGCGGTTGTTATTCTAGCGGCAGTGAAATTTGTACCTGCTTTATTATGAGGAGTAGCGGTATAAATTTTATTGGCGGCCACACCGGTATCTTCGCTCATAAGACGATATAAATAATCTTGAGAAGTATCGGTGGTGTATAAACCGGGAATTAAAAAGCTTTCCCCGATATTTATCGGACCATTACCCTGAGCGTCATAATCGCCAGCGTCAAGCTTGAAAGTAATATCTGCGCCAGCAGCACCAGTTGCGATACCACCTGTGCCAATAGTAATTGGGCGTTCGTAAGCATACTGTTCAAAAATATTCAACGTATCGCCTTTAATGTCGATGGTTTCTCCCATCAAATCAATAAAATCAAAAATGTCGAATAAATGACCGTACTGTTTGTATATTTTCTTCCACACCTGTGGAGCTTTTTCAAATGCATAAAGCGATTGCCAAAGGTTCGTCCATTGACCTCTCGCTGAAAAACTCGTAGGAACTGTTAGAGCCATGATTAATTTTTTTTAAAATTACATTACTGAATTAAGTTTTGCGGCCATCTTATCCCAAATATTACCATCCTTAGATATAGGCTTGGTTTTATCCGATAACGGAACGTCATTGTTAACCTTGGCGTGCCATTCATCGTTTAATTTAGTTGCAACCTGCGTAGCGTGACTCTTCATTATCTTAGGAAGCTCTCTTGCTATGTATCTGCCTTTAATTCCTTCCAACACATCAGTAATAGTATTCTCATTGATGGGCTGCCCGGTATAGGCTAAAAAATCAACATACCTGGAGACTTCGGTTTTGAAAGAATCGCTTACTTCAGGAATGTATTTATACAACTCCTTGCCGTCTTCATCCGGAATAATCAATTCGGTAAAATTAGCTACCATTTTATCGACAATAGGCGACCATGATTGCTTAGATTGTTCGATACGCACAGCTTCTTTGGAAAGAATACTCTGTCTTTCTTTTTCGACATCGATCGTAGCTGGTAACTCAACATCTTGCAAAGCCTTAAACTCGATCCGAGCTTCTTTGCCGGCTTTTGCAATTTTTGCTTTCGTTACATTGTCCCACGATTCGGGATCGGTAAGATCTGCACTGCCAAACCTATCAGCCACAACCTCCCTAACATCGGAATCATCCATTCCTTTATAAACATCAGGATCATTTAATCGGGCTTGTTTTATAAGCAAATCAACGGTGTCTGCTTTTTCAAGATCTATATTACTAATAGATGTCATTATTGAAATATCTTTATCTGGATATTTCTTTCTCATCTCACTAATTCTTAATAAATCTTCGCCGACATATTTTCGTAAATCAACAAATTTTAAAGATTCTTTTTCAGATTCATACTTGGCCTGCAAATCTTCAAATTGCTTTTTAGTTAGGCCGTGTTCTGATTCTAAATTTTTTACTTTGTTTTCATACTCAGTTATTCTTGTTGGAGCTGAGAATAATTCCTGAAGCTCTTTTTCTTCCTTAATCTCTCTACCGAACTTCTTACCGTATTTAGTATTAAATTCAGAAGGATCAAAAGTTTCAACAGGGTCTTTAGAAGGATCGGGAACGACAGGAGCAGGAATAGAATCGGTAGCAGTAACGCTAATATTGGAATTAACATCAGCAGGAACACTACCGGGTACTGTAGTATCGGTTTTATCATGTTTTTGAGGATATGCTTCCTTAAAAGCTTGAACAATATCGTCCATAATTTTTATTTAGTTTCTCGACACAAAGTTAACATATATTTTTTTATGATTTTTATCATATTTTTTATAAATAATTATCGGCTTGCCAGAAATCTTCCTGGTACTTTACTGTTTACTGTTAAGTTATCTCCCTTGCAAACTTCTATACTTTTAATTTCAACTTCCTCATCTACATTGACAGACGAAGATATTTGATAATCAATTTCTCCGAACTTAGAAATAACTTCTCTTATGTGCGAGAATCTCTCATCAGCTTCTTTTAAATATTTATAAATAAACCTTGGATCGGCAATATAATCACTGTCCAATTTTATATAATACTTACATTCTTGACCCGACTTAACTCTCACTAATGATATGATCATGCTATTTATTTTTTAAAACTGACATTTTTTGATCTGCAATCTTTTTATTTTCACCTTCAAGTGTGCTCGGATCTAACTCTTCGACATATTTATTTTTTATATGCTGAGGGAGATTATTAAACTGCTTCATGGTTTTGTAACTACTCTCATCTATTGGTTCGCGAGTCCCATCATCATACACTTTATAAAAATTCCATCCTGGATCTTTAAAGACAACCCCCTCATCAGTATTTTTAGTCGTAGACGGGTCGTAACCTGAAATAACTTTTGATAACCTTCTGACATAAGTCTGAGGTGTATTTTTAGAAGGATCTTCAGGATTTATATTGCTGTACATAGTATAACCTGTATATTTATCTTCAGATTCTGGATTGTACTTTTCGACTCTTTTGAAAGTACTTGTATCCTTATATTGCTTATTTGTTTCTGCCGGCTCTACAGTTAATGTGGAAGATGCCGGATTAAAAGCTACAGAATGTCTCGCGCCAGCCTTCCATGTCTCTGGCTTATTAGGATCGTCGCCTTCTCCGATCAATTGAAGATCCTTTCCGTACTTTCCTCTTAAGCCTACGTATTTATCCCAATCTTCGCCAAGTACTTTTTTTTGCTCATCGGGAGATAGGTAAAAGTCCGGATTCTTTTCTGCAAATTTTTCAGCGCCGGTTACCCTGGTTTTAGGAGACAATGGTTTCGATTCGTCCCAACCATATTTAGACATCAAATCTTTATACAGTTTAGGATTCTTTTTTTCAAGTTCAGTGTTAAGTTTTTGCCCAAAATTATATAGCTCCGATTTGTCCCTTAAATAACCCTCGTTTCTATCTACAAAATTATTGTAATCTTCAAATTTAGGATTCTCGGATATTTTACTTTCCGGAATAGGATTACTTTGAAAAAAAGGCTCATATTCAGGATGGTCTTTCACAAATTTATCAACCTGTGGATCTTTATGTTTTTTATTGTCCGGCATTTTGCATACTATTAGATTCTTGTTCTTTCATCTTACTCTCCTGATCAATTTTATATCGCTCCATGCCTTGCTTCAACTGCTCAAGATCCATATTATGCTCATGTTTCTTATCTTCAATCATAAGTTGAGCCTTAATATTCATCTGCATATTCTGAGCAGCAGTTTGTGATTTTATTTGTTCGAGCTGAGCGTTCTGCTGACCCTGAGATTGAATTGCGGCTTGCTTTTCTTTTTCCTGACGATCAAGTTCCTTATCAATTGCATTTGACAAATAAAGTCTAATATCACTTATATTGGCCCCTCTCATCAATTTCTCTTTAATATAAAGCTTGACATCAAAACGAATAAGAGGTTTACCGTCCTTGCCGGGCATGGATGCTGTCTCAATATCACGATACAAGCTCTGTAACTCTTCGGTTGTCGGACGTGGAATAAGCCGTATTCCAAGCTGGCGAGAGTCATAATCACTATTTGCCAACGCATCTACATCGTTATTCCCAACTACGGGAATATAAGCCTTGCGACAATCTACGTCATTCCTAACTGCCAACCTAATAGCTCCGGATAAAAATTCTGCCGATCCTGTCTTTACACTAAAAATTGCATCGACAATTGGCCTTAATATCTTAGTGGTATTCTGAATTGAAATCTCGGTCTGGCCTAATCCTTGTTTTTCATTTGGCTGAGATCCTAATGAAACTGGGTTTATACCGGTAACATATTCCACCATCCTAATAGCGTTCTCAAATAGCTTTATAGCCTCATCTATCCGATTCATCAAGGTTGATGGAATTATATCAATAGGCTTAACCGCTCCTCCGCCATACTTTCCGTTTATAGGAAGAGACCTAAAAGGCAAGACATGTGTTTTCTTTGCATGCTTTAATATCTTAAGGGTATCCCATTTCTCCCCGCCCATAGTTATTCTTTCAAGAACAGTCTGGTCTAAGAGCAAAATCTCTCCAAATGTTTCTACAATTGAATTCTGTAGTTTAAGCCAAGTGATCTGAAAATTATCAAAAATAGGAACTAGTCTTTGGGTTATTGAAGCTTCAGTCCCATTATATATATGAAAAGACATTAAGGGCCTTTTATTTCCGTTATCCCTGGGCTGGCTGGGGCTTAACCGGTGATCATAAATCAAATCAGACCCTATAACCCATTTAGCCTCATACTTTCTTTTAATAGTAGTGACTCTGGTTTTATTGTGATCTGTATCCCTTACCCGGCCAAAATCCTGATCGTAAATACTTCTTATTCCACGTCTACTTGTGTTTATAGTTTTGTATTCAAGGTCATTATCTATCCACTCTGTTTCCAGCACAAGACATTTGTAAAAATCATACATCCAGTTTCCGTAGCGATCTTTTTGGTTAAAATCTAACCATTGAGACTGAATCGGATTACTAAGAAGACCGCCCCAATTCTGCGCCAATTGGCCGATTTCTTCTTCAGTATAACCTACGTCTTCGAGCTTATGCCTTATTTCTGAAACCGTCTTCTCTCTTATAACCCCGAAATAACAACTATCTGCATAGTCTCTTTTATCCGAAAACTGAGCTATTACCCTTGTAACATCCTCGTAATCTGTTTTCCATTTACACTCTTCGTAATCGTAATAGTCATGAAGGCAGACTGCATTGAAATTTACAATATCCTTGATTAATTTTTCTTTGACACTTTCCCAGTCGGATATTTCGTAAGTATGTTTGAGTAATTTTTCGAGGGCCTTGGCTATGCCAGTCTTAAACTCTCCAAGATCGTCCATAAGCTGAAGTTCATCGAGATCTTTCGGATATTTAGTATCGCTGTTAGTCGGTATTCCGGCTTGTTGTTTTATAGCATTTAAGAAATCAAGATGTTGTGATTCGGCGTATATCTTACTCTTCATCCATTCCTGTTCAAAACCTGAGTCGGGATCAATTGTTTCTGCAACTAAATTATAATCAACATCTTTAAAAGAACCTAAAATGGCTTGCATTATACGGGGCCCAAGGCTTAGTATATCCCGATTTAAATTACCTAGTCCTTTTCTTTTGCCTTGCTTTGATGTCCAGTCGCCATCAACGCTAGTCATTATCCTTCCCGGTTCGGCAGGATCGGACGGATTTATCCTTTCTTCATATTTTGCAGGATCTTGCTTTCCATCTGAATATTGACGTATTTCATTATAGTATGATAGTAGTGAATAAGGAAAGCTAGCTTTATCTCCAACGTAGGTTGAGTATATCGCCTCGCACAAACGAATTCCATAATCTTTAGTGAGCTTTAATCTCGGATCTATATCTCGACTCGGAAATAAAGTTGTCTCTCTCTGATACTTTTCGTCAAACTTCATTTAGATGACTTTTATTTTTACAAAATTAATACTTTAATTTTATGCTTTTAAACATATTTTTATATCAATTAATATTACTATCTTTGTAACAGAAAATATTTAGATCAGTTGCATTGGTCGGACTTAAAATACACAGGTACCCCCTGCTACTTCTTTGTAAAAAGAAGAATAACCCGTAAGATGCAACCTTCCGGGTTTTTTCTTTTTGGGGTAAGGTAGCAATACCCGATGCCATCCGACGCGATACTCCTGACTATGGATCAGGGGCACCAGGGAACCAAAATAGCGCACTGGGGGGTATCATAATACAGCGCAATCGTCAGAACTAAGGGAAACGACGAATATGAGGATCGGCTAAACGATTCAATGGGTTCCCAAGCCAAAGGACTTTAGTGATTCACTTTGGACACGAAACGATAGTGCTGGCTCCGTCGGAATGACAAGCTAAATCTTTTGAATAGTGGGTTCTATCTTGGTGAAATTTTCACTAGGATAAAACTCACTATTCACTTACTCCTGAACCTCACCGTTAGAATGTCTGTTTTCTAGTAACTATTAAAATATACTATTTAATAATTAACTATATGAAAAATAAAAACAAACTTAAAATAGCGGCTTATTTTGAAGCTAAAATAAAAGGTAAAAAAGAAATTTTTGATTTTCTTGCCGGACTATATGATTGGGAATTTGTTTCTATGGATAATAATAATGGCAGAATGACATATAGGTGCCCAGATATGAAAATAGATATTTACCCAACTAAAATGTCTGTCATGTTGACAGATAAAAAAAGTAGTGGTTTTTATTGGATAAAAAATCAGACTATAGATTCTATTGAAAATATATTTAAAAATCCTTTGAATATTTAATAGACTACATATTTTTCCACCATTCAAAGTCATTCTTTACATCATCTACCGACTCTAACATTTTTATTCCAATTCCCTGAGATCCGAGTCCTGCACATCCGGAGGCTGCGGCCAAGTCGAGCTTATTTAAATCTTCGAATGTTTTTAGTTTGGAGATTTCAATAAGTATTGAGGCGTGGTTTTCCTTATGACTCCTGAACTCTATATAGTTTTGGAAGAAAGACCACATTTGCTCCTTTGATTTTTCAAGCGTATAACATCCTGGCCGATCCTTTTGCTTCCCTGTTGCCGGATCGATATCATAGAGGAGATAACCGTCATAATTATTTTGTAGGCAGTATTCCCAAAGAGTTCCGGCATTGGTTTCCGGATAAATCACAAATCCAAAATACTGAGCACACTTTATGACATCTTCATTGTACTCATCAGAAAGAGGTCTATTTCTATATGCTGCAACAAAAGTTGGCGTCACGCATTCGTAAATACTTTTTTCTTCAGGATCTATTCTATAGTCTCGTATTCTAAAAGCAGATATTCCACCATCAGACTGATAGCTTCCTGTAGATATAGCCATTTGCTTATCACCTTTGAATTTAAAAGCATCTGCCCCTACAATGCCTTTATTTGAGTTTGCCGGAGCGTAGCAGTCCTTATATTCTCCGGTTATCGGGTCTATGAGTGTTATCTTGACTCTCCGGTTTGATTCTGCTTCCGAAAGTATCCAGCTAAC
>Ga0182021_10008675_pt1 | contig 12037 bp, 14 predicted proteins | sample 612E3MmetaG_FD_120493 | JGI IMG/M metagenome (GOLD analysis project Ga0182021, IMG submission 120493) | Permafrost microbial communities from Stordalen Mire, Sweden - 612E3M metaG (Illumina Assembly) | ecosystem: Environmental > Terrestrial > Soil > Wetlands > Permafrost | place: Sweden...
GGCTTCCTCCGGGGTAAATGTCAAAAAGAATGGTTAATATAAGTAAAATTACCAAAATAATAAATAAAAAACCGCTTCTAAATGAATATTTACTGTATTTGCTCCAAATTATGCTATTTTCGTTTTTTAATCCTTTCCCGATTAACAATTGGGCTGATATGTATGTACCAAATGTCACGGCGAATGTAATAGCACTTAAAAGATTATACGGTACTCGTACGATATAATTTTCAGGAAATAACCCTGCCAACGGCAATAACCCTGCAAACAATATTCCAAGACTGAATATTATCACGAACCATAAACCTATTTTTAACAATCTATTTTTTGGTGAGGGTAAACCAATTCGAAGACCAACGGCTAAACCGATTGTTAGAATACCTAATACTACAAAAACTAAGTTTTGTATCATTGCATAAAATCCAACACTAATAGGACTGATATAGATAGAGCCTGTATAACCCGGTGCTAAAATGGCTGCTATAATCAACCATGAGAAAAATAATATTAGGGGGATAATACCACAAATAGCAAAAAATCGTAGTTTATTCTGTTTTTGAATAGATATATAATTGTTATTAGTTATTTAAATCACCATTAACTTTGTTCACTTCAATTTATATATTTTATTAGTGATATTATTAATTAATAATTGGATATAGACTAAGGGGAGAAAAACAACTCGAAGATCTATTAAATGCAATGGGTAATGTTAGTAGATCTACCTAATCCGGATAGCAATAACTGAATATTTAATGAAATAAAGACTTGTTAGACTAAAGTAAACTATGGAGGGTGTTAAATGGTTATAAGGTAAAAAGTTTTATAAGATTTGGTGAGAAAGACCTTAGGAATAATAGGGATATACTATTTGTCGTTGGGCAGAAGGATAAAGAATTCCATGACTCGTATGGTGGATTTTTTTCAGATGATGACCCTAATGAAACCATCATAGTTAATTTGTTATTACACAAAGGGCTGATCAATTATTAGAAATAATTTATAAAAGCGGAAAGAACAGGTTTTTAAATCTTAGACTCATTCATAGTTACCACTATCAGGAATATTCAAAGGAAGATGATTAACAGAATCATCTGTTGGATAAATCATTGATAATCTTTTGATGCTCTAAAATTTCAATAGTAATTCTAAGTAAAAACAATTTAATTAGAATAATCAATAACTGAATATATAATGAAATATAAGGACTTTACTGAGAGTTCAAGATCTAATTGAATAAAACCTGAAAATTTGAGTAAAAAATTTATGAGAAACCTCTATTTAAAAAAAAGAATGTGGAAAAAATTAGGGTTTATTGGAGTAATTTTTTTAATCTAGATATTATTGATCCATCAAAGACTGTAATAATTGATTCATTCTCAACAATTTAGTCAATCAATATTTCCACTAATTTTCGTACGTATGGAATAACAATAAAGGCTATTGGAGCAGAAACGATAATTCCAACTACTAAAGATTTCAGGAATGCTTGAAGAAATATATTATTAAAGCCAACATTGATCAATGTCATGAAAAATGCCATGGGTATAGTAATTACAATGGCCATTAAAATTGCAAAAACCACATTTTCATATTTTCTATCCATAATAATCACCATTATTTGTTAAAATGATTATGTGAATTAATATATAATATGTTATGATCTTTAAATGATTTTCTAAAAACTCTGCTTATTCTTATGAATAATTTAAGGGTTGCTAGTTTCTTATCTTTAATAGACTTGCAGAAAAGCAATTTAGATCAATGAAGAACTCTCAAATGCAAGTGTAATGTAAGTAAATCAAATCTGATTAGGATAGCAATAACTGAATATATCATGAAATATAAGGACTTGTTGGAAATATGAAATCTAATTAAAATATCAATTATTCATTCTTCAATGACTTCAAATATCTTAACTTTTTTTGGAGTAACCCCCGGTCTTTTATCAGTCATAAGAGCAAAATAACTCATTAAATGAATAGTATATAATGATCATTAAAATTTTAAAAAGAATCTTTATTTTATTATCTTTCTAATTTTAATCATCTCATTACCACCCCTTCTGAATTCGTAGTCAACCTTCACAATATTAACATCAAAATCTTGGAGTTCATTGATGATGCGTTTAATAAATTCGGATTTTATACCCTTATTCTTTACGAGAGGATAAATTCTAAGCTCCCTTGAGGTAACCCTGAGCATTTCTTTGATGGAGTTTAAATGGAATTCATAATCAAGCCTGTGATCGTAAATGAATAGCAGATGTGAACACAGAACCACAGAAAATCTGTTATCTTCAAAGGGAAGACGGGTTAAATCTGCAGCAATGTATTTTCTTCCCATTTGATTTCTATAATCAATAATAAATTCCCTACAAGCCTGGTTTCTCTGGTCTTTAAGATCTTCCAAGTCTTTGAAAAAACTCCAAACAAAGTGATCAACAGATCCCAGTCCTTCTACAAGTATTTTCATGTGATCCCTACATTTATCACAAAGTACATCTGGATCTTCATTGTAGAGAATATCAACTGCAGTTACATCAAATCCTCTTTTCGACATTTCTGCTGTAAATGAACTGGCACCAGCAGCACAATCAAGTATTTTCCCACCAACCAAGTCCTCTGAACTAAGATCAAACATTTTCAAGTACTCCAACCAAGTCCGTCCAATAAATATTGGGCCCTTAATCCTGTCCCATGGTGGTTTAATTTTAGGATTTTTCACACTAGAAGAAATTTTCTTTTTGATCAATAAATTCACCTTAGATATACTAGTATTCTATAACATAATAGCTTGGTAATACATGAAATTTTTAGAAATGTCTTGTCTTTATTTTTTCAATATATTTTAAGATAATTTTAGGATTGTACTTATATTAATTTCAATTTTTAAACATCTTGATCTATATCCTAAACCCTCATTTCATGATTAAAAATTTTTGTAAAGAAATTTTTAAATTTTAGCAAGATTTATATGGATTGAATAAGATCAATTAATATTCACGTGCTCCGGTAGTGTAGTCCGGCCAATCATTTCGGCCTCTCGAGCCGAAGACTCGGGTTCGAATCCCGGTCGGAGCATTGTTTCAAAACTTTTTAATAACAATATCTAATTATAAAAACTTGTGAATCGGATTTTACATTTCTAAAAATTAATTAAAGCTTATTTTATAGTGGCAATTACATTACAAGGAGCACTGTCAATTCCATTTATGTTCCATGGAACAATAACTAATTTATTTAAAGAATTTTTGGTTTTAGGTATTCTGGTTAGGTTCAAGTCTTCGATTAAAAGTAAAGGTTTACCATAATTATCATTATTAATGAAAGCAGCTAAATGTGTTTTTTTGGCATACTCATCATCATCATATCTAGATATTGAGATACTATCTATTCCAAGACATCGAATATTTTTATGGTTCTCCCTTAACCATTGGATTGTTTCAAGTGATATTCCCGGGTTCTGTGTCAAGTATTTGTCCCGATTTTCATCACGATATTTACCAAAGCCTGTTCTGAATAATATACAGTCATATCCTTTAAGATCTAAATCTGATAAATCTTTTACTTCTAATAGTTCATTACTTCTCTTTGGACGTTCAAGAACAAGTGGTTGGTAGAATATGAGTTCTTCTATATCATAGTCTGAAATTCCTTTACTCTTGTCTATGAAATGTTTAGGTGCATCTATATGTGTACCGCAATGATTTCCAACTGATAAATTAAATGTGTTGTAGTCATCACCCATTTTAATTTGTTTGTTGGGTTTGATTGAAGGTTTGGTAGTACCTAGGTAATAGGGGGAATCATTATCTATCAAGTAGGAGAGTAGTACAGTTTTCATCTTATCACTTTTTAGATCTATTATTGATATCATAAATTAATTTCAATCAAATAAGAATGTTTTTTATATGTTGGTGAAACTTTAAATAATATAACATTGTTATATTTAAATATGTTTTTAACTAAAAAAGTAAGAACTAAAATTTTAACAAGTGTGATGAACATAAAAATACAATAACTGTTGTTATTTTTATCCAAATATTTGAGGTGATGTTAAATGGCCGATATAAAAATAGATGTTAAAGGAGAAACATGTCCTGTACCTTTAGTTGAAATGAGAAAGGCTTTAAAAAAGGCTGCACCCGGAGAAATTGTTGAAGTTGAGGGAACCCATCCCGCGTCAAAAAAGGAGATTCCGATGGCTGTAGAATCATTAGGTGCCGAGTTAGTTGGTGTTGAAGAGGAGGATGGGGTATGGAAGATCAGAATTCGTAAATAAAAAAATATTGGGGTGAAAAAAAATGGTTGATGAAACTAAACCTGATAAAGCGACCATAATTGTACACAGCGGAGATATGGACAAGATATACAGTGCGCTTATAGTTGCCAATGGAGCCCTTTCAATGGGAATGGAAGCATCCCTATATTTCACATTCTGGGGACTACAAAGACTACAAAAAGGCGGACTAGAAAAGGGCCCATTATCAAAAATGCACTACATGGGACTTGGAAAATCCATGATAAAAAGCAGAATGAAGAAAGCCAATGTTGCATCGCTTGAACATTTATTTAAAGATTTCAAAGAACTGGGCGGTAAGGTAATAGCCTGTGAAATGACTATGGAAATCATGGGAGTCAGTAAAGAAGATCTGGATCAGAATTTAATAGATGAATACGGTGCAGTAGGCACTTACATACACGAAGCAAGGGATTCTAAAATAACTCTGTTCATATAAATATAACCTAAAATTTTTTTTTGGAGGAATAGAATGGTAAAATACATTTATCTGGATAACGCATCAATTACCAGAATGGATGAAAAAGTCTTAGAAGCCATGAAACCCTATTTTTTTGATAGTTATGCAATTCCTACGTCAGAAACCGGATATTCTATGGGAATAGAGGCTCGAGAAGCATTAGAAAAAAGTAGAGGCACGATTGCGAGTGCGATTGGGGCCAATCAAAAAGAGTTGATCTTCACATCAGGGAGTTCAGAATCCAGTAACACAGCAATTAAGGGTGTTGCCATGGCACTCAAAAATAAAAAAGGTAACCACATTATAGTATCCGATATAGAAGATTTTCCTGTTTTAAACAGTGCCAAATCACTTGAAAAACAGGGATTTGAAGTCACCTATCTAGAAGTAGATGAATTTGGTGTAGTTGATCCAAAAAGTGTAAAAGAATCAATAAGGGAAGAAACTATTCTGGTATCTATTCAACACGCAAACCAGGAAATTGGGAGCTTGCAGGATATTAAATCTATTGGTCAGATCTGCAGGGACAATAAGGTGCTTTTTCATACAGATGCAACCCACACATTCACCAAAGTACCTCTGAATGTCAATGAAATACCTGTGGATTTAATAACCATTTCAGCACACACCATACACGGACCAAATGGTATAGGAGCACTTTACATACGCACTGGAACACCATTTATGAAATGGCTTGACGGCGGTTTCCAGGAAAATAACAAAAGAGGAAGTCTTGAAAACATTCCAGGAGCAGTTGGCTTTGCAAGGGCAACTGAACTTGTCAATGAAGATGAGAACAGAAGAATCCAGGATATGCGGGATCATGTTATTGAAAGGGTTTTATCTGAAATACCCCAGACAATTTTAAATGGCCATCCAATGTTAAGAACACCACAGAATGCTAATCTCAGCTTCAGTTATGTGGAAGGAGAATCCATAACCCTGCACTTGGATATGAGGGGCTTTGCAGTCAGTACAGGTTCAGCATGTTTCAGCCGTTCCCTACAAGCAAGCCATGTTATTTTAGGGATAGGAGGAGATCCTGAAAGGGCTCACGGATCCATCAGGATAACTTTTGGCCGCTTCAACACCATGCGGGATGCTGATTCCATTGTAGACGCTTTAGTCGAAGTAGTAACAAATTTAAGGAAAATAAGTGCACTGGGAAATTAACAATTAAATACTCCACTTTTTTTTTATTAGTTAGATTAAACAGATTACTTGAATCATCTAACTAAATAACAATTTTTTTATATTTTATAAATTGTTTACGTATCTTTTGGGATGTTCGTCAAAGAGTTTTTTACTGCATGCAGCACAGAAATAATACATTTTTCCATTGTATCCACTTTTGTACTTTGCATCAGTTTCATCCACCGAAATTTTGAATATGGGATCTAATGCCAAATTTATCCCTCCAAAATCTTGGGTTTTCAAAAACATGTACTAAAACAACAATTGAATTTCCAAAAATAACCATCCTATTGTATTCAAAAAATGTTTATTATTGTCCTACTTCTTAGCACTGTTTTATGTTGAAAGATCATTTTAGACGATGTAAAGATGTGGATGGTATCATCCAACCAATATTTGGAGTACACATATTGTCCCAAAACTATAACAATTGTTATGTTGTTTTTCGTATTTAATTTTTTTGTTTTATTTAAATTCTTAAAAGAAAAAAACAATAAAAAAAACAAAATAAAACATATTCAATCAATTTCTAAAAAATCTTGAATTCTACTTAAAGTGGAGCATCTGTAATTACAGTACCCCAATTGACTCGTTGGCCTACTTCTTGAGTGATGACCATATTATCTTCGATCTTTCCTAGATCTGCTCGACTTGCAGCTAGGTTATGTAAAGAAATAAATATACCTCCTTTCACTCTCCCATCTTTAGGTACACCTATAGCCTTATAACCTTCATCTTCTAGTAAACTGCTTAAATAAGATGTTATATAGTTCAATTTTCGATAAGTTTCGCTAAAAAATTCATTATTTTTATAAATCCTTGGATCATCGATTTTATATGGTAAAGTAATTCCTATGGAGATTGATCGTGGATATAAACAGATCAAAGATTTATATTTATCATCTACATCATATTCTTCGAGGGATAAATCTGCAATACCTAAAAAGTAATCCTCACATTCTTCTTCAATAATTTTCCTTATATCTTCAGATCGCATAAATATTACGTCCTAATTCTAATTATAACATTTTTTCATTTTAGTTACCATAGTCAATTAATAATAATGGATTAAATCCATTATTAATTAATAATAACTCTTCAATTTAAATTTTTATTAATCTAACTCGGTATTTAAGTTGTCATTGATTTTCTAAAGAGCGGTATAGCAATGGCCATTGTAACAATACCAAAAGCTACAAGTACGAGTATTTGGAACATTACATCCCCAATATTAGCGTTCAAGAGCATTATCTTTCGCATTGCATCTGCTGCGTATGTTAGGGGGATCACTTTAGAAATATCCTGCATGAACCATGGCATCTGTTGTATTGGATAAAATATACCCCCAAGAAACATCATGGGGAACATTAACAGATTCACAATCATAGTACCCGATGCTTGATCACCAGACATGGAAACAGCCACTATTCCAATCCCTACAAAACTGAAGATACCCAATACAAGCATAAAGAATGCAAGCATTATGCTTCCTTGAACTGTAACACCAAAGAATATTATTGCCAGCACAAGGATCAAGATACACTGAGCAAATCCTCTCACACACAAAGCTGTAGTTTTTCCAAGGATTATGGAAACTTGACTTATGGGTGCCGATAACATCCCATCAAATGTACCCATTTCCTTTTCCTTAGAAATAGCTTCAGGAATTCCCGTCATAACCGTCATCATAACAATCATGATCATTAGTCCCGGTGCAAGGAAGTTGAAATAATTTGTTTGTCCTGGAATTGTTGTTTTAACAGTAGGTGTATAAGGGAACACCACTGCCTGCGCGTTTATAGTTTTGTTTGTAGCTATACCCATTTGTGCAACGTTATTTTCGGCTTGCATACCATTAAGTCCAGTTATGGTATTCGAAGCTACGGTTTCGATCTGTGTTGCAATTTGAGGATTACTGTTATCAACATAAACTATAACATTAGCAGATTCTCCGTGTGTTAAATTATAAGAAAATCCGGGAGGTATAATGAATGAACCATACAATTTTCCTTTGTTGATCTGTGTTTGGGCAGCTTCAACACTTGAAAAATTTTCAAAATTCATTGTACTAGAATTTTTATTAAGAGTTTCAAGCTGTGATATAAATGCACTGCTACCTTGACCTTGATCAAGATCAACAATTCCTAAAGGCATATGCTGCTGAGTAGTAGCACCTGGAAAAATAAAGCCGAACATTACCAGAAATGCTATTGGCATAACAATCAGGGCGGCTAATGACATACGATTACGTATAAGTCCCAAAAGATCCTTTGACATTATATGATAGCTATCTTTTAATATTTTCATTATATCCATAGAATTCACCTCACCCTAGCCTGTGGGCGGGGTCCATGCCCATGCTGTATTGGGCTTGGTTTTTCATTTGCATGATCACGCATTTCCTTACCTGTGACAGTCAGGAATACATCCTCGAGTGTTGATTCGTTACTGTTGATAATTGAGAATATTTCTCCACCTTCGAACCTTATGGCATCGATGATCTGGTTTAGGGCATCTGCACCATTTGCACTTATCTTAAGATTGAAATCATCTTGTTGAGCAAGTGCTGTTACAACATCAAGAGATTTAATTTTCTCAACCATATTAGTTGATAAATTCATGATCTTGGTTGTGAAGATGGTGGTATCACCGTCGGATATCATATTTTTCAGGTTTTGTGGCGTATCTAAAGCAGCTATCTTACCGTGATCAATGATAGCTATACGATCACTCAATGCTTCTGCCTCGGTCATTGCATGAGTGGTAAGAATGACGGTCACCCCTTTATTGTTGATATCCCGGATAATTTCTCTGATAGAAACCGTTGTCTGGGGATCAAGACCCAGTGTAGGTTCATCCATGAAGATTATCTTAGGTTCGGGAAGAAGTGCCCGGATAACATTTATACGCTGTTTCATTCCTGTTGAAAACTTGCTGATCTGGGTATGTTTCCATTCCTGCATACCAACCAGATCTAACAATTCATCTATCCGTTCTTCACGTTTTTGTTTTGATATTGCGTAAAGTTTACCGAAGAATCTCAGATTTTCTGCTGCAGTGAGATTATCGTACATAATCATCTTCTCTGCAACTAGTCCTATATTTTCACGAACCTTTGATGAATCTTTTACAAGATCGTAACCAGCAATCTTGGCAGAGCCTGATGTGGGTACTGCAAGTGTGCATAGCATCCTTATAGTGGTACTTTTTCCTGCACCATTAGGGCCAAGAAAACCAAATATCTCACCCTCCTTTACTTGAAGCGATAAATCATCTACAGCAGTAAAGTCACCAAACTTTTTGGTGAGTTTATTTAATTCTATTGCATATTCAGTCATAATTCTCTCCTATAAATTGAATAATAAATTAATCTTCATAAAACGATTCTTTTATGTTATTGAGCCTTTCACACAGATCGACAATTAAATCTTCGTGTAAAATTAATTTCTCCTTTTTAATGTCTTCCAAGTAAGATATATGGCCTTCAATTTCGGTCAATGCATTTTTAACTGCAAACGTTCCACGATCCATTTTTTTGGCATATGTTTGTAAATGTCCAAATAATCGATGAGAAATTAATTCTCCTTTCTTTGTTAATTCGTATCGACCATCTTCCCCTTTACTTATTAAACTTTCATCTACCATTTTTTTAAGTATAGGATATACTGAGCCGGGTGAAGGACGTGAGGCATGATTCTTGGTTATATTTAAATGTCTATTAGGGTTTATGTTGTTTCCCATTTTGTGCATTTGATGGATTTGTTCGTAGTGTTCCTGGATAGAATCCATGATCTCCACGCCGTTTTTTGGACCGTCGTCCAGAACATGTAATATCCAGATCCGAAGTCCCCTGAGTTTTTGCATTTCTTCTATATTTTCATGAAATTTATCATGAAGATTTTTTAATGAGCCCCACATATGACCAATTCCTCCCTATCGGTTAGTTGATATAATACTGTTAGTAACGATTATAATTTTGTCTATAATCCATTTGATCTTAATTTAAAGGTCAGAATGAATTAAATTATATCAAGTTAACGATATCTACTAATCGATATTCTCAATATTATATAAATAGTTTTCTATATTGGTGTAAAAATCCCGAAAGCAAAAAATTTAAAATAAAAAAAATTAAAATTTTAAAATCTCTTAAATTAATCTAATCAAGCTCTTTAAACTTCAATACAAATGTGGTTTCACCATCTCTTATAACTGAAAGATCCCCCTCAAGCTGGATTGAAAGACTATTCACCAACTTGAGTCTTAAAGAAGAAGATTCAAATGGATCAACATCTTCTGGTAGGCCAATTCCATTGTCTGAAACTGTTAAAATATATTTCTCTCCATCATATTCTAATTTAATATTTATATTTCCTTCACCTTCTGGAAATGCATGCTTAATAGAGTTTGAAACCAGTTCATTAACCATAAGACCCATTGGTATTGCAGTGTTGATGTTTAAATAAATATCTTCTACATCCACATTCGATGTTACCCTACTCGAAACACTGGAGTAAGACCTTAAAATATCCCGAACCAAGTTATTCAAATACTCTGCCATATTCAGCTGACTGAGATTACTGTTATGGTACAGCTTTTCATGGATCATGGCCATTGATTTAACACGACCCCTGCTTTCTTTTAGAATCTCAGCAGCCTCATCACTACTGGTGTGATTTGCCTGAAGAGATAAAAGACTTGAAATTATTTGCATATTATTTTTAACCCTGTGATTGATTTCCTGTATTAATACTTCTTTCTCTTTTAAAGATGCTACAATTCTATCCTCGGCATTTTTAAGATCTGATATGTCTATTATTATTCCACGAAAACCCTCATGAATTTTATTCTGTATTATGGGGTTAGAGTATAATATAATTGGAAATCTGCTTTTATCACTGCGTTGAGCTGTATACTCATCACCAGAAACTTGTCCACTCAGCACATCTTTAATTTTATCCCTGGATAAAGATCTTTCCTCTTCAACAATAAGTTCCAATATATTCAACCCATTTTCAATATCTTCTTGAGAATATCCGAACATTTCAAAGGCATAAATGTTCATGAACGTTAAGTCCGCATTAACATCAGTTTCAAAAACAGTTTGAGGAAGAAGATCTGCAAGTTCCCTGTACTTCTTTTCTGATTTTATAATAAGCTCGTCAGCATTTTTACGATCGCTTATATCTTCAAATACATATATCCAACCAGAAAATAATCTTCGCTGATAAATAGGGGTGAATTGAACTTCAATCCATTTGGTACCAGAATGTACAAGTTTTAATTCTTTTTTACCATCTGTTTTTACCATTGGAGATATATCGCTCCACATCTTAAGTTCCTGATTTGCATTTTTCCCAATGGATGTATTGTTAAGTCCAAGAAGTTCTTCTGCTGCAGGATTATAATCCATTATCCTCTCCAGGGGATCAAGAACCATCACACCATTTTTCATGCTGTCAAATAGTCTTTTGTATGCTGGTGGCATTACATCCAGGAGTTTATAACCGAATATGCTCCACAGCACAAGAACTCCGGATAATGTGAATGCGAGTGGTGTAGGGTCAAAGAAAAAGGGGCTTAAACCTCCAGCATATATTGAATTGCTTAATAGTGGTATCAATGCTGCTAAGAATATCATCATTGCTTGACGTTGATAATGCTAAATATATTACTGCTGCAGGAATTAGAAAAAGAAATATAACCCTGGGTCTTTTTATTACTTCCTGGTTTTGAGTATAGTCAAGGGCAAACAGAAACCATAAAGGGGCAACAGTACTGATGCCTACGTAGCTCAGTTTTGCCCAGAATAACTTCGAGGCAAGATCAGCAGATGCAATTTCTAATGCACTTGTTAAAGACCATTCTGCAACTAATAAGAATAACAAAGAAAGATACAGTGCACCACTAACACCACGTCTTTTCCAGGCACTCCATGCTAAAAAAAGACTTATAACGGAGCTGATGATTAAAATTAATGAGTATATTGTGTACTGTATTTGCATATTGTGCCTCAATGTTTTTTAATTGATTTGTTTTCTGATTATAAATAGCTTTTTGTCTTGTGGACATAAATATCCA
>Ga0182021_10008676_pt1 | contig 12037 bp, 11 predicted proteins | sample 612E3MmetaG_FD_120493 | JGI IMG/M metagenome (GOLD analysis project Ga0182021, IMG submission 120493) | Permafrost microbial communities from Stordalen Mire, Sweden - 612E3M metaG (Illumina Assembly) | ecosystem: Environmental > Terrestrial > Soil > Wetlands > Permafrost | place: Sweden...
GCCCTGCGCGTCAGTGAGGCGACCCTCGTCGAGGATCTGCAGCAGCGAGTTGAAGATGTCGGGGTGTGCCTTCTCGATCTCGTCGAACAGCACGACGGAGAACGGCTTGCGGCGCACCTTCTCTGTGAGCTGGCCGCCCTCTTCGTACCCGACGTAGCCAGGAGGCGAGCCGAACATCCGGGAGGCGGTGTGCTTCTCGGAGTACTCGCTCATGTCGAGCGTGATGAGGGCGTCCTCGTCACCGAACAGGAACTCGGTGAGCGCCTTCGTCAGCTCTGTCTTCCCCACCCCGGACGGGCCGGCGAAGATGAAGGAGCCGGACGGACGCTTCGGGTCCTTGAGCCCTGCGCGCGTACGACGCATCGACCGCGACAGCGCCCTGACGGCGTCCTTCTGGCCGATGATCCGCTTCCCGATCTCGTCCTCCATGTGGAGCAGTCGAGCGGACTCCTCCTCGGTGAGCTTGAAGACCGGGATGCCGGTCGCCGAGCTCAGGACTTCAGCGATCTGCTCCTCGTCGACCTCGGCCGGCATGTCGGAGTCGCCGATCTTCCAGGCCTGCTCCTTCTCCGCGCGCTGCGCGAGGAGCTTCTTCTCCTGGTCGCGCAACCCGGCGGCCCGCTCGAAGTCCTGGGCGTCGATCGCCGCCTCTTTCTCGAGGCGTACGGATGCGATCCGCTCGTCGAACTCGCGGAGGTCAGGCGGTGCGGTCATCCGCTTGATACGAAGCCGCGCGCCGGCCTCGTCGATGAGATCGATGGCCTTGTCCGGCAGGAAGCGATCGGAGATGTACCGATCAGCCAGCTGCGCGGCAGCAGCCAACGCCTCGTCGGTGATCGTGATCCGGTGATGGGCCTCGTAACGGTCACGCAGCCCACGCAGGATCTCGATCGTCATCGCGATGGACGGTTCGGCCACCTGGATCGGCTGGAACCGGCGCTCGAGAGCCGCGTCCTTCTCGATGTGCTTGCGGTAGTCGTCGAGCGTCGTCGCGCCGATCGTCTGAAGCTCGCCCCGGGCCAGCATCGGCTTGAGGATCGAGGAGGCGTCGATGGCCCCCTCCGCCGCGCCCGCTCCCACGAGGGTGTGGATCTCGTCGATGAACAGCATGACGTCGCCGCGGGTCTTGATCTCCGAGAGCACCTTGCGGAGCCGCTCCTCGAAGTCGCCGCGGTAACGGGAGCCGGCCACGAGAGCACCGAGGTCGAGCGTGTAGATCTGCTTGTCGCGCAGCGTCTCAGGCACGTCGCCGCGCACGATGGCCTGCGACAGCCCCTCGACGATGGCCGTCTTGCCGACGCCGGGTTCCCCGATGAGGACCGGGTTGTTCTTCGTACGGCGCGAGAGCACGGTCATGACCCGCTCGATCTCTTTCTCGCGTCCGATGACCGGATCGAGCTTGTTCTCGCGGGCAGCCTGGGTGAGGTTGCGGCCGAACTGGTCCAGCACCTTGCTCGTCGCCGACTGCGGGCCGACGTCCGGAGCGCCGGCCGTCGTGGACTCCTTGCCGGCCTGGAAGCCGGACAGGAGCTGAAGCACCTGCGTACGCACGCGGTTGAGGTCGGCGCCCAGCTTGATCAGCACCTGGGCAGCGACACCCTCACCCTCACGGATGAGCCCGAGCAGGATGTGCTCGGTGCCGATGTAGGTGTGGTTGATCTGGAGCGCCTCGCGCAACGAGAGCTCCAGGACCTTCTTGGCGCGCGGGGTGAAGGGGATGTGACCGGTCGGAGCCTGCTGGCCCTGTCCGATGATCTCCTCGACCTGCTCACGCACAGCCTCCAGCGAGATGCCCAGCGACTCGAGCGCTTTCGCGGCGACGCCTTCGCCCTCGTGAATCAGGCCCAGCAGTAGATGCTCGGTCCCGATGTAGTTGTGATTGAGCATGCGAGCTTCGTCCTGCGCCAGCACGACGACTCGTCTGGCTCGATCAGTGAACCGCTCGAACATCGACACCTTCTTCTCCTCTCGGGACCCGAGGGCCCCCACGCCCCCGTCCGGCGTGCACCTCACACGCTCCGACGGTACGTGTCAGTCTACGTAACGTTGCTGTCCCCCCAGACTGTTCCACGTTCGCTCTCAGCGCATCGGAGCATGGGGGCAGATGTCGGGGAACGGCACAGGGGCCGGGATTACTCCCAGCCCCTGTCCCGACGACGTGCTCTGTGATCAGTGGGCGTCTTCGTAGGCCTTGCGGATCTCGGCGGACACTCGACCGCGATCGCTCACCTCGTAGCCCTGGCCACGTGCCCAGGTGCGGATCGTGTTCGCGTTCGAAGCTCCACGGGCGGTCGCGCGGACCTGGGCCTTACGGCCACCGGTGCGACGTGCGGATCCGATCCACGGGGCAACCGCAGCGCGAAGCTTTTCGGCATTCACGCTCGAAAGATCGATTTCGTAGTTCACACCATCGAGCGCAAATCGGACCGTCTCGGCAGCAACGCTGCCATCGACATCGTCTTCCAGCACCACAGTCATCTTGCTAACCATATGCTCTCCCAAGCTGGTTCGGACCTATCGACCGATCTCCCCGGCCGACTCCCCCACAATATTCACCCTGCTAGCGAGAATGCAACTGCATGCACCCTTGTTGTCATTATGCATGCCCGATCAATAGTGGTGACCGGTCTGCAGGACTCCTAAAGCACGCTTCACTAAGACCCACGAGGCCTACATACGGGGCCTCGTCTTCCGGCCGCGCCGACCGGATGCTCCCAGATGCCGTCCGGATCAGGCAGGATACAAGTGGAAGGGACCACCCGTGGGCAGAGATCGAGCGAGCATCAAGGACGTCGCACGCGTGGCAGGCGTGTCCGTGGGCACGGTGTCGAACGTGCTGAACCGACCCGATTTCGTCTCGGAGCCCACCAGGCGGCGCGTGCAGGACGCGATGCACGAGCTGGGATTCGTGCGCAACGCCACGGCACGTCAGTTACGCGCCGGACACTCGCAGACGGTGGGCGTCGTCGTCCTGGACCTCGCAAATCCCTTCTACACAGGAATCGTCCGCGGCATCGAGGACCGGCTGTCAGAAGACAATCACCTGCTCATGCTGTGCAGCTCCGACGAGGACGTAGAGCGCGAGACGCGTTATCTGCGTCAGTTCGCGGAACAGGGTGTCCGCGGCATTCTCATCACACCGTTCGGAAACCTGAACGAGCGATTCGACATACTCACGAACCTGCAGATCCCCGTCGTCCTGCTCGACACGCACAGCCCCGATCTCGCCTGCGTCAGCGTGGACAATGTCAAGGGGGGCCGATTGGCGGTTGCTCATCTTCTCGAGCAAGGGCATCGACGGATCGCTCTGCTCAACGGTCCCATGGAGATCCAGCAATGCCGGGACCGTTCAGCCGGCACGATGGCCGCTGTGTACGAGGCGGGCCTTGACCCTGCCGACGTGATCGTCGAAGTCCTCCTCCCCGACATGACCGGCGATGACGGCGCCGAGGCGATGCGCAACCTTCTGGACTCCGGCGAGGAGCCGCCGACCGCCGTCTTCTGCGTCAACGACATCGTGGCGCTCGGCGTGATGCGGACTCTGCGCGAGCGCGATATCGCCGTCCCGGAGCAGATGGCCGTCGTCGGGTACGACGACGTACCGATCATCAAGGAGCTGCGGACCCCGCTGACGTCCGTCCGCCAGCCGATGCACGACATCGGCTGGAACGCCGCCGACCTTCTCCTCACCGGCAAGGTGAAGCAGGTGAGGTTCTCGCCCGAGCTCGTCATCCGCGCATCGTCGGACTACCGCCGGTGACGGTGACGTACGTGCTGGGCGCGCCGCTCGGCGTCGTCTCCGCACATCGCCAGCTCGTCGACCTCGGTCCTGACCACCCGAGCCGTTCCGGGGTCGTCGAGATCGTGTGCCGCCTCGATGGCGACGTGATCGGTGAGGCGGAGATCCGACCAGGCGCGAGCCATCGATCGGCGGAGAAGCTGTTCGAAGTACGTGACTACCGCCAGCTGCTCGCACTGGCCAACCGCCACGACTGGCAGGCGCCCTTCGCCGGCGAGCTCGGTGCCGCGCTGACGATCGAGGGAGCCCTGCGCCTGACACCGCCACCCCGTGCGACGTGGCTACGTACGGTGCTGGCGGAGCACGCCCGGCTGCACAGCCACCTGGGGTTCCTGTCGGTGATCCCGGCCACGCTCGCTCCGGACGCGGCGGTCGCGACGCGGGTCCACGCGGCACGCGAGGCGCTTCGCGAGCAGCTCGCCGACCTGTCCGGCAACCGGGTGCATCCGATGGTGTGCCGTCTCGGAGGGCTCTCGGTCGATGCCGACCAGCGATGGCTTGATGCCGAGGCAGAGCTCGCCCAGACGATCGCCGCGCTCGCGCCGGAGCTGCGCACGCTCCTCGTACAGGCCGGCCTCCCCACGGGCGTCGCCGTGATCGACCCGAGCCTCGTCCGCACGTACGGTGTCACCGGTCCGGCCGCCCGTGCCGCCGGGATCGACACCGACCTGCGGCGCAGCGCCCCGTATCTCGCGTACGCCGACCTGAAGGTGCCCACCGTCCCCCTGAGCGACCACCCCGGCGACGCCGTCTCGCGTCTCCTGGCGTGGGCCGACGAGCTGGAGAGTACGGCGACCCTGCTGGTGGCTGCTGTACACGCCACCACCCGTACAGGCGGGCCGGTCTCGGTGAAGCTGCCGAAGGTGATGCGCGTACCGGTGGGCGACACGTACGTCGCGCACGAAGCCCCGCTCGGCCGCGCCGGCTGGTGGCTCGTCTCCCGCGGCGAGAAGGTCCCCTGGCGGCTCAAGCTCCGTACGGCGAGCTTCTCCCACATGGCCGCGCTCGAGGCCGTACTGCCCGGCACTTCTGTCGACGATCTGGCCCTCGCCGTCGCCTCTGTCGGCTACGTCGTGGGCGATCTCGCGAAGTAGACACCGACTGGGCCTAGACACCAACTGAGCGCCGGCCCCATCCGGGCGCGGCGCTCAGAGTCTGTGGTGGAGCGTGCCCTCAGGCCTGCTTCCACACCGGCGTGGCCGGGCTCTTGACGTCGAGCTGGACCATCTCGGCGACCGACGGGAGCTCGTCGGTGCTCCAGCTCTCCGGACGCCCGGGCCTGCGTACGCGGCGTGGCAGGTTGAGCACCTCGGCCGAGCCTGGCTGGACGCTGTCCTCGAGCTTCTCCACGCGATCGACGAGGGCGGCCACATCGCCGACGAGCGCGTCGCGCTCGACGCGAGCGGCAGCAAGATCGCCCCTCATCGTGGACAGGACCCGGAGCTGCTCGGCGATGAGCTTGTTCCGCTGGATGACCTCGGTACGGGTCACGGCGAGATCGGTCCGCGTCGACGTCAGCGTCTCCGCCAGCACGCTGTTCCGCTTGCGCAGGACCTCGCGAACGATCGTTGCCGACTGTCGCGTCTCGAACAGGAGCTCCTGGTGTCGGTTCTCCGCAGCAAGCAGCTGCCCATGCCCTTCGAGGCGGGCATCGACCACTTCGTGCCACGCCGCACGGACGGCCACCATCGCCGCGAACGCGAGCACGACGATGCCGAGCCGGCCGAACCAGATGTTGCCGAACAGGGAAGAGAGCGCGAAGGCGCTGCCAACCGCCAACGCCACCTCGGACAGGCGACGATGCGGTGAAACGGGTTGTGATCGTTGTGGGGAAGTCACGCGCGTCAGCGTATGACCAGACATCGGAGCCACGCGTGAGGCAGGGCTATGTGTCGTGGTTTTCGTCCTCGTCCGCATCGGGGGTACGGCACGCGCGCTCGAGCGCCCAGCCGGAGACCACGAGTCCGATCGCGGCTGCTGCGGTCACGAGGCCGATGATCAGGCGCTGCTTGGGCAGCGGCGCGTCGAGGTGGCCGACGCTGAACAGGGCGAAGACCAGGTAGCCGCCGGTGAGCAACGACCCGCCGATGAGCAGCGCTTTGGCGATGGCCAGCGTGGCGACCGAACGTACCGGGTCCTGCGGCTGATGCACGACGTGGTTGCGCAGATACGTGACCCGGGCCAGCACGCCCGCCGCCACCGCGCCGACGAACATAAGCATCGGCGTCGTCCAGGGCACGACGGGCATCGTCAACGCGTAGGCGCTGACGCCGAGCAGCAGGAGGAACGTGACGCCCCCACCGACGATCGCCGCGAGGACGAGGGCGCGGAGCCGCGTGGGCTGGACGCCCGATGGCGATTCAGGCACGTGGGCCTCCCAGGTCGACTGCCGGTCCGGACCGTACGCCCGAGGCGTCCACCGCCTGCGCGAGCTGGGACACCATCCCGAGCCCCGGGACGACGAAACCGGGGTCGACCTCGGACCACGGCACCAGCACGAACGCGCGCTCATGGGCGCGTGGGTGCGGCACGGTCAGCTCGTCGGTGTGCAGCACCACGTCGCCGAGGGCGAGGATGTCGACGTCGAGCGTACGAGGGGCGTTGCGCACGGTCCGAACGCGCTGGGCCGCGAGCTCGAGTGTGCGCGCCAGGCTGAGCAGCTCGTCGGCCGCCAGCGCCGTGTCACCGACGGCGACGGCGTTGAGGTAGTCCGGTTGCTCGGGCCCGCCGATGGGATCGGTCTCGTACACCGAGGAAACCTCGAGGTTCCCCACCCCTGCCGCTGCCAACCCGGCGACAGCGGCACGCAGGTGCTCGACGCGGTCGCCGAGGTTCGACCCAAGGCCGAACGCTGCCCTCATCGCGTCCTCATCAGGGTGATGCTCACATCGTCGGCGCGCGCATCGCGGGCGGCGCGTGGCTTGTGGACGGTGATCTGGACGGCGAGGGCGTGGATGTTGCTGAGCAGCGCCTCGCAGATCTCGTTCGCCAGGGTCTCGATGAGCTTCGCGCGCGACGACTCGACGACCTGCTGCACAAGCTCGCTGGCGGCCACGTAATCGATGGTCGACTCCAGCCGGTCGCTCGTGGCGGCCTCCGACACGTTGGTCCAGATGAGGACGTCCACGACGAACGGCTGCGCGTCCACAGCCTCGTCCTCGTACACGCCGTGCACACCGCTCGCGGCGATCCCGGTGATCTCGATCCGGTCCGCCTGCATGAACGCGTCGTACTGCCCGCCGCCCACGTACCTCATGACTGCTCCAGCCTGCCCGCGACCGCCACCGCAGCCAGGTGGGGAGCGACCGTGTGCGTACGGACTCCCCACGCTCCGTGCATCGCCAGCCAGGTCGTGATCGCCACGGACGCATCATCGCGCGCCGCAGGCCCTCCTGGTGCCACCGGGTCGAGCATGCCCTTGCGCGACGCGCCCCACAGCACGGGCAACCCGATGCCGTGGATGGCCTCGACGCCCCGCAGTACGTCCCAGCTCTGGTCGCCGGTCTTGGCGAAGCCAAGGCCGGGGTCGAGCACGAGCCGGTCGGGCTCGATGCCTGCTCTCGTCGCCGCCTTCACGCGGTCCAGAAGCTCATCGACGACCTCAGCGACCACGTCGTCGTACGTGGCGCGCTGGATCATCGTGGCGCTGTGCCCCCGCCAATGCATCGCCACGTACACGCAACCCAGCGCTGCGACCGTGGTCAGCATCTCGGGGTCCGCCAACCCGCCGGACACGTCGTTGACGACCACGGCGCCCGCATCGCCGCACCGTGCCGCGACCTCGGCACGCGTCGTGTCGACGGAGACCGCGACGCCGCGCTCGGCGAGCCGTGTGACGACGGGAAGGACGCGCATGAGCTCGGTCCCGGCATCCACCCGCTCGGCACCCGGACGCGTCGACTCACCGCCGACGTCGATGAGGGTAGCCCCCTCGGCCGCGAGCGCGAGACCGTGTGAGACCGCGGTCTCGACATCGGTGTAGCGGCCGCCGTCGGAGAACGAGTCGGGCGTCACGTTGAGGATGCCGACGACCCGGGTCGGCCCGGGGGTGAGCAGCGCGACGGCTGCCGTCACCGGGGTCCCTGGATGAGCGCCATCGCCTCCGCGCGAGCGGCTGTCTCGCGCAGCTCGCCCCGTACAGCCGTGGTGATCGTGCGCGCGTTGGGCTTCTGGGCGCCACGGATCGTCATGCACAGGTGCTCGCACTCGAGCACCACGATGACGCCGCGCGGATCCAGCCGCTCGACGAGCGCATCGGCGATCTGAGCGGTCAGGCGTTCCTGCACCTGCGGCCGTCGCGCGAAGCCGTCAACGACCCGGGCCAGCTTCGACAGCCCCACGACGCCTCGGCCAGCGCTCGGGATGTAGCCGACGTGGGCCACGCCCATGAACGGTACGAGGTGGTGCTCGCACGTCGAGTTGACCTCGATCTCGCGGACCAGCACGAGCTCGTCCTGGACGATGTCGAAGGTCGTGCTCAGGTGATCGGCTGGATCGGTGTGGAGGCCGGAGAAGACCTCCCGGTACGCCCTCGCAACCCGCTTCGGCGTGTCGAGCAGGCCGTCCCGGTCCGGGTCCTCGCCGATCGCGATGAGGATCTCCCGGATGGCGGCCTCGATGCGCGGGAGGTCAAACCCTCCGTGCCCGACGGGCCTCAGGAGACCACGGCCTGCGCCGTCCATGGTCAGTTCTGCTCGAACGGACGGTCGTTGGACTGACCCGGGGTCCACGTCGGGGGCGACCAACCCCCGGTCGGCGTGGTGTCGGTCCACGGCTCGCTCGGAGGCGTGCGACCGGGGGGAAGCTGGACACCGCCGGCCGGTACGGGCTCCAGCTCGGGCTCCGGCCGTACGGGCGGGTCCACTGGCGGGATCGACGACGGACGGCGGGTCTCGGAACCTGTCCACGCGGGGCGCTTCTCGTGCCTCTTCAGAGGCCTGAAGATCGTCGCGACCTGCTCCTTGTCGAGCGTCTCCTTCTCGAGCAGCTGGCGGACCAGCTCGTCGAGGACGTCGCGGTTCTCGACGAGCACGTCGAAGGCTTCCTGATGGGCCGTGGCGATGAGGAGCGACACCTCCTCGTCGATGATCGCGGCGGTGCTCTCCGAGTACGTGCGCTGCTGGGTCATCTCCATACCCACGAACGGCTCGCGGTCGTCGGAGCCGAGCTGTACGGCACCGAGCCTCTCCGTCATGCCGTACTGCGTGACCATCGCCCGGGCAACCTTCGTCGCCTTCTCGATGTCGTTGCTCGCGCCGGTGGTCGGGTCGTGGAAGACCATCTCCTCGGCCGCACGACCGCCCAGCATGTACGCGAGCTGGTCGAGCAGCTCACCGCGCGTCTGGCTGTACTTGTCCTGGTCGGGCAGCACCATCGTGTAGCCGAGTGCCTTGCCGCGCGGAAGGATCGTGACCTTCTGGACGGGATCGGTCGCGGGCATCGCGGCCGCGACCATGGCGTGGCCGCCCTCGTGGTAGGCGGTGATCAGCACCTCTTCGGGGCTCATCAGGCGCGTACGGCGCTGCGGACCGGCGATGACGCGGTCGATGGCCTCGTCGAGCGCGTAGTTGTCGATCTGGGTCTTGTTCGTACGGGCCGTGAGCAGCGCGGCCTCGTTGAGCACGTTCGCGAGGTCGGCGCCGGTGAAGCCGGGCGTACGGCGCGCGACGCTGCCCAGGTCCACGCCGGCAGCCATGGGCTTGCCCTGTGCGTGGACTTGAAGGATCTTGCGACGGCCGTTGAGATCCGGTGCGTCGACGGGGATCTGGCGATCGAACCGGCCGGGCCGCAGGAGCGCGGGATCGAGCACGTCCGGACGGTTCGTCGCCGCGATGAGGATCACGCCGCCCCGTACGTCGAAGCCGTCCATCTCGACGAGGAGCTGGTTGAGCGTCTGCTCGCGTTCGTCGTGGCCACCGCCCATGCCGGCGCCGCGGTGACGGCCGACGGCGTCGATCTCGTCGATGAACACGATCGCGGGGGCCGCTTCCTTGGCCTGCTCGAACAGGTCTCGGACGCGGGAGGCGCCGACGCCGACGAACATCTCGACGAAATCGGAGCCGGAGATCGAGAAGAACGGTACGCCGGCTTCACCAGCGACCGCGCGGGCGAGCAGCGTCTTGCCGGTGCCGGGCTGCCCGTACAGCAGGACGCCCTTGGGGATCTTCGCGCCGACCGCGCGGAACTTGGCGGGCTCGGCGAGGAACTCCTTGATCTCCTGGAGCTCTTCGATGGCCTCGTCCACGCCGGCGACATCAGCGAACGTCGTCTTCGGGGTGTCCTTCGTGGCGATCTTGGCCTTCGACTTGCCGAACTGCATCACCCGGGAGCCGCCGCCCTGGAGCGAGTTGATGAGGAAGTAGAAGATCACGCCGATGATGAGGAACGGTACGAGCGTGCCGACCAGGCTTCCCCAGAAGCCGAGGTTGGGGTTGACGCCCTTCCAGTCTTCGAGGGTCCCCGCCGCGACCCGGGCGTTGAGCCGGGCGATGATGTCCTGCGACTCCGTACCGACCCAGGTGGCCTTGATCTTGGTCTGCTTGTCGTCGGCCTGGGTGACCTCGATGGTCTGCTCGGTGTCGGTGAGGATCACCTCTTTGAGAGGCGCGTTTCCGTTGATGAGCTGGATCACCTGGCTCGTGGGGACGTCCTTGTAGCCCGTGATCTGCCCGGTCAGCTGGATTACCCAGCTCGCCGCAAGGATCACGATGAGGATCCACAGGAATGGCCCGCGGAGAATGCGTTGAAAGGTGCTCATACCCTGCCTTGTGCCGACGTCGCCAACAGGAACAAGACCTTACCAGCGGGTTCCGCGTCCGCCGCCCGTTGCTGTGAGCGGCCACATCATCCCCTAGGGGTCGCCGTCACCATCCCCTAGGGGTCACCTTCACCGTCTCTTACACCTCCCCTTGGGTGGCCCTTACCGAGCATGACGCACGATGGGTGTACACCCCGCCATCTGACCACGCACGATCCCTGACGCATGAGGAGTACCACCACCGATGAGTTCGGACGCGACGAGAGCCTCAACCCCCCGTCGAGCAATGCGGCACCAGAAGCGGCGTTCACGGCGGTTCCGGACCATCCGCGCAGCGGCGCTCACCCTGGCCGTCCTCCTCGTCGGATCCACCGCGGTCTCGATCGCTCCGGCGCTCGCGGCCCCCGGTACGGACTCGGTGGCCGCGCGAGTGGCGGAATGGGGACGCGACCACGGCCTGGGCTGGGCGGTGTCGGCGCTCGAAACGGTCCAGTACGCCAAGGACAAGCCGACCCTCGGCGGTTCCGTCGACGGAGGGTTGCCGACGGTTGGTACGGATCCGACCGTTCAGGGCTCGGCCTCCACAGCCCCTCACGCCGGCCAAGCCACGTCGGTCGCCCCCGGAACGCTGACGCCCCTGGTGAGCTCCCCGCTGGCCGGTGAGGGCGTGTGGCGCGACTTGTACTCGGTGAACGGGGTTCCGGCGGCCCGCGCCGCCTCGCTGCGTCCCGACTCGCTGCACACCTCGTACTACGTGCAGGTGGTCTGGATGGATCCCAGCCTCCTGACGTTCCGGCTGCACCCCGGGTACAAGGTGCCCGGGCCCGCCGTCATGCCCGACAACCAGCTCACGCCTGACGAGCTCAACTCGGTGCTCGCGACCTTCAACTCCGGGTTCCTGATGGCCGACGCCCGCGGCGGCTACTGGCAGAACGGGCAGTCCATCGTCGACCTCCGTACCGGCGCTGCGTCGATGGTGCTCTCGACTGACGGGCATGTACGGGTGGAGGCGTGGCCGGGTGGGACCCCCTCGTCGGACACCGCAGCCGTCCGGCAGAACCTCGACATGGTCATCGAGAACGGCGTGATCTCGCCGGCGGTCAGCCAGGCGAACGCGTCCGTCTGGGGGAAGACGGTCGGCAACGCGGCGTACGTGTGGCGCAGCGGCATCGGCATCCGCGCCGACGGCTCGGTGATCTTCGTCGTGGGACCAGCCATGAACGTCGCGACCCTGGCAGGTGTGCTCCACGACGCGGGAGCGGTGAACGCCATGCAGCTGGACATCAACTCCAGTTGGACGAACTACATCACGTACAGCCATCCGTCCCCGGGAAGCGCGATCCCCAGCCTGCTGCCCCCGGCCAACGCCTCGGTGAACCCCAACCGCTACCTGCAGCCGTCCTCACGGGACTTCGTGGCGGTACTGCCGCGCTGACCGCAGCTCAGCTGTACACGTGCGGGGCGAGCGTGCCGAGGCCGGA
>Ga0182021_10008677_pt1 | contig 12037 bp, 11 predicted proteins | sample 612E3MmetaG_FD_120493 | JGI IMG/M metagenome (GOLD analysis project Ga0182021, IMG submission 120493) | Permafrost microbial communities from Stordalen Mire, Sweden - 612E3M metaG (Illumina Assembly) | ecosystem: Environmental > Terrestrial > Soil > Wetlands > Permafrost | place: Sweden...
CGGGTCGGTGGTAGGTCAAGTGAGAAGATTTAAACCGTTCCGCCTTGATGCGCAGTCATGAAGCGGGTCACGATGGGCCATGGGGCGGGCGGCGAGATGATGCAAGAGCTTATCGGAGAGCACATTGCGCCATTCCTGCCCAAATGCAAAGCCGAGGTGCCCTTGGAATCCTACGATGATTCCGCCGTGGTGGACGATGTGGTGTTCACCACCGATGGCCACACCGTGAAACCGTTGTTCTTCCCCGGAGGGGACATCGGATCCCTGGCCATCTGCGGTACGGTCAATGACATCGCCGTGATGGGAGGCAAGCCGCTAGCCTTGTCCAACGCCATGATACTCGAGGAAGGGCTCGAGCTGGAGGTACTGGAGAAAGTGACCCAGAGCATGGGCAAGTATTCCACGATGGCCAATGTTCCAGTCGTCACCGGTGACACCAAGGTCATGGAGAAAGGGGCGATCGACAAGATGGTGATCGTCACTTCTGCCATTGGTAAGCGCTCACCTTACATGGACCATAATCTTTCAGTGGCGTCGAAATACCGGAAGATCGACTCATGCTGGCTTACCGACGACAATCTGCGAGAGGGTGATGTCGTCATCGCCTCTGGTTACATGGGGGACCACGGCATCGCGCTCCTTTCATTCCGCGAAGGTTACGGGTTCGAATCCAAGGTCCAAAGCGATTGCTCCCCATTGAACGGGTTCATCGAGGAACTGCTGAAGATCGGGGGCAACGTTTGCATGAAGGACCCGACCAGGGGCGGACTGGCTAACACCGTTAATGAATGGTCCTCCAAGTCGAAGATCGGTATCGAACTGGAGGAGAGCTCCATCCCGATATCGGAAGCGGTCCAAAATGCCAGCGAGATGCTTGGGTTGGACCCCCTGACCATTGGGAACGAGGGGAAGGTCATCATAGGGGTGGTCCCGGCCATGGCCGAAGAGATCCTGGCCAAAATGAGAAGCCTGCCAGATGGAAGGAACGCGGCGATCATCGGGAAGGCTACCAAGAGCACCAAGCATGTCATCCTAAGGACCGAGATCGGCGGAAAAAGAATATTGGAACCGCCGGTGGGGGACCCGGTGCCCCGGATCTGCTAGATCAAGATTATTATTTCTAGACGATGGCCCCGATCAGGTAGCATATTCCGAAGGCGATCAGGCCGATGACCGCCATGCGCAAGCCCTTGATCCAGGGGTTGCGGTCCGCCATGCGTCCCATGAAGAAGCCAGTGACGAACAGGATAGAGAGGGCCAAGGTTATCGAGGTCTCCGCTGCTGCCAAGATGTCCGACGACGGCAAGAAAAGGAAAGGGGCTAGGGTCACTGCCCCAGCGAGCAGCGGGGCGCAGGAGTTCACTAGGGCGATCAGGTATATGCTGGCACGCGAGGTCTTTCCCAGATCGGTCTCGTCCACCGAGGAGAGCATGGCCCGGCTGATCTCGTCCAAGCGTCGGCTCTGTTCCAGGCTCTCTGCTTCGAAAACGCTGACACCGGTAGAGATGGCCAATGCCACTGAACTGGTGATTATGGTGGTCTTGACCACATCGATGCTCGGATGAGGTGAAAGTGCGGAGCCGATTATCACTCCCAATATGACGAAGGTGGTATCGAATATCGTATTAACGAAGTAACGTCTGAGCGCGGGCCGCGTCTCCGGCATCTGTAGTGCCTTATTGAACATCCCTTTGCTAAAAATCCCCATGGTCAACCGTCAGGTACCTGGTAACATACATTGCTCGATGAAAAAGCTTCGCCCTGGGTGGTGTCTTTGCCGATGCCAGGATTCATGTAGAGGTCCTTCGAACTATTCGTTTGATGATATCCGGTAAGCATCAAGATGAAGCAATCGATTTTTCCAAGATTCCCTGTTTGACCACTTTACGCTTAGATTTTAATACGTTCTCTCCATTGACATAGGCACTGGGCTCATAGTTTAGCGGTTATAACGACGCCCTTACACGGCGTAGGTCGCCGGTTCGAATCCGGCTGAGCCCACCACTCTCATCATCCAGATATTGTCCAAATTCAAAACAAATCTTTTTAGGGTTTTAAGATGGCTCGCCAATGAACACGTTATTGTATGCTTTATTAACGTATGCTAGGGTACCGTAAACAGGACCGCTCCTCCACTTCCTTCTTCAGACGGCCCAAGCGCCATCTATTCTTTTGGCCGATCCTCTTTGTAATCATATCCGAAAAATATCAGGCCGGTGGAACGAAGGTTAGGTGTCGGCTACGGAATCCTTCCATCGACCTATGTCTTTAGACGGGTTTCAAGTATATAACAATGTTATTCATTTTATTTAACAAAGGTAATGGAATTTATTTTTTTATTTTCTATTTTCACGTAATAGAATTCGTGTTAGATATTTCCTAAAACGGCTAATATTGTATATGATAATACCATCTGGCTCCGGTCATTATACTGAAATCAGTAATGATAACCACCCGATTCATCTTATATAGACTGAACTTGCATGAATCGAATATGACAAACAAACTCCTTGCCCTAGAAAAATCAAGGCTATTCCTTGAGGAGTACACCGGGAAAATACTCCTTGCAACGATGGGAAAGCCAAAAAACGTTTATGAACTCAGTGAAAGGCTGGGGATACCGATCGCCATTTGTTACCGGAAGATCAATCTTCTAGAAAAATATGGTCTCTTGTTCTGTACTGAAAGGAAGCTTCTCCAGAATGGAAAGAGGATGAGCTTATATAAATCGAACGTCAAGAACGCCAATGTGGTCTTCCAAAGAAACCAGATCAGCGCGAAGTTCGAGATGATTGACGGTACGACAGATGATGAGTCCTATGCCATTGATATGTCGATATTCGTGGATATGGCCAAACAACCTGCCTAAACGTTTGAACTATTTATAAAAAAAAGTCTGGGGCAATGCCCCAATATTAGTATTTCTTCAAGATCTCAGTAAAGAACCCTGAATACAAGGGCGCGATGGCATTATTGCCGGTCATGCGGTCCTTGACTGACAAAGTGGTCACGTAGGCTTTGGAGTTCTTAGTGAACAGCATATCATGACCGACGCACAGACCTAGGACTATGTTCAGCTGGGTCCCAGCCTCGTTGAGCAGCTCGGCCTGATAAACGGGGTTGCATACCGACTCGTTCTCGCTCTTTATACAGTCTTCTTTCGGGATGTCGAACTCTACCTTCTTCATGGAGAAGTTACGGCAGATGACCGAGCATACCTCAAAACCCCTTGCCTCCAGGACCTTGGTAAGCTTTATGCCCTCGTCCCGGGCGGCCAGGCAGAACGCCACGCCGATCTTTTTCCAGCCCATCTGGTCAGCGAATGCCATTATCTCCGATATGCGCGGTCTGATCGGAGTCAGGACCCCATTGACCGGCTGGAGGGTGCCCCGCTCCACCTTGGAGGCGGTTTGCATAAGCTTTTGGGTCTCCGGATCATGGTATCTTGCAATTATCTCGTCCTTTGTGATCACTGAAATATTGGTGGGGCAGTCCTTGAACTTACCTGGTTCGCCGACCTTGCAACCGGCATCGCCACATCTATCGCATCTTGGAAAATCCATTTACATCACCGTCCGTTAATCTTAATGTGAGTTAATATAGTCTGGCATAAACAATTGTGGAATATATTTTGGTTAAAAAATTGGTTCTATTGCAAATAAATCTGAGACTTTCATAATATGATCAGTAGTCTTTGCACATTAAATTGCTAGAAGCTTTTAAGGTCTCAATACGATTATAATTCGTGTCTCTGGGAGATAAGGACGGTCTCAATCTTAGCAAGGGAGAAGAGAAGGAGCTTGCGCTAGACTTATTAAGAGAGTGGTGGATGACTACTTTTCAAGCGCTCAATGATGTAGCTGGGGATGAACGATCTGGAAAATTATTAGCCCCCTATTCGGTCAATGCAAATATTGCCATGAGCAGAAACCTGCCCCAGATTCTCGGAGTCCATGAAATATCGATGGAAACGGGCGCTTTGACCCTGGAGATTGTAAACCGGCTACTCTTGGATACTACCTGCCACACAATGCGCAGGGGAAAACGAGAAATTAGGACTGAATCCAAAGGTTGTTGCATGAAAGGTTATTCATGGCCTTTTTGCCAAAGCGGGTGTGGATTTGGTGGTAAAGCATTCGCGGAAACCTTTTGGCCTGACGTCGATTATCAACTGACCAAATCGCTTGGCCGCGGGGACACATACTGTAGTTGGGCCTGGAATGACAAGAGCATCCCTGACGACGGCGACACCAAAGAGAGTGGGATTGAATCGTTAACGATACCGGAGGATCAAGAGAACGAATTGAGTCTTCATTTTCTGGGAGAGTTTTGGACCATCACGATTAGAGCGTATGTCGACTTCGCAGGGAGTGAAGGCACGATCAATCAACTCGCCCCTTACATGCGACATTCAGGCATGTCTGTAGGCATCCAACTTAAAAAACAATACAAGATAGGCAGTGATCTGGAATCTCTGATTGCCATTTTCAAGATGATTGGTAAGATGCATCACATTAAGGGGACTATCGTTGAATCATCAAATTCACTTGAATGTGAAGTCAATGAATGTCCCTTCTCTGATGGTCCTATGGAGCTTTGCCAACAATATGGTTCGTTTTTCAATGGGCTTCTTGAGGCCATTAACCCAGATTTCGAATTCGTCTATGATAAAATGGTCACCAAAGGCGACACCATATGTCATTGGACAATAAGGAAGAAGAACGGACCCGATAGAAATAAGCAGGTTGGTGAAAAGACTAAGTTGGGAGAGTCCGCTCTAGAGCTTCTGAAAATGCGTTTGATCAATGAAGAGATCACTCCCGAACATTACCGACTTCTCAGGGACTTATTGTTAGAGAAATGATGACGGTTTGATTGAATGCAATCCGGATTTGTCCGTTATTGGCTATGGTCACGATAATGGACCGGCCATAAATCGGATAATAAATAATTTAAGGTCCATGGAATTATTAATGAAAAATGCATTATTAATTCATAAATTGTTTATGAAAACGGTTTCGGACCCTCTATAGCCATCGGTCTATTTCTTGTAACCTTTCCCGATAGAGAAAGCCTTTCCGACGACCTCACCGATATGGCAATAGTTCTGACCGGCAAAGACGATAGGGTCGATCTTGCTGGGATCCGGAACCCCACCGGTCATGCAATCCTTGGCCACGTGGATGTCGATGATCTCGCCGACATGGAGGTTGTGGCTTCCCAGCTCGAGGGTGTTGCGGAGTTCGCACTCAATATTGACCGGAAAATCTTTGATGAGGGGAGCGGTCTTGAGCTTACCGTAGAACGATTCAAAGACGGCTGACTTATCGACCTTGCTGCCTGATGTTATGCCGCAGTAGTCCAATTTCACCGCGTTCGCAGCGGCCGGTATGTTAACGCTGAACGTCTTGTTCTCGAGTATCCCCTTATCGGTATGCCTTATCTTGTTGATGGCAATGGCGATCATCGGGGGCTCCATACAGGCGACCCCGGTCCACGCTACTGCCATGTAGTTCGGTTTTCCTCCGACATTAGCCCCGACGAGCACTGCCGGCATCGGAATCATGAAAGGCCTAGGGCCCAAGGATATCTTGTCCATTTTCCACACCTGAGATGTCTGAACCATCGATATCCTTGATATTAAGTTTTATTAGAGATCAGAACACCGGATTAATGGAATCGCAAATAGTTTGGTCTAACCATGGAATGGACAACCCTTCACATGATCGTTGACCAGCCCGACCGCCTGCATGAACGAATAGCATATCGTCGGACCGACAAAACCGAACCCGCGTCTCTTCAGGTCCTTGCTCAGTTCTCTCGATTTCGCTGACTCGGTCGGGATCTCGCTCATGCTATTGTATTCGTTCTTCACTGATTTTCCGCCTACAAACCCCCAAACGTACTCGTCGAAGCTACCGAATTCCTTTTGGATCTCAAGGACACCCTTGGCATTGTTCACCGCCGCCTCGATCTTGCGCCAGTTTCTTATAATCCCAGCATTGGCCATCAGCCCCTTTGTCTTCTTATCGTCATATTGGGCCACTTTAGCAGGTTCGAAGTTGTCGAACGCCTTTCTGTACGCGTCACGTTTCAGAAGGATGGTCTTCCAGCTCAATCCCGCCTGGGCTCCCTCAAGAATGAGGAACTCGAACAGCAGACGATCATCATGGACCGGCCTTCCCCATTCATAATCATGATATTTCTTCATCTCGGGATCGCTGTTCGCCCACGTACAGCCGCGTTTATCGTCCATCACATAATAAGTTGGAACCCGGGAATATAACGTTATTCCATGGTTAGTCGAAAGTGCTTTTCCAACTGCAAGAAATTCGGTGGCTCACGATTATAACTGCTCTTTTATCGTCATTTGTCGTTGATAATAAACGTCCGTTCACAAGCAAGCAGAATGGTGGATAGTGTCGATGTCGTTCATGGAGATAGAAAGCCAATATAATATCATTGGATAGTAGTCGTTGTTCAAGTGATAAAATGCGAATATCGTGGGATAAAGTCCACTTAATCGACATATGACGTTGTTCTTTATGTACAGAACCCGAATCTTTTAAATTCCCACTGCTCCTTCCCGAGCAAATCCAATCCGACAGATGATCAAATGAAGGCACTATTCGAACCGAATTCCATTGCCGTGGTCGGGGCCTCAGCGGAAGAGCGTAAGATCGGGCATATCATGTTCAGGAATCTGATCGCGTCCGGGTTCAAGGGTGAACTGTACCCGATCAACCCGAAAGCGCCAGAGATCCTTGGACATAAGGCTTATCCGACGCTCACCGCAGTCCCCCAACCGATCGACCTGGCCATCATCACCGTCCCTAGCACCTTCGTTCCCTCGGTCATGGAGGATGCCGGAAAGAAGGGTATCAAGGACGTCATCATCATCACTGCCGGATTCAAGGAACTGGGAAAGGAAGGCGCCCACCTAGAGAAGCAGATCGGGGAGATCGGGAAGAAATATGGCATCCGGATTCTCGGGCCGAACTGCATGGGCATCATCAATGCCCATCACAACATGAACGCCACCTTCACGAATATCTATCCCAAGGCGGGACCGGTCGCCATTAGCTCACAGTCAGGGGCGGTCTGCAGCTCCATGCTGGACTGGGCGACGAAATCCAAGGTCGGTTTCTCCAAGTTCATCAGCACCGGCAACAAGGTGGACATCGACGAGGCTGACCTGCTGACCTATCTTCGGGACGACGACCAGACTAGAGTCATTGGTATGTACATCGAGGGCACCAACCGGGGAAGGGCGTTCATGAGGAGCGCACTCAAGACGAGCCGGTTCAAACCGATCATCGTCCTCAAGTCCGGAAGGACCAGCTGCGGTTCGAAGGCGGCATCGTCGCATACCGGAGCATTGTCCGGTAGTGACAAGGTCTACGACGCGGCGTTCAGGCAATCCGGGATAATGAGGGTCAACACCATCGATGAGATGTTCGACCTGCTGCAAGTGTTCGCCAACATGCCACTGCCCAAGGGCGATGGCCTGGCGATCGTGACCAACGCCGGTGGCCATGGGGTCATGGCGGCGGATGCCTGTTCCGACTATGGGCTCACCCTAGCGCAATTCACCAAGGAGACCATCGACAAGCTGAGGGCAAACCTGCCGGGAGAGGCCAACATCTACAACCCGGTGGACGTCCTGGGGGATGCGACAGCTGCCCGTTACGAGTTTGCCATCAAGACGGTGATGGAAGATCCCAACGTCCATTGCATAGCCGTACTACTTTCCCCATTGGACACCGTGGACATCGGCGCCGTGGCGCACCTGGTGTCGTCGTTCGCGGGTCAGGTACCGATCCCGATCGTGGCTGCATTCGTCGGCGGACACAAGACCTCCAAGGGGATCGAAATGCTCAGGGAGGCGAACATCCCGAACTATGAGTCCCCGGACAAGGCGATCAGGGCGCTCGGGGCCATGGTCAAGTACAAACAGATGAGGGAAGAGATCAACGACACGATCATCCTGTCGGTCGAAGGGGACAAGGAAAGAGTACGGGAAGTACTGGATTCTGTCCATGCCCAGGGAAGGACCTCCCTGAGCGAGAGCGAAGGGAAGGAGATCCTTAAGGCCTATGGTGTCGGAGTACCCGCGGAAGTCACCGCAAGGACCGCGGATGAGGCGGCCAAGGCAGCCGCCAAGATCGGTTTCCCAGTCGTGCTGAAGATCGATTCCCCGGACATCGCACACAAGTCCGATGTAGGGGGCGTCGTGGTCGGTGCCGCCTCGGAGGAAGCGGTCCGGAACGATTTCGAATTGATGATGGCCAAGGTCGCAAGCCACGTGCCAGGTGCGAAATTGAACGGCGTCACCGTATGCCAGATGGTAAAAGGCAAAGAAGTATTGGTGGGCATGACCCGGGACGAGCAGTTCGGACCGGTGATCACTTTCGGTCTGGGTGGCGTCTTCGTGGAGATCATGAAGGACGTCTCTCAACGCATCGCACCGTTGACACATTACAACGTCGATTCGATGATAAAATCTATCAAATCCTACCCCATCCTAACCGGTGCGAGGGGCGGGAAGATGGCTGACGTCCACTCCCTAAAGGAGGCATTGGTCCGTATTTCACAGATCGCGATCGATTTCCCCGAGATCTCCGAGCTGGAGGTCAATCCCGTGATGGTGGGGGATGAAGGCAAGGGCTGCTACGCGGTGGACGCGTTGGTGACCATAAGGAGGATGAACTGATGAGACCGTTATTCCTAAGTTCGGTGATCGAATGCTCCGGGAAGAGCATGGTGGCACTAGGTCTGGCTAAGAACTACAAAGGTAAGGTAGGCTATTACAAGCCGTTCCGCGAGGACGTCTTCTGCATAGACAACCGGGTGGTGGACCGGGACACCTACCTTATGAGGAAGGCATTGGACCTGGATTTTACCGAGGAGATGCTCTCGCCATTGAAGTATGACATATTCAGCCCGGTCAGCATGGACAGCATCACGACCGGGTATGGGCGGGTCAAGGGAGATGCAGATTTCATGATCGTAGAGTCGCCCCAGCTGTTCACAACCGGAGCCCTTCACCACGTGGAAGGAAAAAGCATCGCCGCGGCATTGGACGCGGAGATCGTGCTGGTCTCCACCTCCGAACCGGACGCGCTGGACAAAGTCGCATACAGCGTCAGGTTGCTGGAGAAGGAGGGCTTGAAGCTGAAGGGTGTCATCCTTAACAAATCGGATGACCCGGCCGTGGAGCGGTTGCTGGAGGGCGTGGGCATAAGGGTGCTCGGATCGATACCGGTCGCAAGGGAACTGGGTTACCTGCATGTGAGCGAGATCGCCGAGGCTCTCAACGCCGAGGTGCTTGCGGGCGAGGAGGGTTTGGAACGGACCATCGAGAAGACTATGGTGGGCGGCATGACCGCCGAGTCAGCTCTCAAAGACATGCGTCGGTTGCCTCGGAAGGCTATGATCACTGGAGGGGACCGATCGGACATGCTCACGGCGGCATTGGCGACGGACACCTCCTGCCTCATCCTGACCGGAGGACTTTATCCAGCAAGACAGATCCTGGCCAAGGCGGACGAGCTGAAGGTCCCGGTATTGTTGGTCGGACATTCCACAGCCGTCACGGCGGAGCTGGTGGACAGGCTGATCGCAAGGATCAACCCGAACGACACGGAAAAGATCGAGCATATCGCCGACCTGGTCCGCAGGCACGTCAACCTAGAGGCAATCTGGGAAGATTGAATAGTACTAACCATCATGGTCAATGACCGTATGGCCGTTCCTAAACACCTTCTAATTTTCTCATTCCATCCAGTTGTTCCAGGTCAGTATCAAAGAACGTCATTTTCCTGACAGCAGATATATACCCTGCAAATACTGAACGGCCTATAGGCGGGTAGTTCTTCGTGGAAAATAGTACAAGGATGTTGCCAGAGGAGCTGAGACACTTCTTCTTGGCGACCGGAGGTCATTCGCTCATACTTCGCGGAAATGCGGGTGTGGGCAAGACCACGTTTGCATTGCAGGCCATCGAGGAGATAGACGAGATCGACAACTCATTCTATTTTTCCACCAGAGTATCGGACACGCTTCTGCTCACCCAATTCCCCTGGCTGGCGAAAAAGGTCTACGGCGATGACCTTGGAGACCATGTACAGGCGGAGATGCTGCGCAAACAGGAGGAGGATCTGGTCGAGGAAGCGGCGGCCAAAGCGGCATCGAATGACGATGCAGCAGAACCGAAAAGACCGTGGTTCGGCCGGATGAAGTTGGTCTGGGGCACGGGCATCAACCTGCGGATGGGGCAGAACCTGCAGCAGAACCGGGTCGACCTGGAACCCCTGGTGAAGATCTACGAAGCCCTGGAAAGATGCGGCAATGAACGGACATTGGTCGTACTCGACAGCGTCGACGCCATGGCAGAGACCTGTGGGATAAACCAAGCCTCTTTGATAACGACGATACAGAAGGACATGGTGGAACGACGCCGTGCCGATTTCATTTTCATACTGGAGAGCAACGACCGGTACCTCGATTATCTTGGTGACGGCGTCATCGAACTTTCCGTTTCCGATCATCATCGGAGGCGATTGAGGGAGATGAACCTGCTCAAGTTGAGAGGGACCCCCATCGGCCAGCCGAAATACCTTTTCACCCTGAACGGGGCAAGGATAAGGACGTTCCCCGACCGACCGGAATCGGTGGTCATGAAGAAACGATGGGTCCCCATACCAGATAGCTCAGGGAGAGTTTCTCTGGGAATGAAGGACCTCGACCGGATGATGCAGAACGGCGTCCCACCGGGATCGATAGTGCTGGTTGAGCTGGGGCCGGACGTACCACCAGGCGCATGCAACCTCCTTGAGCAATCGATGGTGGCCAACTTCGCCGCCCTGGGCAGAGGGGTGCTCTGGGTCCCGACCAAGAAGGAGACCTCCGGAAGCGCAAGGGATAGGATGTCGGGATTGATCGGGGACGAGCGGTTCGCCCGCCAGGTCCGCATTCCCGAGGTGGCCTCCCAGATCGAAGGGGCCAACGACCCATACATCATGCCCGTAGAGGGAAATGACGTGGAGGCGGACCTAAGGTGGAAATCTGTCTCGTTCTCGCTCAAAGGTACCTCTGCACCATTCCTTTCGATCATAGGGTTTGACACCCTCGAATCGATATATGGCCCCAACGTCATCGACAGTTTCTCGGAACATATAACCTCGGTCAAACGTAACAAGGCCGTGCTGGTCGGGTTCATTACTCCATCGAGCCGGTCCAGGGATAAATTGGTTGACCTGGCTACGCATCGCATCAGGTTAGACCGGATCGGTGGCACGACGGTGGTGTATTGTGTCGAACCGTTCACTGAATGCAATGCGCTGGTGGTCGACCGGGAAGGAGATACCCCGGAGATCGCATTGGTCCCGATCGTCTGATCATGATTATCTAAATAAGAAGAAGTTAACGACCTTCAACATGCTGTTGGTTTGATACCATCGTTGGATGGCTGTGGCTGAGGTCAATGAATAGAGTAAGCGATGTCCCTGAAGGTCGACGAACTGTTGAACGACCTGGGCGGGAAGATACTGAATCTGGAGAGTTCCGGGGCGCCGCTCAGTACATTGTGGGAGATCGTTCCAAAGACATGACCTGCGATGCGTAATGAAAAAACAATATAACCAAGATACGGCCCTAATGGCATGAGGCAATCGAATGGTCCAGTTCCGTCCCTTCCATGGTTATGTCCCGAACATCAGCGCGCAGGAGAAGGTCACCGACCGGGTATCCCCGCCCTACGACGTCATCTCCATGGAAGAACTGGCCGAGCTTCAATCACATCCACTGAACGTTACCAACATCACCCTGGGAGGCATAGAAGGAAATTACCACGAGGCCGGGAAGAAGCTCGATTCTTGGATCGCTCAGGGCATGATCGGAAGGGACGAAAAAGAATCATTCTATCTTTATCGCCAGACATTCACCGAGAATTTCGAGAAGGTGAACCGGACCGGCATCATCGGCATCCTGCGGGCCGAAGGATACGACAAGGATGGCGTCATCCCGCATGAGGAGA
>Ga0182021_10008678_pt1 | contig 12036 bp, 10 predicted proteins | sample 612E3MmetaG_FD_120493 | JGI IMG/M metagenome (GOLD analysis project Ga0182021, IMG submission 120493) | Permafrost microbial communities from Stordalen Mire, Sweden - 612E3M metaG (Illumina Assembly) | ecosystem: Environmental > Terrestrial > Soil > Wetlands > Permafrost | place: Sweden...
CGTGCAGCCGAACAACCTGATGCAGATGACCTACTCGGTCGGTTGGTCGTTCAAGAAGAACAGCAGCGCACCGGGCCGCCGCTATTCCATGGGGTCGAACGGTTCGCTCCTGCCGGAGGATTACCCGGAGGCGGGTTCGATGTGGGAGCATCTCGCGCGGAACAGCATCCGGTTCCGCAATTATGGCGAAGGATTCGAATTCCCCGGCGTGGAAGAGGAAGAGGATGAGCACCCCACCGGCGCGCGCGAGGTGGTCAACATTCCCATGCCGAAGGTACTTTATGACAACACCTGTCGCGAATTCCCCATCTTCAACATGCACATCCCCGACCAATATCGCGCCCACTGGTTCATGAAGGACGTGGAGCAACATTTCCTGAGCGGCAAACAGCCGTTCCCGCAGTTTATCAATATTGCTATCTGCAACGACCACGGCACCGACCCCGCGCCCGACAAAGGCTATCCCTATCTGGCTTCGTGGATGGCGGACAACGATCTAGCCATGGGTCGAATTGTCGAGTTTCTGACGCACACGCCCTATTGGAAGAACATGGCGATCTTCGTGACGCAGGATGATGCCGGCGGCGAACCCGATCACGTGGATGCCCAGCGAAGCGTGCTGCTGGTCATCAGCCCGTGGGCGAGGCGCGGCTACGTTTCCCACCGCCACACCACCATCCTCAGCATGCATCGCACGCTCTACCAGATATTCGGCCTGCCACCGTTGAACATGTTCGACGCCCTGGCCAACGACTTCTCCGATTGCTTTAGCACGCAACCGGACTTCCGTCCTTACCAGTGCCTCCCCGTGGACTCGCGCATCTTCGACCCGGAGAAGGCCAAGGATCCGAAAGACCCCGACTATGGGAAGGCCCGCAAGCTGCCTTCTTTCCCGCTGGATGATCCGGATGAAATGGAAAAGGTCCTGCGGCGCGGCGAAGGGGAATCCACGAGCAACAAATAGGGAACCGTATTGGATTGGTCCCGGCGAACACCCTAAAGGAAACGGAAACGGCAAACACGCCTATTTTCCCTTATGTGCTCAGCGGCCAATGGGTATTCGATGACGAGGCCGCCGGTTTGGGGCAGGAGGCGCTCATCCTGGGGATCGACCTCATGATTGAGAAAGCGACCGACACAATTCCCAACGCGCGCAATGGATTCAAACTCTTCTTTTCGCCCGCCCTTTTTCCCGGCTACACGGTAATGTTGGAATGGCGGCGCACCGAATTCGGCGGCAACCGGTATTGGTGCGAGCAATACGGTATCGAAGGCTGGCTCTGCCCGGCCTTGCTCAGGTATTTCGACCAGGCGCCCCGGCAGATCTACGCCCGTGCCGAACCGAAGTGAGGGCGATCGGGAGGGCGAGCGTCCTCGCGAGCCCAAGCACCTGCTGGGATCCTCTGGAATCAGGGCTCGCGAGGACGCTCGCCCTCCCAAGTCTGTCCCTGCCTTTACATTTCCTTTGGATTGCCTGAGTCTTGAGGCCAAGACAGATATGCCGACCGCAACTGACAAAAGCTCCCCCCACGGGGATTGGACGCCGACCTCGTGGCAGGCCAAGCCCGCCGCCCAGCAACCGGTTTATCCGGACCAGGACGCGCTGCGCCGCGTGCTGGGCCAGTTGGGCCGGCTGCCGCCGCTGGTCACCAGTTGGGAAATCGAGAACCTCAAACACCAGTTGGCGGAAGCTACGCGGGGCGAACGCTTCCTGCTGCAAGGCGGCGACTGTTCGGAAAGCTTCGATGATTGCGAATCCGCCGCCATCGCCAGCAAGCTCAAGATCCTGCTGCAAATGAGCCTGGTGCTGGTGCAGGGCGGCAAAAAACGCGTCACGCGCATCGGCCGCTTTGCCGGCCAGTATGCCAAACCCCGCTCAACGGACACCGAGACGCGCGACGGCGTCACTCTGCCCAGCTATCGCGGGGACATGATCAACCGCGCTGGATTCACCCCGGAAGACCGGGCCGTGAACCCTGATTTGCTGCTGCGGGCTTACGAGCGGTCCGGCCTCACGATTAACTTCATTCGCTCGCTAATCGAAGGCGGCTTCGCGGACTTGCACCATCCGGAATACTGGGGACTGGGCTTCGTGGCCAATTCCCCGCACGCCGTCGAATACACGCGCATGGTCGAGAGCATCGGCGAGTCGCTGCGTTTCATGGAGACTCTCACCGGGAACGTGATGGCCGACATCAACCGCGTTGATTTCTTCACCAGCCACGAGGGGCTGCACCTTTATTACGAGCAAGCCCAGACCCGGACGGTGCCGCGCCGCCCCGGCTGGTACAACCTCTCGACCCACTTCCCTTGGATCGGCGACCGCACCCGTGCGCTCGACGGCGCGCACATCGAGTACTTCCGCGGCATCGCCAATCCCATCGGCGTCAAGGTCGGCCCCTCGGTCACGCCGGACTTGCTGGTGGCACTGGCGGAGATGCTCAACCCGCAAAACGAGCCAGGCCGCCTCACGTTCATTCACCGCTTCGGCGCGGACCGCGTCGAGAAGTGCCTGCCGCCGCTGGCTGAAGCCATCCGCCGCCGCGGCCAACAGGTGCTCTGGTGCTGCGACCCTATGCACGGGAACACCGAGACGACTAAGAGCGGCATCAAGACCCGCCGCTTTGAGAAGATCCTCGGGGAGCTTGAAACGTCCTGCCGCATTCTCAAGGCCTGCGGCGCCCACCTTGGCGGCGTGCATTTCGAGCTGACCGGGGACAACGTGACCGAGTGCATCGGCGGGGCCAGCGGGGTGACCGAGGCCGACTTGTCCCGCGACTACCGCACGACCCTCGACCCGCGGCTCAACTATGAACAGGCGATGGAAATGGCGCTGCTGCTGGCGCGGCTCCTGGCCAAAAGCCGCAAGTGATGCGTGCCCCTTTTGATTCCCAACTATCAACCATCAACTTTCAACTCAGCATGACTATTCTTAATCGCCGGCAATGGCTGAAGCTCACAGGTGTCGCCGCCATTGGCCTCCCCTTCATCAGCCACGCCGCGCCGGACTTGCGCGCCAAGGCCAAGAAGAACCTGAAGTTGGGCGTCTTCACTGGCGTCTATGCCAACCTGCCGCTGGAGGAAGGGGCGCGGCGAATCGCGGCCGACGGGTTCCACTCCGTGGTGCTCGAGTCCGGCTTCGCTGATGTGCACTTCGACCCCTGGGTGCCGGACTGGGACAAGGCCCGCCAGATTGTCCGCACGCTGGCGAGTCATAACCTCAAGGTTGCCGGGCTATTCGCCTACTACAATGTGGTTGACCCGGACGCCACTCGTCGGCAGCGGGGAGAACAGCGGATGCAGATACTCATGGAGAACTGGAAGCAGCTCGGCTCCCCGATTATCTCAACGGAGACCGGCACGCTCAATGAGAAGTCAGAGTGGTTGGAGTCGCCGGAGAATGCGAGCGAGAAAGGCTACCAGGCGTGCCGCGCCGCGGTGGAGAAGCTAACCCAGGCGGCGAAGAAGCACGGGGCCATTATCTCCATCGAGCCCTACTGGAGGAACGTGATTGACTCCATAGACCGAGCCGACCGGATAATCCGGGACGTGCCGGGGCTCAAGCTGGTGATGGACCCCTGCAATTACTTCCGCAAGGATGAGCTGTCGCGCATGGACCCGATGCTCGAGGAGATGTTCCGCCGGTTGGGCAAGAAGATCGTGCTGGCGCACGCAAAAGATGTAACAGCCTCGGCGGACGGCACCGATCTGCCCGCCGCGGGCCGCGGGGTGCTCGATTACCCGCTCTTCCTGCGCCTGCTGGCGGGCCTGAACCGGGAGATCAACCTGATCATCGAACACCTCACGCTGGACGATGTGCCACGCTCGCGGGATTACGTGCTGAGCCAGTTCGATAAGATTTGACCTCGGCCTGGTCGAGCCCGGCCGACAACAGCAGGCCGCGGAGCCTTTACGGCAGACGACCCGCATCCTTTGACCTTGCCGCCTTCTGAGGTTAGCTTGGCCACATCACTGCATGAGCACAAGCGAGCGGCCAACTGTATCCGATCCCCAGGATGTCCCGTGTCTGCTGGTTAATTGGCGATCATGAAACAGAAAGTATTCATCGCCGGCGGGACCGGCTACATGGGCAGCCGGCTGATCCCGCTGCTGGTGGCTCGCGGGCACGAGGTTAAAGCCCTGGTGCGGCCTGGCTCGGAACGCAAGCTCCCTCCCGGCGCCGCCTGCGTCTCGGGCGACCCGCTCCAGATGGATTCCTATACCGCGCAGGTGTCCGGGTGCGATGCGTTCGTGCATTTGATTGGCGTGCCCCACCCCAGCCCGGCCAAAGCCGCGCAGTTCCGCGCCGTCGATGCGGTTTCGATCCGCGTCGCCGGCCAGGCCGCGCAGGCGGCGGGCATCCGGCATTTTATCTATCTTAGCGTCGCTCATTCTGCGCCCATGATGCAGGCTTACATCAAGGTGCGTTCCGAAGGCGAAGCGCTGATCCGCTCGCTCAAGCTGCCGGCGACCTTTCTGCGGCCCTGATATGTGCTTGGACCGGGCCATAGGTGGCCATACGTGCTGATTCCGTTCTACTGGCTGTGCGAACGATTGCCCAACACGCGCGACGGCGCCCGCCGGCTTGGCTTGGTCACCATCGCGCAAATGACGCAGGCCTTGCTGTGGGCGGTGGAAAACCCCAGCCCGGACGTGCGCATCCTGGATGTGCCCCGCATACGGGCATTGGGTCCAGCCTGACCTCCGCGCCAGAGCTGTGTGGGACCGTCGAATCCGGCATCGCGCAGCAATGAGCCGACGGTAGCTAATGTCTCAACTGCCTCAGTGACGCCTGAGCGCGACCAACTCCCCTCAGGTCGCCCCGTTCGTCCCGCAGCGAGGCCCGTCCGAGGAGAGGGGACGGGGAGGCGTGATTTGATTCGCCCAGGCCGTCCGGGAGCGGATATGCTTTGACCGCGATGAAAATCAGCATTGTTATGGCCGCATTTCTCGGATGCCTCGCATCGGCTCAAGCGCAGCCGACCAATTCGTTCCCGCTCTGGCCGGAGGGCGCTCCGGGCGCGCTCGGCAAAGAGGACAAAGACATTCCCACGCTCACGCCGTACTTGCCTGACCCGGCCAAAGCGACCGGCGCTGCCATTGTGATTTGCCCGGGCGGAGGCTATGGCGGCCTGGCCCCACACGAAGGTGTCCAGTATGCGCGGTTCCTGAACGAATACGGCATCGCCGGCTTCGTCTTGAAATACCGGCTGGGTTCGAGCGGCTACCGGCACCCGGCGATGCTCCAGGACGCCGCGCGCGCGGTGCGGCTCGTGCGCGCCCAGGCCGGTGAATGGAAAGTGGACCCAAAGCGTATCGGCATCATGGGTTCTTCAGCCGGGGGCCACCTGGCCTCGACGCTGCTGACCCATTTCGACGCGGGCAAAGCCGACGCCACGGATCCGATCGAGCGGCAAAGCTCCCGCCCTGACCTTGGCATCCTTTGTTACGCCGTCATCAGCCTTGGCGAATTCGGGCACCGGGGATCGATGCACAATCTGCTGGGCCCGGACCCTTCACCCGAGCTGGTTCGCCTGCTCTCGAATGAACTCCAGGTCACCAAAGAAACGCCGCCCTGCTTCATCTGGCACACCTATGAAGACAATGCAGTGCCGGTCGAGAACAGCCTCCAGTTTGCCGAAGCGCTCCGCAAAGCCGGGGTCCCGTATGATCTGCACATCTATCAAAAAGGCCAGCACGGGATTGGCCTGGGCACTAGCGATTGGAACCCCGAGAAGAGGCCTCCGTGAACGCGCGACTGCATCTTCTGGCTGCAGGCGCAGGGATTTGCCAAGTAGAGGGGAATAGAATGATGGAATAGTGGAATAATGGAATGGTGGAATGACAGGAGGACACCAAAATGATCCAACGCAAGAATATCAACCGAGGGTACCAAAAGCTCATTGTCTGGCAGGATGCGACCGAGTTGTACGTATTGACTTGCAAGATATTCCGCAAATTCCAATTTGAATTGCGACGCGTTGCCTCCAACCAAATTGCTTCGGTGGACTCGGTGCATCGTAACATTGCTGAAGGCTATTGCCGCCGCAGCATCAACGAATATTTGCAATCTTTGAACATTGCTCTGGGGTCACTCGGTGAATCGGTCTCGGGAACTCACGTATATCGGCGAGCAGAGCAGATATCAGAAGAAGAATTCGAATCTTGGGATGCGCTGGCCTTCAAGCTCGAGAACGGGATGAAGAAGCTGATCGAGAGCCTCCAATACAAGCGCGAGCAACATGACTGGGAAGACAGTTTTATTCTCAAGGAATCAAATCTCGCTTACGGAGTTGTTACGCCCGACCAAGCGAGTTGAGCCAGCCACTATTCCATCCTTCCATAATTCCATCATTCCATTCCACCCCCCACTTTGTAATTGCTCGGCGGGGTTCTATGGCCTAGCTGTTAGGCAACAAACGAAAGGATTCTTATGATTAGAGCCTTGTTTATTCTGCTCATCGTGATCGTGGTGCCGGTGTTCTTCGTCCTGATGTGGGTTGTGGGCGCCTACAATCGCTTGGTCGCCTTGCGCAACCGCTTCAAGAACGCCTACGCGTAGATCGATGTGCAGCTCAAACGGCGCTACGACCTGATTCCCAACCTCGTCGAGACCGCCAAAGGCTACATCAAGCATGAGCGCGGCACGCTCGAAGCCGTGGTCGCCGCGCGCAACGCCGCCTCTGCCGCCAACGTGCGCGCCGCCCAGAACCCTGGCGACGCCGCGGCGATGAAAGATCTGTCCGGCGCGGAAACCGCCCTGACCAGCACGCTCGGCCGCCTCTTCGCCGTCGCCGAGGCCTATCCAGACCTCAAGGCCAACACGACGATGATGGCCTTGATGGAAGAGCTGACCTCCACCGAGAACAAAGTCGCCTTCGCCCGGCAGGCCTACAACGACTCCGTAATGGCCTACAATACCCAGCGTGAGACGTTCCCGACCAATATGGTCGCCAGCCCCTTCAACTTCGGCCCGGCCGAGCTCTTCGTCATCGAGAAGCCAGCAGAGAAGGAAGCGCCAAAGGTCACATTCTGAATTGCTGATTGCCAATTGCCGCTTCATTGGCAGTTGGAGATTGGAAATTGGCAATGGACTTCTTCGAGCGCCAGGACCAGGCCCGCCGCAACACCAAGCTCCTGGTTGTCTATTTCATCCTGGGCGTCGCCATGCTCATCGTGGCGGTCTATGCCGCGGTGCTTGGGATCTTTACTGGCGTCAACTCGCGCCATCACCATGGTTATGAGGAGCAGGTGCAGGTCCCGCTCTGGAACCCGCAGCTTTTCCTCTTTGCCGCCGTCGGTACCCTTGCCGTCATTGGTCTGGGCAGCGGGTTCAAGACCCTCGAACTAGCCCAGGGCGGCAGCACAGTCGCCACCATGCTGGGCGGCCGCCTCGTCGCTCCCACCACCACCGACCCGGACGAGCGCAAGCTGCGCAACGTCGTGGAGGAGATGGCCATCGCCGCGGGCGTCCCGGTGCCGCAGATCTATCTGTTGCCCCAGGAACAAGGCATCAACGCGTTTGCCGCCGGCCACTCCACGAGCGACGCCGTGGTCGCCGTCACGGAAGGCGCCGTGAAGTTGCTCACCCGCGACGAATTGCAAGGGGTCATTGGCCACGAGTTCAGTCATATCCTCAACGGCGACATGCGGCTCAACCTGCGGCTGATGGGCATCGTCTTCGGCATCCTTTGCCTTGCCGTCATCGGTCGGGTTCTCCTCTATACCCGCAGCCGCGACAGCAAAGACAAGAACCCGCTGCCCCTGCTGGGGTTGGCGCTGGTTGTGATCGGCTGGATTGGCGTGGTCTTTGGCCGGCTCATTCAGGCGGCGGTCAGCCGGCAGCGCGAGTTTCTCGCCGATGCTTCGTCGGTGCAATTCACGCGCAACCCGGCGGGACTGGCCGGCGCGCTGAGGAAGATCGGCGGCCTGAGCTTCGGCTCAAAGCTGGAAGCGCCGCATGCCGAGGAAGCCAGCCACATGTTTTTCGGCAACGGCATGGGCGAGTCTTTCTTCCACATGATGGACACCCATCCGCCCCTAGCGGAGCGCATCCGCGCCATCGACCCAAGCTTCGACGGCACCTTTCCGCCCGTGAGCTTCGCCGAGGTGGCACGAACGGCGCCACGCGTTGCGCCGCCGCAACGGTCGCCCCTTCCGTTCCCCTTCCCCGGTATGCCGCGTGCGCAAGGGGGCCTGGCCGGGCTCGCGCCGCCGATCATTGCCGCGCAGACCGTGATGGCCAATACAGGCAATCCCACGCCCGCCCATCTTCGCTTTGCTGAGGGTCTGCGGGTCAGCATTCCAGCCAGCCTGCAAGCCGCCGCACGCGAAGGACTCGGCGCCAGCACCCTGGTCTATGCGCTCTTGTTGAGCGACGACGAAACCGTGCGCCGCAAGCAACTCGAAGAGTTAACCGCCGCGACCTCCGCCGCAGTTTGCCAGGAAACGCTCCGTGTCCTGCCGGAAGTGCAAACCGTCGCCACGCATGCCAAGCTGCCGCTGGTTGATCTCGCCATCCCCGGCCTGCGCCACCTGTCACCCGCGCAGTTCGAGCAGTTCCGCGCCGCCGTGCAGAAGCTCGTTGAAAGCGACGGCGAGATTGACCTCTTCGAATACGTCCTGCAGAAGGTCGTCCTGCGTCACCTGGAGCCGTACTTCCTGCAGGCGCGCAAGCCGACCGTCCAGTATTACGCGCTCAAGCCGCTGGCGGCGGATTGCGCCGTCCTCCTCTCGGCGCTGGCTTACCTCGGCCAGGATGAACCGACCAAGATCGAATACGCCTTCCAGCAAGGCGCGCAGTTGCTCAGCTACGCCGCGCAAGTCGAGCATCGGCTGCTGCCCGAGGCCGAGTGCGAGCTGGCGCAAGTGGACGACGCCTTGAACCGGCTTTGCCAGGCCGTGCCGCAGATCAAGAAGAACGTGCTGAACGCCTGTGCGCAGACCGTGGCTGCCGACGGTGTCATCCAGGAAATGGAAGCCGAGCTGCTGCGCGCCATCGCCGACACGCTCTACTGCCCGATGCCGCCATTCATCCCCGCCCAATCCGAGTGACCAAGCCATTAGCGGCCTCCGGCCTGCACTCGTTGATGCTTTGCTCCCCGTTTCCCACCGCCACGCTCCGTCCGCAATCCGCGTAGTAGGTTTTTGCCATTTGCCATCCGCCATTTGCCGACTGCTATCGACGGTCGGCGATCGGCTGTTCGGCCTAAAGTCCCCTCGCTAGTGAAACCCATCTGCGCACGAGCTTAAGCGCATACCTGCACTCTCATTAGCACCCCGCTTCAGCGGGCTGATTGGTCGTGCGGGGCGGCCTCGAACCGCTTCAGCGGTTTCCAGTCCAGCGCATAACCGCTGAAGCAGTCCACATGTGCACCACGCGCCGTCCCATACCGCTGAGGCAGAGTGCTAATGAGATAAAACTGCCCGCAGGACGAAGGTGAAACCCTAGCTTATCTCCCATCCAGCGCTCGCAGCGCAAAAGCGTAGGCCCCGATGGCCACCGCTTCACTAGTGCCGAGTCGCGACATGCCCACGCCGATGCGTTGCAGGGGGTCGTATTGCACTTTCTTCTTGCTGCCGGGTACGGTGATGGTGCGCGTCTCCCCTTTAAGGAACGTCTTCAATTGCGCCGGATCGTCCAGGTTGAAGGCCGCCGAGGCCAGCCGGCGGAACTTATCGCCTTTAGGGCTGGTATAGGTGCTGTTCAGTTCGCCGACCAGCGCAGGCAGGAACAGCGGCGCAGCGCCGGAGATCCCGCCCCCAATCACCCCCAGGCCGTCCACCAGCGTGAGCGCCTGGGCCATCCCGTCACCGACCACCTCGCCCAGTTGCCGGAAGGCTTCGACGGCCGCCGCTTTGTTGCCCGGTTTGGCGGCGGTGCCGATTTCAAAGATGTCTTTGGGTTCGGGCGCCTGCTCGAAGGGAATCCCTGCTTTCTCGGCATAGACGCGCCGCACGGCGCGGATGCTCGCGCCTTCCTCCGCGTTCATTTCCGGGTGGAGCTTGTTGCGCAGCAGCCAGACTTCGCCGGCCATCGAGTTGTCGCCGATGAACAGCTCGCCGTTGCGCACGATGCCGCCGCCGAAACCGGTCCCGAGCGTCACCCCGAAGAGATTATGGTACCGCTTGGGACTGCCGGCCTTTTCGAGCAGGCCGTTGACGTAGGGCAGGAAGCCGGCGATGGCTTCGCCGTAGACAAACAGGTCGCCGTCATTGTTGATAAAGGTCGGGATGCCAAACTTCTCTTGCAGCATCGGCCCGAGGGCGACGCCGCCGCGGAAGCCAGGCAGATTGCCGAGGTCGCCGATGACGCCGCTGGGGTAATCGGCCGGCGCCGGAAAGACGAAACTGATCGCCACCGGCGGCTCCGGGCATTGCTGCTTAACGCGCGTAAAGCCTTCGACGATGTTGGCCAGGCATTTGTCCAGGTTGTCGCCATTGGAAGGCAGGGCGACAGTTTGGGTGACGGGTTTGGCGCCGCGGACGGCAGAGAAGCGGAAGTTGGTGCCCCCCGCGTCGAGGGTCATGACGATGCGTTTGTCAGAGCTGGATTTCATAATAGCGTGATAGGTAACTGGTGATTAGTGATCGGTGATCGTTCTGTCTGCTGCGTCTTGCGTCTCGCATGAAAGACGTCGTTCTGGCGGCGGCATTCAGTGGGAGATCAAGCTTTCGCGGGCGTTCCTGGCTTCCGGCCTCCCTTGAGCGAGAGCAGGAAGAGGTAGGCGAAGCAGCCAGCGGGGACGATGAAGGCCAAGGCCCCCCACTTGAAATCCAAAAACAAGCCCATGAGCAGGGGCACCAGCGCGCCGCCGGAAATGGCCATGCACATCAGGCCGCTGAGTTCATTGGCCCGTTCCGGCCGCTCCTCGACGGTTATGGAGAAGAGCATCGGCCAGATGTTGGCGAAGCCCAGACCCGCGGCCGCGATGCCCACCAGAGACAGGGGCTTGGACCCCAACATCATGGCAGCCGCGCCCACCATGCCCAGAAAGGCCGAAAGCCGGAAGCAAGTGCGCGGGGTCATGATAGTCAGCACGGCGCTGCCCAGGAGGCGGCCGACGGTGAGCAGGAGGAAGAACATCACTGGGCCATACTTGTTCGCATCCTGCTCTTCAAAGCCGAAATCCATCAGCGTGGGCTTGAGAAACCGGCCCATCGAAGACTCGGCGCCGACATAAAGGAAGATGCCGACCACCGCCAGGAGGAAGATGGGCTCGCGCAGCAAGCTGACGCTGGAACCGATGCTCGGCGGCACATCCGCCTTGGTTTCCTTCACGTTCACGAAAGCCACGGAGACAAAAGCCAGGGCCATCAGAATACAGAATGGCGGGAAGGCGCCGCGCCAATCCATCCCCTTGAACAAGGCCAGCGTGGTAATCGCCGTCACCAGGTAGGCGGAGGCGGTGCTGCCGATGCCTTTGATCCCTTGGGCGAAGGCCAGGTTGCGGCTATAGGTGCCTTCGGCGCTCACATCCCGCATGATCGGGTTGCCCGCCACTTGGAGGAAAGTGGTGCCGACCCCCAGCGAAAAGATGCACGCCAGCAGGACAGGGAAGCTGGGCACTAGCAGGGAAGGGATGACCAGCGCCAGGGCGTTGATCCCTAAACCCAGCATCAGCAGTTTCTTTTTGCCGATGCGCGCTCCCAGCAACCCGCCCGGCACGCTGAAGACCGCGAAGGCTATGAAGACCACAAACGGCAACATCGTGGACATCACGTTGCTAATCTGGTAGGCGTTCTTCACCCGGTCAGCGTTAGGTCCCATGGCGTCGGCCAGACCCATGAGGAAGAAAGCCAGGAATATAGGAAGTGTTCTCATTTGGATTACGATGTAGCGCTCAGTTCTGTGTTTGGTTGTCGGTAATCGAGACGCCCGACTCTATCAGGGGCGCTGTCGGCTGTATAGCGGTTTTGTCAACGGCTCTCTGCCGCGACTCGATTCGCCGCTGAACCCGTCTCAAGCCCCCTGCCAAGCCTGCGGAGATCCCCCGGCACAGCAAGTCCGGCCTAAACTAGGCAGACAGACTGGGA
>Ga0182021_10008679_pt1 | contig 12036 bp, 7 predicted proteins | sample 612E3MmetaG_FD_120493 | JGI IMG/M metagenome (GOLD analysis project Ga0182021, IMG submission 120493) | Permafrost microbial communities from Stordalen Mire, Sweden - 612E3M metaG (Illumina Assembly) | ecosystem: Environmental > Terrestrial > Soil > Wetlands > Permafrost | place: Sweden...
ATGTCAGGCGGGTAAAACGGCTATTGTTTTCTTCCCATACTTGCTCCTCAACAAATTGTTTCCTTATGTCTTCAGTTGTACTTCCATTCCAGGATAAGTGAGATTGGGCTCTTACAGGGCTTACCATTCTTATTATATCTGTGTGATTTTCCGCCAGATTTAATAATGATTGCCACGAAGGTGAATTGTAAATATTATATTTGTCCGGGTCATCAGGATTTACTAAAAACCCTCCTATTTCGTAAAAATTTACACATGGACGGTCTACAACCTCTCCTTTGAGGGTTGCCATTAAACGCCCACGTCTTGTCATTTGTCCCATTTTCTTAATCCGGCACTATTTAAAAGTAAAGAGTTTTGTTTGAGCCTGAGTTAAAGATATACATAACTTATTATTTCCAACAATAAGCTTTTCCCCATTCCACATTTCAGTTATCCCGGTTGAAACGGATTTAATATTTAAGCCAGGTATGTTCAAAATCATTTGAACCGACAAATCTGCCGAGTGGTTAATTCCTTCTTCAAGGTTACCTGCCATTATCCGGTAACTTCCATCATTCAATTGCCACATCGCCAGGCTTAAAGGATGATATTGTTCAATATAATCAGTATAGCTGAGCCCGTTTTTCTTCATAGCTTCGTTTATTAACCTTGCTGTTAAGACATAGGGAACCGGACTGCCTAATATCTGATCGAGTGATTCACCATAATTGCCGGAATCATTTTGGAGATTTTTGGAGAATTCCGGGGCATTCCAGAAAATTAAATGTTTTCCACCCAATTCATTATAAGTCAGGCATGGAGAGCTGTTAACCGAATAAATTGATTCTATGCCATCTATGAAGGTATTTTTTGTAAAGGGTTGAAATATCGGGAAAGTATTGGGCAGAGCAGTGAATAATTTATCTGTTTGATAATTAATGGTTCCGATATATTTGATGCCAGTTATGGCTGTATCAATTGATGAAACACCCAGGATAGAGGAAATATCTCTGTCTAATCCACCTGCGGGGCTGGCAAAAACTGCGGTGGGTTTGCCCGATTCCAATATTTTAATGATGCTCTTTTTCTCAGCATCTTTCAAATGGACAGGCGTCTGAAAAATAAACATATCGCTTTCAACCTCCGGAAGATACTCCAAACGGGTGATGGAAAGGATTGGCACTGACCATTTCATCAGGGTTCCGGCTTGTTCGTCAATCCATTCGCCAATAGTTTTACTTGGTTTGTTCATCGATTGCCATTCCATTGCACTGCGGCAATATACCAAAGTGGGGCCATCAACTTTTTTTGTTTCCTTTGCGTCACGTAATGCTGCATTGCTGGTTTCGGCTAAAAATTTTATATCTTCTTCCGAAAGAAGCCTTTTACCCTGATTGCACCAGGAGATATAACTTCCGGCAGGCATTTTCAAACCGTCTGGTTTTTTGACCGCTGCATGACTGAAAGCCCATATGCCCCATCTCAGCCGGTCCTGAGCATTGTGAATGATATCCCACGACTCCCACGCATCGAAAGTTTCAGTCAGGAAATAATGATGAACTTTTGTATCTGCAAGAACAGCTGCATGACCCAGCATATAGCTTAACTGATAGGTCCATCCCAGCAGCGGATTGTTCCAGAATCCTTCAGGGCGTTGGCCAACCTCGTTCCATGCGCCTGCCCATGTTTGATCAATCCATCCATCCAGATAGCCTTCTTTTGCGATAGTCTCCAAATCAAAACAGTTAACACGCCAATCTGCAACAGCACTTGCTGCATTCGAGTAACCAATGACCAATGCTTTCGGGTTCGATATTTTGGTTTGCCTTACCAGATCTGCTGATGCATTGCTCCAGTTTTTTACTTTATCAGGATCAGCCGGGGCTGTTTTTCCGTAAGGGCCAACGCGCCTGTAAACTCCAACTCCCAGATAACTATCTCTTAAAACAATAACATCAAGATCTAATGCCTTTGAAAGGCTGCCCCATTGTTTCCCAAAAAATTCAGTAAATGGAGTTCCTTCAGAAATCCCCATTGGGAAAGCCCCATATTTTCGGTTATCTGCTGAGAGCCGGGCAATCAGGTTCGGGGCATTGTTCAAATATATATTTGGATGTATTTTTGCAAATACGGTTTTGTCTCCTCCATAAATGCTTTCCCAGCCAAGTACAAATGTACCTACCTTAACATCAGTCAATTGATACCGCTTATGAGCGACTTTTCGTATCAGGTTTGATATTTTTTTCAGGTCCGCATACGTCCATGATTCATAATTGATCACCTGAGGAGGATCCGCCTTGCTAAAACGATCTTTCCACAATTGCATACGTTTGATCGTATTTCCGTTGAATTGTCCTTCGTCTTTAAACCAGGGCCATTTTTTCATGTTTTTAGGTAACCTGATCGTATCATTCAGGTCGCCATTCCATTCCAATATATAATCACTTATCCAACCAACATTCAGGATGACGCCCTTCCAACCATCAACACCTTCCAACAGTGGGTAAAACCTGTCCCAGAACTGATTGACTGATTTCTCCATATCCTTATGCTCGAACCAGTACAAATCAATTTCAAGCCAGCGATCAGTTTTCAATGGGGTAGTTGCGTAAATTAACAGAGATTGTGTGACAAGGAAGAAACAGACTGGCGAAAGTTGTCTGAGTAACCTGTTTACAGGTAGTTGAAAGATTTTTCCCATATTTGAAATATTTAATTAAGTAATATTTTGTATTTAATACTTAATAAAATAGAGCTTGATAAGCTGTTTGAACCGGATTATATGCCACTTTTTTTGTTCTCCTTCAAAGATAACTTGTTTTGGAACACAACTCCAATGTCTTCCAGCATTGATAAAGTCCTCTCGGAACATGGAAACATCCTTTCCATTTTCCTCCTTTGAGTGGCAATAAAACTTCGCCTTGACGATTGAGATAACCAAACCACTCGTCATATTCTTTGTCTTTAAAATGCTCCCATGTATATTCATGAATTTTCTCGAACCACATTAAGCTTTCTTTCGAGCCTGTGAGTTGATAACCCTTAATCATTGTAATTAACGATTCAATGTGAACCCACCATAACTTCTGGTCCCATTCCAATTGTTGAGTAGGATGTCCCAAGCGGTCCATAAAGTAAAAGATTCCGCCGTATTGCTTGTCCCATCCGTATTCCACCATAAGAAGTGCAATTTTATTAGCTTTTTGAATGAGTTCGGGACGATTCAATCTTTTACCTAAATCCATAATAAACCACATTCCTTCAATAGCGTGTCCGGGGTCCAGTACGCGACCATCAAAAGTGTCAGAAAGTTTTCCATCTGTGGTTACATTTTCAACAACTATGCCCAATTCCGGACGATAGAAAACATCCATCACTTCGTGAATGCAAGTATCTATTGTTTTTTGCAGGAATGAATCATCAAGCAAATGTTCTATTTCTAACGAAAGATTGCAAAGAATCATTGGCAATGCAAAGTTTTTGAGGTTGCGCGTGCCGCTGTGAGCTTTGTCCCATTTGCCTTTTGGATTATCTACCTTCGAGAGAATAATCTCGAAAGTTTTTTTGGCAATCTCGGCATACTCCTGGTTGCCTGTGGCAAGGCTCAACTGACCGAATGCCATCGTCGCGAAAGTATAGGAGAAAATGTTGTATGGATCAATCAATGGTTGCCCTTCGCGATTCAGTGAAAAGTACCAATTGTAGTTTCCATCGTGTCCGTATTTTTTCAGAAATTCTGCTCCGTGCAGGGCACAATCAAGCCACTCCTGGCGTTTCTCCACCTTGTTGTACAGCATCGAAAACATCCATACCTGTCGACCTTGCAGCCATATAAATTTATCGGTGTCGAATACTTTTCCTTCTCTTGTTAAACAAGTGAAGTATCCCCCGTATTCTTTGTCAATAGAATTGTTTAACCAAAAAGGGAGGACATTGTAAAGGAGTTCATCCTTGTACAATTTTGCTAATTTTGTAAAATCTTTTTTCATATCGTTATTATTTAAATTGTTCTGCAACAGATGCAACAACCATTGCATCAATATTTTCTTTAGGAGTATCTCTCGCTACTAAACATCCTGTACTTAAAACAAACGGAGAACCTCCTGAACCGATAATTTTTTGACAGTGTTCAACAAGTTTATCATAGGACATGTTTAGAAGATCCATAGGACTTAAATTGCCACGTAAACATATTTGTCTTTCAATAGCGTTCCGGGCTGTCTTTAAGTCCACCATATAGTCTATATCCATAGCATCAACTCCTGTTTTTGCAATGATACCAGCCGATTTATTGATGTCTCCACATACATGCATGATAGTCACTATTCCGTTTATTTTCAAGTGTTCTACCACCTTTGACGCATACGGCAAAACAAACTCCGTGTATGTTTCCGGAGAAATTATACTCGCTGAAGCCGCCCCATCGCCAATCCAAACACAATCTACTCCTGTTTTTATCAATTCGTCAGCCCATTCAATAGCTTTTTGAGTACGCCATTCCAATGCCTGCTTCAATTCATCGGGCTGATTAAAAGTTAGCAGGAGTGTTTCGGTAAGCCCCAACATAAAGACCAATTGGCTAAAGGGACCAGTAAGCCCGGGAACAATTAAGTATCTCTCTTTAATCTCTTGAGAAATTGCCATGTATGTATCCAGAATCCCATCTTTCAAGGGGTTTTGGGTTTTCAAACGGTCGTCGTCTATGTTTTTTATTTCATGTGCCCAAACTGACCCTACATCATCTAACGGAATAAACCATGTCATTCCACCATTATCAAGGATATATGTATTACCACCTTCCTGTCGGCTACTTATAAACGAGCGCGGAGATAAGCAGAGATTAACGTATAAACCATCTATTTCAGGATGCAGGGAAAATACGTTATCCAAAGCCCTTGCATGAAGTACAGGATCAATGAAACATTCTCCCACATTTTTTCCATACAGTTTCGAAGCATAACACACATCAATAGCAGGATGTACGCTTATCCTGTCAGTTTGCTTATTAAGCATAGCATTAAGGGCACGCTCTTTTCCCGTTAATAAATTGTTATTCCGATTCATGGCGAATTGTATTAGTGCTGTTTTTTAATTCCAGTTTTTTTCTATCTACCTTATCAATAATTAATAATGCCAGCACAGTGGTCAGTACAGTTATCAAGATTTTTTAATATTAAGTTTTTCTCACAGATAAATACGAATTACTTAGTTTCGATCAATTGTGCAAGCGCGCATCATGGCTTGGCTTGTGCGAAAAAAATATTGTCTTTTACTGCTCAAATATAATATTAACTTCCTCTCATGACAATCAACGTTTATCTTTTCAATTTTCGAACTCATGTTAAAATTAGTTAAATAGTAGTTAACAAAGTTAACAATAAATAAAGATTGTTATATTTGCCTTCATTTATTAAAAATCTGAGATGAATACAGACTCCTGCAACTTTGTAAAGGAGCCCATTGGGCGGATAATGGGAAAGATAAGCCGTCTCTTCCTGGCGAGTATTAATAATAAGCTAACCCATCTCGATATTGAACGTTCATATTATACCCTGCTGGTGATTGAATCAGGTAAAGGAAAGATTATTCAACAGGAGCTTGCCGGATTATTATCATGTGATAAAGTTCAGGTAGTGAGGATAATTAATTATTTGTCATCTAATGGATATGTTGAACGCGACCAGGATTCAAAAGATCGCAGGAAGTCTTGCCTCAGAATTACCGGGAAAGCTGAAAAATTTCTTCCCGACATCAAAAAAGCTATACAGGAAACAACTGTCTTAGCCCTAAAGGATCTTCCAGAAAAAAAAGTTGATGAATTGTACTCTTTCCTGAAAATAATAGAAAACAATCTTACATCAAATAAACTCAATGCTTAATGTGAAACTTATCATTGTCTCGCTATCAGTATTTATTGTATTAGCGCTTATATTTCTTTCGTAACATGCTTAGAAAAGATCACGGATTTATGAAATACATAAAGGGCCTGATAAGTACATTATTTCTTATTATTCCCAGTTTTTTAACAGGACAAACAGCTCAGGACACGCTTTATTCCAGGATCACATTATCACAATGCATAACCTATGCCTTAACAAACCAATCATTGATTAAACAATCATTGCTTGATGAAGATATAACAAAAAGGGACATTAGAATAGCTCTGTCGGGCTGGTATCCCCAACTGGAAGTTGATGCCAATGTGCAACACTATCTTCAGGTTCCTATAGCATATTATCCGAATCTGGCTGATCCGTCCGCTCCTGGTATATCACTTCCTGCTTCAGCAAATAATGTATCAACAGGCATCTTTTCTGTGAGCCAGACCTTATATAGCAGCAATTTATTTCTTGCTTCCCGAACTTCCAGAGAACTTCGCAATCAGGCTTCAGAGAACACTGAAAATTCGAAGATCAATACATATGTTGATGTTACCAAAGCTTTTTTCGATGTATTATTGACAGAGGAACAACTTAATGTCCTGAAAGAAGATATACTTCGTCTGCAACAAAATTATAAAGATGCTTACAATCTTTATATGAATGGTCTTACAGATAAAATAGACTATCAACGTACTGAAATATCCCTCAGCAATGTTCAGGCACAAAAAAAATCTACAGAAGAGGCGCTAAAATCAAAATATTCTGTATTAAAACATGTTATGGGTATGAGTCCTGAGAAGCAATTGACTGTTTCATATGATTCTTCCAAATATGTAAATGATATATTATTTGATACGACAAAGAATCTTGATTACAGCAATCGCATTGAATATCAACTTTTGCAGACTACATTGAAACTGCAGAATTTTGGAATTAATTATTACAAGTGGTCATTTCTGCCAACGTTATCTGCTTTTTATGACTATAACGCACAATATCAAAATGACCAATATTCAGATTTATATAATAACGTCAGTCCAAATTCACTTTTCGGCTTGAAACTGACACTTCCAATTTTTCAGGGAATGAGCAGGCATGAAAATCTGAGCAAAGCAAAACTTCAATACCAACGACTCCAGCTTGGATCAGAATATCTGAAAAGCGCTATTAACAGTGAATATACTCTGGCTCTTGCAAGGTATTTAAGCAACCTGTATGAACTGAAAGTCGCAAAGAACAATATCACTGTCGCAAAGGATATTTTCAACACTGTAAAACTTCAATACTACAAGGGAATCAAAGCATATCTTGAAGTTATAGTATCTGAAACAGATTTAAGGACTTCAGAACTTAATTATTTAAATATACTTTTCCAGGTTCTAACGAGCAAAATGGATTTGGAAAAAGCTTCAGGAGTTATAAAAGTCAAATAAATGAACAATGAACAATTTTTTGCTGATAGCTATTTGTCGACTTAAATTTTCTAACATTATGTATAAAATATCTCATATAATAATATATTTTGCTCTGATTGAAGGTTTGCTTTCCTGCAGTGGAAATAAGGTAAATAAAACGACAGAAAGTTCTGCAACACTAGTGACAGCAACTAATGTCAGTCTGACAAAAGCTATATTCTATAATTCATATCCTGCAAATATAGTAGCATTAAAGGAGGTAGAGCTGCGTGGGCAGGTAAGCGGATATGTAACAGGAATATATTTTACTGAGGGTAAAGAGGTTCATTCAGGAGAGAAACTGTACGAGATTGACCGTCGCAAATATGAAGCTACTTACAAGGTAGCCCAATCGAATGTAAAAATTGCTGAATTCAATCTTGAGAAAATCCAACGTGATGCCAATCGTTATACTGATCTTGCCGTGCAGGATGCTGTTGCAAAACAACTTCTTGACAATTCAATGACTGATCTTAAAAATGCAAGCCAGCAGTTAGATGCTGTGAATTCAGAACTAATAAGGTCTAAAACTGATTATGATTTTTCCTTAATAAATGCTCCTTTTGATGGCACAATAGGTTTTTCCTACGTTAAGATGGGGACTCTGGTAAATCCTGGACAAACTCTTCTTAATAAAATATCCTCAGATGATCCTATGGGAATTGATTTTGAAATAAACGAAACTGAGTTAAGTCGTTTCCGGCAGCTGGAAAATTCAGAAAATACACGGAATGATACAACATTCAAAATTACACTACCCGATAATTCCATATATCCTTTTTTCGGAAAGTTAAGTGTCATTGACAGGGCTGTTGATCCTCAGACAGGTACAATAAGGGTTAGAATAACTGTCCCTAATCAAAAGAGAATTCTTAAACCAGGTATGAGTTGCAAGGTCCTTGTGCTGAATACATATTCAGGTCAACAGGTACTCATTCCATTTGTGGCAGTAATGGAGCAATTGGGTGAATATTTTGTTTTTATGATAAAAGATAAAAATGTTCAGCAGGTAAAGGTCTCTCTTGGTCCCAGGGTTAATACAAATGTTATTGTATTGAATGGGCTGAAAAGTGGTGAATCTATTGTAGTTGACGGCATACAGAAATTGCACGACGGTTCACAGGTCACAATCGCTCCGCTCCAATCACAATAATAAAATAATTAAGTAAAATAAATATAATTTAAGCTTGAAACTTATTTCATGATAGCGGATACCTTCATAAATCGCCCAATTACAGCGATAGTAATTTCAATGGTCTTAGTCATTGTAGGAACATTGACGATACTTAACCTGCCTGTCAGTCAATATCCTGAAATTACTCCACCTGTAGTACGGGTATCAAGCCAGTTTACAGGGGCTGACGCTACTATTGTTGAACAAACTGTCACTACACCTATAGAAATACAGGTTAATGGAGCTCCCGGCATAAATTTTATCCAGAGCAACAGCACTAACGATGGTAGTTCGTCTATAAATGTCTATTTTGATCTGGGGACTAATATTGATAATGCCACTACCGAAGTTCAGAACAGAGTAAATATTGCAACTCCCATTCTGCCTGATGAAGTGAAAAGATTAGGAATTACAGTTCGCAGGCGTAATCCGAGCGGACTTTTGAATGTAGCTATTTACTCTCCTAAAGGCACACATAATATCCGGTTTCTTGATAATTACACTAATATCTTTGTCAGGGATGCTCTTTTGAGGGTTAAAGGGGTTGGGGATATATTCACAAGGACTGATGATTTCAGCATGCGTATCTGGCTTAAGCCTGATAAGATGGCAAGCCTTGGATTGGCTGCTACTGACATTCTTAATGCTGTTCGCGAACAGAATGCTCAGGTAGCTGCCGGTTCAATTGGTACGCCCCCCCAGCCTTCCGATCAACCTTTTGAATACACTACAATTGTCAATGGAAGACTCAGCAGTGTAGATGATTTCAATAAAATTGTCGTAAGGTCTAATCCTGTTGGCGGTTCTATTGTTTATTTAAAGGATGTTGCACGTGTCGAGTTAGGAAAATTTAATTATTCAGGTGTGGCATTTGTTGATAAGCAACCTGCTTCATACATGTTAGTGTACCAGACTCCCGGAAGTAATGCACTTGATGTTGCCAATGGTATTTACAAGGCTTTGGATCAGCTCAGTAAATCTTTTCCAAGTGATGTTGCTTACAGTGTGCCCTTTGAATCTGTTACAGTCGTGAAGGTATCTATTAGCGAAGTTATCAAAACTCTGCTTGAGGCATTGGCGCTTGTTGTACTTGTGGTATTTATCTTCCTTCAGGACTGGCGTTCTACTATTATTCCGGTTCTTGCAATCCCTGTGTCTATTATAGGAGCCTTCATTTTCTTCATACCTCTTGGTTTTACAATTAACAAGCTTACACTTTTCGGCTTTGTTCTGGCAATCGGTATTGTTGTGGATGATGCAATAATAGTTGTTGAAGCGGTGCGGCGTTATATGGAAGAGCAGCACCTCTCACCAAAAGAAGCTGCACATAAAGCCATGGCAGACATATCAGGACCTGTAGTTGCCATTGCACTTGTTCTTGCTGCTGTCTTTGTCCCGGCCGGCTTTTTGCCTGGTATTGTAGGCAAATTGTATCAGCAGTTTGCTGTCACAATAGCCATCTCAGTTCTGATATCTGCATTTATTGCCCTGTCTCTTACGCCTGCCCTTTGTTCATTGTTTCTGAAACCCCACCATATAAGCAAATCTTCAAAAGGGCTTAATTACCTCTTTTTCCATTTTAATAAATGGTTCAGTAAGAGAACAGAGGGATATACAAAAACTGTTCGATTAGCTATAAAGCATTCTCGTTATATTGTCATCCTGCTGGTTCTGATAATCTTTGGAGCTTATATTCTGATTGTTAATAAACCTACCGGTTTCATTCCATTAGAGGATGAAGGACGTTTATATATAACATTTGAGCTACCCGAAGCTTCTTCCACCTCTCGTACTGTTGAGGTAATGAAGAAAATGATGAATATACTGGGTGAGATTAAGGGTATCAGCCATTATTCAGCTATAGCAGGCCTTAATATTGTCTCTGGCGCCACAAAATCAAACAGTGGCAGTCTCTTCTGCCAGTTAAAACCCTGGGATGAACGCAAAAGCAAGTCTGAACAGCTTTTTGCTTTAATGGCTCAGATGCAGGCAAAATTCTCAGCCATCAGTGAGGCTAATATTATTGTCGTACCTCCTCCTGCAATTCCCGGGCTTGGCGCTACAGGCGGGTTCACTTTTGAGCTACAGCAACGCGAAAGCAATGATGATATAAAAACTTTTGAAAAAAATGTTTACGCATTCATGGCAGCTGCCAACAAACGTCCTGAGATTGCACGTGCTATTACTTTTTTCAATGCACACACTCCCAACTATCAGCTCACAGTTGATCGTGACAAATGCAAAAAAATGGGTGTTGATCTGGATGAAGTCTTTAATACAATTCATACCTATCTGGGCAGCAGCTACATAAATGACTTCACTATATATAACAGGAATTTCCATGTAATAGCCCAGGCAGATACTCTCTACAGGAATGATATTGTTGATATGGATAAATATTATGTCCGAAATAAACAGGGCACTATGCTGCCCCTAAACTCTGTAATGACTTATAAAGTTAATGAAAGTGCTTCTACGCTTTCTCATTATAATCTTTATCGTATGGCTGAATTTGTTGGCGATGCAAAAGCCGGATACAGTTCCGGACAGGCTCTCAAAGCTTTACAGGAAACTGCTCAAAAGGTGCTGCCAAAAGGATATGGTTATGAATTCTCAGGCTTGAGCCGTGAAGAGATGAAAGCAGGTAACACTTCGACATATGTTTTCATACTGTCAATACTATTCGTTTATCTTTTCCTATCTGCTTTATATGAAAGCTGGACAGTGCCTTTAACTATCCTGCTCGGAGTTCCTCTAGCTGCTTTCGGCGCCATATCGGCACTGACACTTAATCCAGGCCTGTCAAATAATGTCTATGCACAGATAGGTCTCATTACTCTGATTGGTCTTGCTGCCAGTAACTCTATTCTTATAGTTGAATTTGCTAAAGAGCGTGTTGACCGTGGTATTGAAATTGTCGAAGCCACTATTGAGGCCGTCCGTCTGAGACTGCGTCCCATATTGATGACATCGTTTGCTTTCATCTTTGGAGTATCTCCTTTGGTATTTGCCTCCGGCGCCGGCGCCATTGCACGTCAAACCATCGGATGGTCAGTCCTGGGAGGTATGCTAGCGGCTACTTCACTTGGTATTTTCATTATCCCGGTTTTGTTTATCATAATAATCCGACTCTCCTATGGCAAACAAAAACTCGCCGACCTTCATGCAAAGTACAGCTCATCTCCCACTACTCCTGAACAAAAATAACACCAACATTACTCCATTTTAATCAGCTTTATCAGTGTACCACTTCTTATCCACAAAGTAAACGCGAGGAGAAAAAAGCAGTGTAAAGACATGGAGGGACAATAGGTCATTCTGATGTTTTCAAATCAAGCTATAAATTGTTATTCGAACTCACGTTAAAATAAGTTAAATAGTAGTTAACAAAGTTAACAATAAATAAAGATAGCTATATTTGCCTTCATCTAATAAAAATATGAGATGTATGCAACTTCCTGTAACTTTGTTAGGGCGCCAACAGGTCGAATTATGGGAAATATCAGGCGTCTCTTTCTGGCGAGTTTGCACCAGCAACTATTGC